>ERZ773116.237-NODE-237-length-62186-cov-12.349664_pt1 | contig 62186 bp, 55 predicted proteins | sample MGYA00580563_ERZ773116 | MGnify/ENA primary metagenome ERZ773116 (study PRJEB29015, sample SAMEA2737864) | human gut metagenome | biome: human gut; feature: human-associated habitat; material: faeces | place: China | collected 2012 ... | reverse complement strand
CCTATGACCCTCTGCTTGTAAGGCAGATGCTCTCCCAGCTGAGCTAAGATCCCATATTACTTCGTGTCATCGCTGACACCTTTGTTAGTATACTCAAGTGACCATGTTTTGTCAACAACTTTTTTCACTTTTTTATTTTATTTTTTATCGGCCTCCACCAAACAGGTAAATAATGAGATTCACTATGAACAGAATGATGACAACAGGTATCACGATATACCACACTATCTTAAATCCCAGCCAGATAACTCCAAGCACTATACCTATAACAAGTGCAGCCACAAGAATGAGTATTATCGCTGTCAGCACCTTGCCTATCGGTGAACTGAAATCAAGCTTGCCATAAGCAAAGCTTGTATTGCCCTCGTCGTCCACATTTACATGCCAGCCCTTCTGACTGCCTCCGCTGGCTTTGCGGGTGTTGTAGCTGTCATCATACGAAGATGATTCTGTATCATAATATCTTCCGCTTGCGCCCTGTCCCTCTGTGTCAATGATCGTCTTGGCGATCAGTCTTGCAGATCCCAGAGATGAACATATCTCCTCCTCTGACTTGCCTGCTTCTTTCTGCTTCTTAAAATAATCCTCATAATAATTTATCGTGTCATAATATGTCTGCGTTGAGACATTTCCATCAAGAGCTTTCTTCAGCTCATCCATAAACTCTCTTTTTCGCATATCGCACCTCCGCGCCATTATGTCAATTCTATTTTTATCACTTCATATTCAGATATACGACGACAACTTTGTAGCCGCCCATATCTTCCACCACATAATTTATAGACCTTATATTGCCATAATTGTACAGAAATGACAAGTCAAATGTTTCGTCATCTGTATATATAGCAGCTTCCAGCACATTACTGCCGCCCATCTGTATCCTTATGCCTTTTTTATACTCATCAAACGAATCATAGGTATAAAACCTCTTTTTATAGAAATTATACGCTGTGTCGGCACACTCTCTATAGAATTGCTTTTCCCATGAGTGAGTCAGTTCCAGTGTGCTGTCATCGACATTCACATAGGTGTGCTTCAGATAGCTGCCCATATCCGGCAGCGAGTCATCCCATGTCAGATCCACATTATACCATTCTCCGCCGAGCTCTATCTGATTCCATGCATGAAGTCCTTCCTCCGTGCTTCCGACTACTATGTCACATTTGACGCCCAGACAGGACATGATTATGAAGAACGCCTCAGCGTAGCCGTCGCACACGCTCTGGTGAAGCACCAGCGCTCCATATGCCGTATATGCATCATCATTATTGTCGGGATATCCATAGACACAGTTTTCCACTATATAATCGTGCACGGCGATCTCCTTGTCAAGGTCGCTCATGCCATCTGAAATGTTGTCATTTATAAAGCTGTCGATCACCTCATATATCTGCTTCGCCCTTATGTTGTCCTCCGGGATATCCGTTCCTTCTATATATTTTCTGACAGCATAATAATTATCCGACAGTTCATAGTTGAGCTGTATTGCCAGATATCTTCCCGTCTCGATTATTATCCTGTACGTATCCACTGAGCCGTATGCCGAATCTATATATTTGTTGATGTTGTGCACATCACTTTTCGCCACATTACTTACATAATACATGCCCGACTCGTCTCCGTCCTCCATATCCTGGACAACGGCCGCCCGGAACTCCACCAGGCCATCAAGCATCTGGCTGCTCTTGATCACATTGAAGAACAACCACCGCACTCCCACCATCATCAGCGAGAGAACAACTACAATACTTATAACTCCAAGAATCTTCTTTTTTGTACCCAAACTTCCTGTCAATCCTCCATCCCTGCTTTGCTGCGGTGATCCGCCTGTATATTTTATCATCTGTACTTTTGCGCCGCAAGCACCAACCACGCATTTCCTGTGGTTATAAATAAACCTTATTTGTGTTGATATGCGCACTTTTATGTTGTAAAATGTACTTTGTTTGAAAACTACCTTATAATTTACTCATTTTTCAACCTAAAACAAAAAAATAACAGAAAAGAGGATTTAATATGGCTCAGCTCTGGGGCGGACGCTTCACAAAAGAAACAGACAAATTAGTATATAACTTTAACGCATCTATTTCATTTGATCAGAAATTCTACAGACAGGATATCCGCGGAAGTATCGCGCATGTAACCATGCTCGCTTCATCCGGTATTCTCACTGACGAGGAAAGAGATCAGATCATAGCGGGACTTAAGGGCATACTGAACGATGTGGAGAACGGTTCTCTGCAGATCACTTCAGAATACGAAGATATACACAGCTTTGTCGAGGCAAATCTCATCGACAGGATCGGCGATGTGGGCAAAAAGCTCCACACCGGACGAAGCAGGAACGACCAGGTCGCATTGGACATGAAGCTCTATGTAAGAGACGAGATCATCGAGCTCAAGGAGCTTATTTACAAGCTTCTGACTACTCTTCACGGACTTATGAATGAGCACATCGACACATACATGCCTGGATTTACTCACCTCCAGAAGGCACAGCCAATAACTCTGGCGCATCACTTTGGAGCATACATGGAGATGTTCAAGCGTGACTACGACAGAATGAACGATATATATGACAGAATGAACTACTGTCCTCTCGGATCAGGTGCCCTCGCAGGAACCACATATCCGCTCGACAGAGAGCTCACCGCTTCTCTGCTGGACTTCTACGGTCCGACTCTCAACAGCATGGATTCAGTTGCCGACAGGGATTACTGCATAGAGCTTTTATCCGCCATGTCTACCATCATGATGCATCTCTCACGTTTCTCCGAGGAGATCATCATCTGGAACTCAAATGAATATCAGTTTGTTGAGCTCGATGATTCATACAGCACAGGAAGCTCTATCATGCCACAGAAGAAGAACCCGGATATAGCCGAGCTCGTAAGAGGTAAGACAGGCAGGGTTTACGGTGCTCTCACCTCCCTTCTCACAACCATGAAGGGAATCCCTCTCGCATACAACAAGGACATGCAGGAGGATAAGGAGCTCACATTTGACGCGATAGACACTGTAAAGGGATGTCTCGCACTGTTCACAGGCATGATAGCCACCATGACAGTCAACAAGCCTAGAATGGAAGCATCAGCCAAGAACGGATTCACCAACGCAACAGATGCCGCAGATTACCTTGTAAATCACGGTGTACCTTTCCGTGATGCACACGGCATCGTCGGCCAGCTCGTTCTGAAGTGCATAGAGGAGAACATCTCCCTCGACCAGCTTAGTCTCGACGAGTACAAGGCCATCTGTCCTGTATTTGAAGATGACATATATACAGCCATCAGCATGGAAGAATGTGTTCAGAAGCGTAACACAATCGGTGCTCCGGGACACGCTGCAATGCAGAAGGTGATCGATGCAAACGACAAGTTCTTAGCATGGGCTGAGCAGGATTTAACCAAGCACACCAAGGAGTGATTTTTATGAACAATACAACAAAAGCCAAATACGATATGGCAGAAAAGATGCTCAAGGTCGATATCTCTCTTGAGGAGGTTGCTCTTATGACCGAACTTCCAATGGAAACACTGAAAAAGATACAGCACGACATAGAAAAAGATGGCCTTGTAACCAGACACGATGTAAAGGATGTTGATCTCGGTACAAGTTATCTCATCTGATCGTCTTCTATCACTATATGCATGTATTGCACAATAAATATCCCCGCTGTTATTGTAAAAACAGCGGGGATATTTATATTGTGTATCACTATTACTTGTCCTCAAGATACCTTCTAAGACTTTTTATCGCATTCTTCTCGAGGCGGCTGACCTGTGCCTGGGATATGCATATCTCCTCCGCCACCTCCGTCTGGGTCTTTCCCTCAAAAAATCTCAGCCTCACTATATTCTTCTCCCTGTCGCACAGCCTGTCCATAGCCTCTCTGAGATCAAGGTTTTCAACCCACATCTCCTCCTTATTCTTTCTGTCTCTTATCTGATCCATGATGTACAAGGTGTCTCCACCCTCCTGATACACCGGCTCATACAGGGACAGCGGTGCCGATATGGCATCAAGCGACATGACTATATCTTCCTTCGGTATACTTATCTCCTCCGCTATCTCCTCTATCGTCGGCTCCTTATCCTTTGTCTTCTGGAGATTTTCCTTGGCATATATCGCCTTGTAGGCTATATCACGCAATGACCTTGATACTCTTATAGCATTGTTATCTCTGAGATACCTTCTGCACTCACCTATGATCATAGGCACAGCGTACGTACTGAATTTGACATTGAGACTTCTGTCAAAATTATCCAACGCCTTGATAAGCCCTATACAGCCAACCTGGAACAGATCATCCGGATTCTCATTTGAACTGCCAAATCTCTGGATCACGCTGAGCACAAGGCGGAGATTCCCCTCTATAAACTCCTCCCGGGCAGAGCTGTCTCCCTGCTCCATCCTGTCAAACAGCATGTTCTTCTCATCCTCTGTAAGATATGGTAATTTCGATGTATTTACACCACATATAACCACTCTGTTCAGCGCCATATCATGTCCCTCCACGTGTTATCTGTCTAACACTAGGATTGTCAGATACATGCCAATTTATTCATATTTGCACCACTTTTACTGATATATATGCACGCAAAAAGACCATGAAAACCAATTTGTGCCCTAAGTCACTCATCATCTTCATGGTCTCTTATCTTCGTATATCTAGTTCTTTCTGAACTCCTCAAGTTCAAGTCCCTCATTGTGCTGGAGAACCTGATCGATGACCCACTCATTTGCAAACAGGAGAAGCGGATTACCCTTCATGTCCTTAACCTTCTTGACATCGCTCACACGCTTGAGCTTTGTCACGTCTATGGTAGGATCCTTCACCCATCTGATATAGTTATATGGTATCGGCTCAAGTCTTATCTCACAGCCGTACTCGTTCTCAAGTCTGTACTTAAGTACATCAAACTGAAGTACGCCGACAACTCCGACTATGATCTCCGAAAGTCCCGCAGTGTACTCCTGGAATATCTGTATAGCACCCTCCTGGGCAATCTGGGTTACACCCTTGACAAACTGCTTACGCTTCATGCTGTTGAGCTGAACGACCCTGCAGAAGTGCTCCGGTGCAAATGTAGGGATACCCTCATACTCAAACTTCTTTCCGCCTGTTGTGAGTGTATCTCCAATTGAGAACAGATCAGGATCAAATACACCTATAACGTCACCGGCATACGCCTCGTCGACGATCTTCCTGTCCTGAGCCATAAGCTGCTGTGGCTGGGAAAGCTTGATCTTTCTCTTGCTGGCAGCATGATATACCTCCATGCCTGCCTCAAACTTACCAGAGCAGATTCTCATAAATGCGATTCTGTCTCTGTGAGCCTTGTTCATATTTGCCTGGATCTTGAACACAAAAGCTGAGAACGGCTCTGTTACAGGATCTATGATTCCCTCTGATGAATTACGTCCGATAGGAGGTGTCGTCATCTTAAGGAAATAGTTCAGGAACTGCTCGATACCAAATGTATTCAGCGCAGAACCGAAAAATACAGGGGAGAGCTCTCCGGCTCTGACCTTCTCTATATCCATCTCCTCTGTGGCACCATCTATAAGCTCTATCTCCTCATTGAACTGATCAAAGAGGTATGGGCCGACAAGCTCCTTGAGAGCCTCATCGTCTATATGATAATCTGTTTCCTCCGCCTTCTTGGCTCCACCTGTCGATATAGCCTGGAACGTGGACACTATCTTGGTCTTTCTGTCATATACACCCTTGAACTCTTTTCCTGAACCTATAGGCCAGTTGACAGGGCATGTCTTGATACCGAGAACAGTCTCTATATCATCGAGAAGATCAAATGTATCCCTTGCATCTCTGTCCATCTTATTTATAAATGTGAATATAGGTATATGTCTCATGACACATACCTTGAAGAGCTTTATAGTCTGAGCCTCAACACCCTTGGATGCATCGATCACCATGACCGCAGAATCCGCAGCCATAAGTGTACGGTAGGTATCCTCCGAGAAATCCTGATGTCCAGGTGTGTCAAGTATGTTTATGCAATATCCGTCATAATTGAACTGCAGAACAGACGAGGTTACCGAGATACCTCTCTCCTTCTCTATATCCATCCAGTCCGACACTGCATATTTGGAATTTGCCTTTCCCTTTACAGATCCCGCTGTGTTTATTGCGCCGCCAAAGAGCAGAAACTTCTCTGTGAGTGTAGTCTTACCTGCATCAGGATGTGAAATTATGGCAAATGTCCTTCTTCTGTTGATCTCTTCTCTTAACTTGTCATCCATTACCTTTTCCTCATATACAATTTATTGATTCTTATTCTTCAAAATGTCCCTGTTCTTCTGAGCCCAGAGCATAAGCGACTGTATATTAACAGACATCTTCTCCAGCTCCTCAAGGACAGCGTCAAAAGCTGCAACCTCGGTCTCGTCGACTATTCCATCAGCGGTGATCTCTATAAGCTGCTCAGATATATCTCCCATCTTCTTGGAGGATCCGAGGAACTGAAGTATGAGCCTGTCAAGGCTGTCCGCATTTATCGGCTTCACCGTCTCTTTTCCTATAGGGCAGTCGCCTGAACAATAGCTGTTACAGAGCTCGGGTATGTCATACGCCTTTGACATGGAAAGTACCTCCTCAGGGTACGGAACTACTGTGCCAAGCTCTATTCTTGAAAGCCTTGTCCTGTCTATATTGAGCACCTCTGCACTCTTCTCCCTGCTTGTAAGGTTATCGTTCACCTTAGACGCATTATATCTTGCGACATAATATTTATTGTTAAGCGCCTTTGTAGCTTTTTTACTCATTTTTTTCTCCTTATGTAGTTCTTCCTAATACACCTAATTAAACATAATAACACACAATATCAGCCGAATCAATCATCTTAATATCCGGTGAAAAAGTTCCATCAGAAGCTGCGCAAAATGCAGCTATAAAGTCTATATTCATATCTCCCTCTGCATGTGCAGGATCCGCTATTTCATCCATATGCATACGGCCGTCACACTCAGCCCTGCATACGGCATAATTGCCCAGCCAGATATTCTTCTTCTCCATATGTGCATTGTCCATGACCATTTGCTGTTCCTCATCCTTCATAAGTATGCCTGTTCCGGTCATCTTGCTGTACGCCTCGCGCCTTGTCCACACACATGTGCTGTATATTTCCGGGTGTGCACACGACATCACACATTTTTTATCCTCATCCGAATACAGGCGGTTAACTATGCTGTCCGGTATCCTTCTGACTCTCTCAACGTCTATACCACAAGGCTCACTGCCTATCGCAGCCGCCACACAACCCTCGGTATGGCTTATCGAAAACTGAATGTCCTTTATAAACGGCTTTCCCGCCTTATTCTTCTCATACGTGACCAGCCGTTCATCAATTCCGGCACATTCCCTGAGAGCATGTGCAAGCAGGATTCCCGCTGCAAGACTGGCATTCCTGTCATCCCGCCTCCTGAGACGTTCCACCTTACACCTTCTGTATTCCGATACTGCATCCAGACATCTGCCATATATCCCATCGTCAGCAAATGCCCCCGTATCCATTATATATGCTCTGTATCCGTTAAAAGATTTATTCAAATCCAATTCCATCTCTTTCTACAAAATACGCCATGGTCATAACAACAATACAGCCCCTTAATACTCGCATATTAAAGGGCTGTATAAACTAACCTATATTGTGACAAAATCAGGGAAGCTCTTCATATCCTTGTTCACCTCATCAATATGAAGTCCCTTGTAATCATATACTGCATTGTAAGCCATCTGCATCTCCATCGCACACTGCATCATGGATACCGGAACACCGACAAATATATCATCGATCGAGATCTCTATCTCACCCGGATTGAGCGTTATTGAATCCTCCTTCTCATTGTAAGGTGGAGCCATCAGTATAGCTTTGACTGCCTTGCTGAAATACGGCATCACATTTGGAACCGATATATATTTCTTTGCAAGAAGCTTCTCCTTATATCCGTCAGCAAGAACACACAGAGGCTGTTCCTCTGATATATCATCCACAAACGCCCTGGCAGCCTCCTCCATGATGGATGTTCTCCTGTCGTTGATCGGAGATCCATACATAACGTTGAGATCCTGCTCCGTTAGCTTCTTATCAGCAAATGCCACTGTGAACATCTTCTCAGGACCATATGCTCCGACACCGGAAAACAGCTCTCTATATATCTTCTCCATCTCATCCTTGACAGGAACAACTCTTCCACTGTCTATATTGGACTCGTTGTCCAGCATGAGCTTGATGATCCCTGTCTCCATCTCTTTTATCCTTCTGGATGTGACATAATCAGTCGGAAGGAATTCATGTCTCTTGGCTTTCTTGAGTATATTGCCAACAGCCTTATCACCGTTATTCGCAAGATCCTCGATGGAATTCTTCAGATCCTCTCCAAACTGTGAATATATCTCGTCAAGTCTCTCTGCCCTCTGCTGAAGCCATCTAAGTGTATCTCCAAACAGATCCTGTGCATCGAGTTCATCTATAAGCTTTGTTCTCTCCGCAGCAATTGCTTCCTTGATGCATGCATCGAAATAACCATTCTCAGTCTCCCTCTTCGCTGAAGGGAAAGTGAAGAATCTCTTCGCAACAATGGTCTTGATGGAATCAATGATTCTGGTATATTCACCCGACGGTGTATAATCCTTCATCATCTTCTCAAGCTTTCTGACTTCAGCCATCATACCCTTTGTGGAATCTGTTACACCGGCACTCGGTGCACCTATGACATCTATTGCGCCATATGGGCCAAACTCATTCATATATTTGGATATCACATCATCAAGTGAACTCCAAAGCTTGTTCTTCATCGACTTTATGATAACCGGAAGTTCCTTCTCAAAGTTCTCCATCTTCCTGGCAAAGCCCTCTCGAAGACCGTCCGTATTCTTCTTTATCATCTTATATGTAGGCTTGGTGATCTGGCCGTACTGTATGAGACCGTTCACGGCAAGTTTGATATCCTCACCCTGCTCCTCCTGCAAGAATACAGTGAGCTCTGCGAGTACATTCTTGATATCCTCCTCGGCATTGCCCTCCTTGAACGGAGATCTGAACAATCCCTTATATGCCTGGGAAAACAGATCATTCTCACACATATTCTCTATCTCTTTGATAGGAATATGGTAGTCAGCCTCGCTTACTACCTTGTAATAGCAGTTTGACTTCTTGATATTCTCGTCACTGTGCTCCATCTTCCAGTTCGTGATGGAATATCCCTCATTCTCAAAAAATACATCCCTGAGAAGCTTCCTGTCGTTCTCCACGTCATTGTTGCCAATGAACTTGTTGCTGGCTAGCCTGTAGAGGAAGCTTGCTGTATCCCTTGTGATGTATCCCTCAGGTATGTAGCCCTGTTCGTCCTTTCTACCTGATACAAGCATGCAGGCATCAAAGAGATTCTCCCTGATGACCATCTTGTTTGACTTACTGATAAATGTATAGTTGTCATCCTTCTCGGAGAGCTTCATATAATAATCAACTTCCTTGAGGGTCGCACATCCATTTGCATTGAGTCTCGCCACAAGCTCTGTATCTTCATATACAGCCTTATGGCCGAACAGTACATCCGGTGTGAGCAGGCAACCGCCAATCCTCAGATTGTTCCACTTCTTCGCCTTACCATACGCACGTATGTTATATGCGACATCTGAAAGGATTCCACTTCCGGTTCCTCCGGCGATTCCGGATACGATCAGAACATCGACTGTTCCCTCCGTCGTCTTGTCGTATACATCCTGAAGCTTGTCAAAAAGGAGCATTCTGACATCCGTATATGCATTCGAGAACATCAGACGTCCAATCTGTCTGTTCCCCTTTGCTCCGTCTCTTCCTATCGTGATAGCCGGGAATTCAGGATCCATCCAGTTTGCAAGATTCTCATGGATCGGATTCTTCTGGATTCCATTCTCCAGAACATTCTCAATGTCCGGTCTGTATATACTGATAACCTCAAGGGCATTGAAACCGACACCCTCCTTGCTATCATCTATGGTAGCCTCCATCTCTGCTATATCTGAATCTATCATGAGGAAATTAATGTTATCCTCGGGTGTGATGTTATCCATCAGCATACCCTTAAGCGCGCAAACGGTCCTGCCTCCAAGTCCCCCAAGACCTATTACGAGCAGATTCTTGTTGAATCTGTTCTCATGACTTATACGTCCAAAAACACGTATGTCTTTTAATTTGCTAAACTCCTCTTTTTGAGTATCAATAAGTATCATAGATTATGCCTCTCCTTAATATGCACGTACACTTCTTCCCCCATAGTGAATTTTCTGTACCTGAAAACCCACATTTTCAATTTATCACTATTCTTATTGATTTTCAACAAAAAGCGTTAATTTATTTGGCATTTTTTCTAAATTTTGACATATTTAAGCATTAAACACTTTCTACTTATCTGTCAATTTTACCCTGTCTCCCACGATTTCAAAACAACCGAAGCTTTTGAGAAAGCTTGAAAACTTACTGTATCCATATTTCTTTATGCTGAAGCCGGGTATAATATTCTTAAGTTCTGTATTCAGCAGTCCCATATTGTACATAGTGTCAGAATTCTCCGTAAGAAGTCTCACTATGCGCAGCTTGACAGCACTCTTAGGATCGATATGGTTCTTGATGGACACAAATTTCTGCCTGCCGCTGTCTATATCCAGATCGTCAAACTCCTCACTGAGGAATGTTGACAGCTTGGAATACCCATAATTTCTCACGTCAAAGTCAGGATATTTGTTCACAAGGCGGCTTCCGATCTCACCCATATGAGTCTTCTTATCCTTGTCATCGTTCTCATCTATTATATTGTAGACCGTCTTCTTTATGTCCCTTATGCTTGTGATATATGACTCGTCCACAGCCGCAGCCTCAAGCATGGCATTCTTCGATGCCGGCTTGTTGAGATCCTCTGTCACCAGTGAATCAAGGATCTTGAAGCTTGTACACGCACTCACGAACGCTTTCGGAGTCTTGCGTTCTCCCATTCCGATGACCTGCTTGCCAGCCTCCCTGAGTCTTGATGCAAGCCTAGTGAAATCGCTGTCGCTTGTCACCAGACAGAATCCATCTATATTGCTCGTATAGAGAAGATCCATCGCATCTATTATCATGGCCGAATCCGTTGAATTCTTTCCCGCCGTGTATGAAAACTGCTGTACAGGCTGTATAGAATATGACAGCAGACAATCCTTGTCCCAGCCATTGTTATTTTTTGACCAATCCCCATATATCTTCCGCACCGTTATTGAGCCGAGCCTTGACAGCTCATCAAATATACTCTCAATATATTTTGCCGATACATTCTCTGAATCGATAAGTATCGCATACTTGTTAGAAATCTCACTTGATATTTCTTCCATATAAAAGTCCCTTTCATTTATCAGTTCTCTTTGCCGGTCTCAACCCCAAACTTGCCCGGTCCATCCTGAAAATACTCACGGGTAAGCTTCACAACTGTACCTGACAGCATGAATACTGCGATCAGGTTAGGTATGATCATAAGTCCGTTGAAGGTGTCCGCTATATCCCAGAGAAGTCCGAGATCCATGGTCGCACCGATGATTGCGACAAATGCATACACAACCATGAACGGCTTGATAAGCTTACTTCCAAACAGGAATCCGACACATCTTGAACCGTAAAGTCCCCATCCGAGTATGGTTGAGAACGCGAAACAGCACAAAGCCACCGCTGTGAATATCGATATCCAGTTGCCGTAGGTTGCAACAAAGCCGTTGATCGTGAGATCGGCTCCTGCAGCCTGTCCGTAGGCTACCTCAGTTCCACTGCACAGTATTACTAGTGCCGTAAGCGTACATATAACTATAGTATCGATAAATACCTCGAATATTCCCCAGAGCCCCTGCTGCACCGGGTGCTTTACATCTGAACATGCATGGGCTATTGATCCTGTACCAAGACCTGCCTCATTGGAGAAGATACCTCTCGACACGCCCTTTCTCATACTGAGGAACAGACTTCCAACTATTCCACCGGTCACGGACTTCGGATTGAATGCACCTTCAAATATAGAAGCGAACACTCCCGGCACACTCTTGATATTGATTATTACAAGAATTATAGCCATGATGATATACATAGCAGCCATGAATGGCACCAGCTTCTCTGTCACGCTTCCTATTCTCTTGATTCCTCCTATAAGTATGAGACCAACAAGAATAGCTATTATGATTCCTATCACAAGATTGATTGTAAATGTATTGCTCTTGTCAGCCAGATTATAATTAAAAAGTGCTGAATCTATAGCTGTTGTGATGGTATTGACCTGTGTTGCATTTCCTGTTCCGAACACTGTGAGTATACCGAGGACTGAATATGCTATAGCCAGGAAGTAAGCATTCTTGCCAAGGCCATTCTTGATGTAATACATTGGTCCGCCGACCCAGTCACCATTCGCATCCTTCTCACGGTAGAACACTGCAAGTACGACCTCTGCAAACTTTGTTCCCATTCCGAGAAGTGCTGAGATCCACATCCAGAATACCGCACCAGGACCGCCTATGGCGATGGCTCCAGCAACACCGGCTATATTTCCCGTTCCAACCGTTCCCGCCAGCGCCGTACACATGGCCTGAAAAGGACTGATGGCACCATCTGAAGTCTCCTTCTTGTTGAATATCCTTCCAAACGTATGCTTGAACGCGTATCCAAACTTTGTAAACTGAACCCCCCTGTTTCTTATGAGGAGCCACAGTCCCACGCCCACGATACATATCATGGATGGCACTCCCCATATAAAATTGTTCACCGATGAATTCACATCGGCAATGATCTTAAGTAATTTCTCCATATCTGTACTTCTCTTTTCCTATTACTTTTTTGCATATCATATATGATTTTACAATATAAACTGCACATTGTGCAAGAAAAAACGCGTATATATCCCGTATAGTCCCGCCAACAATCACAATACCTATCCGCTTTTCAGACAAATTTTGCACACAAAATAACGGAGACGATTATTTATACCGCCTCCGCAATCATATATTATTTTAAGGTACTTTTATTTCATACTGCCACTATCTTTACTCTCTGTTCTTCAGCACCTCAGCCGGCACTATCTTGTTCAGCCTGCCAACAAGAACTCTGTTGATTATGAAATACAGGACAAGTATTCCGCCGTAAAGCACAGCCCAGAGCCATGGGGCAAATGTCAGCTTGACGCCGCAGTTTACATTTGACACCAGAGAAGGATACACTGCACTCATTATAAGCTTTGCAAGTGGCAGGCATATGGCTGCTCCGATTGCGATTATGAAGAAATTGCCATCCAGATATAGCTTTCTGATCTCCTTCGTCCTGAAACCAAACACCTTTATCAATGAAATCGAGAATGCTGATCTGTCAATCATAACCTTCATCATCAAATACATTACCACTACGAATATAAGTGTCGAGATAATAACTATCATAATAACCATACTTCTCATCTGATCTGCAAATATTCCAGCAGCCGACTCTATATCGGCCTTTGTTGTGGTTGCGTAAAGTCTTGCAGGATCAACCTCCAGATCCTTGTCTGAAAATACTACATTGTACTCATCACTTCCAGCTCCGAACAGCTCCCTTGCATCATCTATAGTCATGAAAACATAAAATGCCGGAGTATATTGTGTCACGCTGTCCACTGTAAAACCATAATCTATATCATTCTCCTCGTCGTGGAGCACGATTTCGTCACCCACACCATAACCATATTTCTCAGCAAATGATGATGATATGGCAACCCTGTTCTTGCCATTCTTAAGGTCAACATCAAAATACTTAGTATTCTTTGAAAGTCCAAGAACTGTCACATCCCAGTTGTAACCATATACCTCTTTCTTCAAAGTCTTAGCATACGCTGCCTCACCGCCCTCAGGGGGATTCTCTGTAGGATACTTATATGTATACATATATTCATAGTGGGTATCCTCCACATTCTGCTTCTTGACCTTTGAACAGAAAGTTGCAGTGTTAAGACTTAACATCAGGCATATGAGGGCTATAAACATTCCAATCACAACGGTCAACCCTGTTCTCATCTCTCTGAGCATCTGTCTGACTCTGAATCTTCCGACAAATCCCATGTCTCCGAGATCGATATTGCTGCCCTTCGGCTGCTTGATCTCATTCTTTATAAGTGAAAGAGCTGTCTGTGAGAGCTTATTTCTGATAACGAAGTAGTTAACAACTATCGCTGCCAGTGGCGGCATCACGATACCATACACTATAAGAATCGGCGGGATCTTCACATCCATAGCAGGAATTGAATAATACGCATATGCATCTGCCATCTGAACAGGGATTCCAACATTGCTTATTCCTATCAGGAAACCGATTATGCCTGCAACTGTTGTGACTATGACCGGAAGTGTCAGATAATGCATCATGAGATCTCTTCTCTTGACCCCCAGGGCATAGAGTGCACCTATGACGCTGCTCTCCTTCTCTATTCCATGTACAACGAATACCGATATGACATATGTGAACAGAAGCATGAGCAGCACACCGAAGAAATATCCCGCCTGTACATTGATCTGCTGGTCATCAGCGGCTCCGCCTGTTCTCGGATTATCATCACTTGTCACAAATGATGTAATATTTGCAAGATCTGTGTCGTAATCCTTGAGGAATGAATCCGTCTCCTTCTTGAGTTCTGCCACTCCATCCGCAAGCTCATCCGAGCCATCCTTTGCCTCTGCAGCTCCGTCGGTATACTCCTTAATACCGTCCTTGAATGCCTTGATGCTGTCAATGTCACTCAGGGCACTTTCAATGCTCATCGCCAAAACTCCACCCTGACTGTCGGCAATCTTAGTCATCTCGTCATTGTAATTATCCTCTGTGAGCTCTGTATCCAAACCATACGCTGAGAGAGATGATGACGCCTGTTCAAGGTATACCTCAAACAGCTCCTGTGCCGCATTGTTGAGCTTCCTGTTGTTATCAGTGAGTTCTCCAAGTCCATCTGCAAGTTCATTTGCGCCTGACTTAAGATCCTTTATGCCATCCTTGAAATCGTTTATGGCTGCGCCAGTTCTATCCCAATACTCTTGGAAATACTCATCATCTATGCTGTCTGTGTCGACCTTGATGTCTTCAAGTGCATCCTTCACGTCATCACAGGTGGTCTTGCTCTCGAGTCTGAACGCATACAGATATGTCTCAGTCTTGACACTCTCGCCTGTTGCATGGAGCTTATCATACGCCCCCTCTGTAACGAATACCGTTCCAAACGCCTTACTGTCAACTACAGTATCTGACATCTCCTTGAAAAGAGCATTATAATCAGGTGATGTCCCTATTCCTGTCACCTTGAATTCATTTCCTGCTATCTGTATTATATCTCCGACAGAAATATCATTTACCTGACTGAATCTCTTCTCAACAACTATCTCATCATCAGCCTCCGCAAGATTTCCCTCATCACATTCCACGAGATCTATGTTCTCCCTGTTGGCAAATACCCTCAATGTCTTGCCATCCATGACCTCGTAGTCCTCGTAGAACATCCCCTCAACCTCTGCGCCAGCATCCTCAAGCCGGGATATCTCTTCATCGCTCAGTGGAACGAATACGGAAAACTGACCATCCTCTATCTTATTTGCCTCGTCATGTGTCTCGCCATTGTCAATGATCGTATATCCGGCTCCTATCAGCGAGACAATGACATACATACCCATGATGATAAGAAATGTAAGTGCTATGTATCTGAACAGATTCTCCTTCAGATCCCTCAGAACTCTTTTTCTCAAAACCTTCTGCATATTACAAATCCTCCAATTCTGACGCTGGAACTCTCACTTCGTTCTCATACTCCTTGCTTATAAGGCCATCCTTTATGAAGATAACCTTGTGCACCATATTCTTGATGGAATTGTTATGTGTTACTATCAGCATAGTCGTTCCATACTTCGCATTTATCTCCTCGAGAAGAACAAGAATATCTCTGGATGTCTTGGAGTCAAGAGCTCCTGTCGGTTCATCACAGAGGAGGAGTTTTGGATTTTTAACCAGAGCTCTCGCTATAGCACATCTCTGCTGCTGTCCACCTGAGAGCTGTGAGGGAAACTTGTTCTGATGCTCAGTAAGTCCTAGAGTCTCTATCAAGTCATCCATAGGGAGCGGATCATCTGTCAGATACTCACACACCTGTATGTTCTCCCTCACGGTGAGGTTTGGAACAAGGTTATAGAACTGGAATATAAATCCCAAATTATCACGTCTGTAGTCCGCAAGCTGGTCGCTGGTCATACCAAATATCTCTGTTCCATCAACCTTTATCGAACCTGAATCCATGGTGTCAAGACCACCTATACAGTTCAGAAGTGTTGACTTACCTGAACCTGATGTTCCCTGTATAACACACATCTGTCCTTTTTCAACACCTGTGTTTATACCTTTAAGCACCTGAACATAGCTTCCACCCTCTCCGTAGCTCTTCTTTGCTCCCGACACTTCCAAATACATAATTTTTCCTCCTTTATGCTCTCATTAAAATAATTTTATTTAATATTTTTTCATATTTTTCAAAATAGCCACGTATATTTTAGCAGCTATTCAAGTGTTCATTTGCATACATAACACCGTTATGGTTAATGTCTTTTTTTAGGTCCTCCTTGTAATCGGAAGACCTATAAATTTCCTATTTTGCAAATTCCATCTGTTTTATTCCGGATCCTGCCACGGCTTAACAAGACCATACCAGCCTGAAATCAGATATTTCATACCCGTCTCAACAAACTTCTGAGCATCTTTCTCATTGTCTATATGTGTCACCATAAATACGAACATGTCGATCTGGGAATGTGACATCCAGTGAACAACATTTCTCTCAACCATCGGTGTTCCGTAAGCCTTACACATTGCCTCACATATAAGTGTATTATGTGCATCCATCTGATCAACCACGTTGTCTGGCATGCTCTCCATGCTGGAACCCTGTGACTTCGTAAGCACGAGAAGTACTTCATCTCTATGTTTATACAGCTCATGCACAATATTCCTGGCTGACTCAAAATCACTGCCCTCATTATGGTCTGACGCCATGCCGTTGTTCATCTCTTCAACTTCAAATGAAAAATGTTCAGTCAACGCAGTATTGAGGCTGTCAAGCATATGTCCCACAACATTGCAGAACAGATCGTCCTTATCCTTGAAAAAAAAATACATTGCTCCAGTTGTCACTCCTGCCTTTTGACATATGTTTCTGAGTGACGCGCCCATAAATCCTTTATCCATGAATTCTTTCTTGGCACACTTTAGAAGTTCTTTCCTCGTCTCGCTGTCATGTTGTATTTTCTTTGCCATAATCCTCACCCATTTAATTAAAATATAAAAATAGCATAACAGTGTTACGTTTCATAACACTGTTATGCTAAATCATCATGTCTATTTTGTCAACTATTTTATTTTTTTATTTCTTATACATATCACTATAAATCCTATCTATAGTCTCCTCACGGCTCAGCTTATCATACAGATAATAATCAGCATCAGATTTGAAGGAACCATACACATCCTCAGATTCCAATATTGGTGCCATAACCGACAATCTGTCGCTGTTTTCTTTTCTCATGGCATCTGCCTGGACCTCAAATCCAGTCAGCATATCACACTCATCAAGAACAGCAAGTGCCGAACTGCTGATCGGAACACCTTTTTCTGTTCCCTGTTTTAAGGTCATCTCCTCACTGTTCAAAAGATAATTTAACAGCTTTGCGGCCTCCTCTGGGTGTTCAGTATTATTACTTATCGCATACATTGTTGCAGGCTTGACAAACCAGCCTAAAGATTTTGCCCCCGGCTCACATATGTATTCGCCTACTTTTACATCATATCCATTTTCCTTCAAAGGATCACAATATCCTCCTGCATCACTTACCCACGCAAGAGTACCGCCAACCTCACCGCTGGCAAAAGAATTCCTGTTAAATGAATCTACAGACATTAAGACTTTTTTATCAAGCAGTTCCTTATAAAAATCCAACATGTCACCTATCTGTTCCTTATTCAAATTCAACGTACCATCAGATTTGACCGAATCGTTTCCGGTTGTCTGTATATAATGTGAAAGCAGCATAAAAAATAATGATTTTTTAGTCATACCCAGAGGATATACCCCATCTTTGCCCATAATTCTGGCTGCATCAAACAAGTCATCCCATGTTTTTGGGATACTAAGTCCATATGAGTTCCAAAGAGTCTCATTATAATAAAAAGTCTCCGTATTGAACGCGATAGGAATAGCATTTAATCTTCCATTTTTTGTTCCAAATGCAAGCTCTTCTTCAGTATAATTTTCAAAATCAATATAATCCGAAAGCGTATTAAGATCATAAAAACCAGATCCGTCAGAAGAATATGTGTCAAGCCAGCCATAATTTATGAGCATAACATCCGGAGTTTCCTGAGACTTCATGTATATGTGCTGTCTGTTCTCATATCCATTCCACACACCATATTTGCATGCAACGTTTATTTCCGGATTTTCTTTTTCAAATATATCAACAGCATCCAGCGTATACTGGTTTCTACTATCATCGCCCCACCAGGAATATTCTATAGTTATCGTATCCCCGACAGCCATATATGTTTTTTGCTCTCCGCAACCACTAATTACAAAAAGCAAAAAAAGCATCATCAAAACCGACAATCCTCTTTTGTGATTTTTAATTATATGTTTCATCTGCTTCACCTCTGATCAGTCCTGATTTTCAACGAACCAGCTATACTGACTTTTCCCGTTTCTCTTTGATTTATACAAAGCCGTATCAGCTTTCTTCATCATGCTTTCATAATCAGATGAGTTCTCTCCGTCTACGATGTAAACGCCTGCTGATAACGAAAGATTACATTCTGTATACTGTTCCGCAATCGTTCTGGCAAAATCCTCAGCCAACAGTCTAAGCTCAAATTCCATTTTCTTTCTCACATTTTCCAAAGTCCATCCATTAAACTTCCTGTATACTGCGAACTCATCACCACCTACACGCCCAATCACTGAATCTGCTCCAAGCATTTTGGTAAAAAGTTCAGCAGTTTTAGACAGAACCACATCCCCTTCTCCATGACCCAAAGTATCATTTACCTTTTTAAAATTATCCATATCTATCATGATAAAAACATGGGTAGCTGTTTCAGACTCTTCCTCAAGACAGGATCCAACAACTTCGCCAAACGAAGCTTTATTCATAATTCCTGTAAGCTGGTCATATTCAGCCTTTTGCTTTAATTCCTCAATAGCTCCGGAAACAGGTGTATATATTCTTTTCAATACAATGCTTCCTGTCACAACAACCAATAAAGCCAGCACGAGAGTTGCTGCAAATGAATACAATTTCAATCTTCCGACTTCTTTGAATATCTCAGATTCCCTTATGTATGACACTACTCTCCAGCCATTTGAACAACGTGCTACGGATATAACATATCCATCCGAATTTGTCTGATATTCGGAGTCATCATTTTTATTCGGAAGGTTCACTTCAATTTTTTCTCCAACGCATTTTGCATTATTTGAATACACAACTTCCTCGGAATCATTTATAAGACACACCCTCATATCCTTTAGTTCATGGCTTAAATTCACTACTGAACTTAGTTCCCTGCTATAAAAAGATGTTACGATCACAGCATTTTTATTGAGTTTCTTGACATAAAAAAGCCTGTCTGGACTGTTTAAACAATCAAAAAACCAACCGGACATTGTCTTCTCATCATTTATATGTCCGGTAAAATATGTATATATTCCTCCATCTGGAAAAGTCTGAAGTGTTGTGTTGGAAATCCATCCCACGCTCTTATCATTGGAATATACGACACCAAAATCTGTAAAATTGTCAAACACACCAAGATCACTTATTCTATTCTGAATAGCTGCTTCCTGCTGTATTCTGGTAAATTCATCCAGACTATCATCTGTGGCGTCATACTCACACAGCTGATCATCGGAGAAAAAAAGAGCCACCGTATCTTCTATACCAACAAGATAATTGTCGACATTGTATCCAAGCTGTTGGTTATTAGATGATATCAGATTCACTATCTTGCTTCTCATATTGTCAACTGCCTGTTTTGTTATGATAAAAGCTATCATACCTGCCGTGGCAACGACAGCAGCCAGGAAGATGATAGCAAATCTCCTCCTGGCTCTTTTTATCTCATATTCAGTTCTGTTCCTGCTGTTTACTGACATATCTTACTTCCCCCGTGTTATATACATAGGTATTATATAACAACTCTTATTGGTAAATTGTCAATCTTTTTTCTCAACTTCCCGGCTCTGCTTTATTTCTTTCAATATCCTGTCCGTCAGAGAATTGATGGTCTGCATCTCTTCGGTGTAACTGTCATCAATGAGACTAACCACATACGACATGGACGGTGACTCACTCATCTCCATCATCAGGAATATCCAGCCGTTTCTGTTGAGTATTTCGGTCAGCTCATCTTTGAAATACTCACACATATTCTCAAGTGTGGGATTTATCATGTCAAATGGTGCAATCTCGTTCAAAGTCTTGTCCTGATATCTGCTCAGAAATTCTTCAACTCTGTGCTCCAGATGATGGAACTTTACAGTCTCATCTCGTCCCTTGACAACATCTATGACAATCTCCCATGTGTGAGGATGTACCTCCCCAAGTACTCCATTTTTATATATTCCATGTCTGGCATTGAGGTAGAATTTGAATTTGTATTGTCTGAATCTCATCTGTTCATCTCCTCCCCGTAGAATACTTTTCTCGGATCATCGCCGTCTGTGACAGCTCTGAGTTCTGTTCTAATCTCGGCCCCCGCTTCATTTGCTGAGGTTCTTTTCCAGCTTTCAAGCATCTTATCACGTATCTGTTCAGCCGTTGACATATCTGTCATATACATAAGCACAACAAAATTGCCCTTTGACATTTCTGCGGTCACATGATTAGATCCCATGCAGCCCTTTATGAAATCCATTATCCCGAATATCTCATCTCTTGAAAAATAACGATCTCCCATCTGAACACTTATGAACAAGAAAGTGATCGGATAAAGCTCCGAATCTGTCGATTTTGAGAGCAGAGAGTCCACAACCTCCATATCGTAATATCTACCTGATTTTTTATCTGCAGGCTCAATATCCTTCTGCCTTAACTCTTCCCCATAGCTTTCTGTAAGTCTCTCATATTCATCGAATTTCTCATTTCTCGCTGTAAGTTCATCTTCTAATCTTTGAACCTTTCTGCCCATATGTCCTATCCTGCCGGCATACTCTATAACCATGCCGCCAAGGACAATGAAGGCTGCTATCACAGCTATTACGATATAGAATTCAAAATCATTCACTCCGTATGACGAAAGAACATATGACCTGTCAGCATATATCCCGACAACGTAACCAGATCCGGCAATAGCAGCCGTACTGACTATTCCCCTTTGTTCGCTCATATATTCGTCCAGACCTGATGCAGTCATGTTAGACAGTTCCGCCGTGGTTGCCGTATCCTTGATAAACATGATATCATCCTCTTCTATAAGGAACGCCCATTCCGAACCGGATACATCAACTACTTCATTGATGACTGACTCCATATCTTTCTCACTCAAACCTTCCAGTCTCTCAGCCAGAATAGATACCGTCTGCAGCTGGTCGTCCTTATACGCTGAAAGGATGTTGTCTCTATTGGTTTTCATGTGATAACCATAGTATATGGTTTCCAGAGCTATCATGAACAGAACAACAGCAAAAGCTGCCACTACTCGTCCTCTATATGTCTTATTCTTTTCAGCTTTCCTGCTCATGACATTTTCTCCTTCCTGTCACCTTGTACACCAATCTTCCAAGCCAGCGGAAGTCATGCTTTATGATGCTCCACGCCGTCTGTCTCTCCTCGCTGAAATTTTGCATTTTCCAGCTTCCCTTAGACTTCATGGAGTTGATTATTCCTGCAAATCTGAACCAGAACACGACAAAGTTGTACAGAGGAAGCAGGAATACAAGATACCATTTTCTCATGTAATATCTTCTGAGCTGTTTAAACGGACTCAGAAAAAGACTTATACATATATATAGCAGTGTTGTGGTAAACACATACAAAAGATACATGATTATGACTGAATCTATGATGAGCGCAAACGGATAATCTTGGAATATTCCAAGGCATATCAGCGCAAAGTACCATATCATACGCGGGAATGCAAATGTGTGATCGAACATAACCAGTCTCACAATGAAGTCAGAGAAAAATCCTCGCACAGCGTTCATCCTGTTCTTCATGAACATGTGGACAACCTCTATCTCGCCCCTCTGCCATCTCTGTCTCTGTATATATAGTCTGTTCATATCTTCTATTGGATCAACATAAAATATAGCTTCACTGCACAGAGCTACCTTATCTCCGAGCACATCCCTTATCTGAAACGTTACATGGGTGTCCTCGCACACAGTATCCGTATTGTACATATTGGTTTTCATGATGGTTGATCGTCTGAATGCTGAGAAAGCACCTGATAAAGTAAATATATTATTGAACTCCGACTGGAAATTCCTGCCAGCAAGGAACGCCTGACAGTATTCAAAGAACTCCAGCTTTCTAAGCAGTCTGAGTCCAAATCTGTCGGTATCATCGACCATTTCGGGGTTGGTCATGATCGTTCCGGTCATGCAGTCGATGTCAGGATTCCTCTCGAATTTGGTCACCATGTTCCTGATGGCATCCCTCTGGAGCACACCGTCACTGTCTATGTGTATGATGTATTTGCCGTAGCTGTTGAAAAGCCCCAGGTTGAGAGCCTTAGACTTGCCCTGTTTTGAATTTACCCAGTTCATTGTCAGATCTGGGAATTCCTCCTGACATTTGCAGAATACATCAAAGCTCCGGTCCGTACTCATATTATTTACAACAAGTATATATATCTTGCTGTTAGGATAACTTGACGCATCTATGGAGCTTATACATCTGTGAAGGCTATGTTCCTGATTATACACAGGTATGATAAGTGTTATCTCCGGTGAAAAGTTGATCGCCTTCTCCTTCCTCGACACCAGTTTCTTCTTTATCAGTATGAAAAAATTGCCAATAGTAGGTATAATCTCCATGACGATCGGTATGATGACCCATGCCGCCCAGAAAAGTATGGAGCTATGAAAGATCTGTGTTATCAGTGTCATATCTGAAACCTCCTACCTTCTGTCTGATGATCTGAGCCTTTGTAAATACAAAGAAATACAAAAGCACAGTACATGCATAGAACACCAGACGTCCTATTATGCTGTGGGCAACGAAGTACGAACCTCCGCCGAACACATGGACAATGAGACATATGGTGAATATCCTGAGTACATTTGCCGCAAATATCAGAGCCGGTCCAACTATACTGAGCACCACCTTCTCGTATGTATGGTACATGGGGAAGAACCACAGAAGTGAAAGGAATGCCAGCATCTCCACTATTCCTGAACACTCGTAGTCTATATACATGGACAGGTTGGCGTCACCGGTCGCTATGAACACTATATTCTTGTTGAAGTATCCCTCATATATACCGGTCATGTCTCCGAACATGCCAGCAACAGCGGACACGCTCTTCTGAAGAGGTGCAAGAACGACAGGCTCCACCTTGATGAGCATGAACACAAAAAGTCCTATGCTTCCGGTTATAAAATACCAGAAATCCAGTTTTCCACGTTTCAGCACGGTCAATATATATATCCAAAGTGCCAATACTATAACAAAAACTATATTCATCATCGGTGTGCACCTCCTCTCATTTATATTCACATCCTGCTATAACATTCAGCCGGTTAGATTCTCTTTCTTCTATATATTATTACTCCACCTACGGCCATGAGCAGGGCTATGGCAGCGCCGGCCCAAGGGCCTGTAGGTGTTCCGGTTATGGTAACTCCCTCTGCACCTATATTCGGGTTGGACACAGTGATGGTTGCACCCTGATCCAGCTTTATGCCAAGGTAATCGGCTAACTTGTCAAGTGAGATGGAGAACTCTATCTCATCACCCTTGCCTGTCTCAGTATGTACAGGATCATATACCGTAAATGCCACATCGCCATCCACATCATTGTAATAGCCTGCAAATACTCCGAAATTCCTGTATATTCCGGCTCCAAAGCCGTTGGTCTGTCCACCCCAGTTTATGGATCCGTTGGAATTTACAGGGAGTATATTAAGTACACATGATTTTCCATCCACTGTGATATTCCACAACTGGAACTGCATCTGGGATGTATACAGATCGTTCATGGAGAAGTGTACATACAGTCTTCCATTCTCCACTGCAAGTTGTCCCTTGTGGGTCGAGTAACCATTGTTACTGTTGTATGTTATATCCGCTGACGGATACTGACTCCACTCACCATAATATCCATCGATCACAAGTCCTGATGTGACAGGCCCTGTTATCTCTTCTGTAGTTCCAGTTTCTGTTGTGGCATTCTCCGTTGCCTTCTCTGATGTGCTGACCTCAGTGGTTGTCTGTTCTGTAGTGCTCTCTGTTACCTGTTCTGTAGCCTCCGTGGTATCCTCTGTAACTTCCTCGGTAGTAGTCTCCTCTGTACTGTTATCCGCAGACTCCGTGGTTGCCTCACTTCCAGCCTCTGTAGTCGTCTCAGATGATGAACTGTCACCTGCTATATCAAGCTCAGCCGTATTGTCATTCCAGCCTATTGTTATATTCCGTACATCCGTTCCATATGTGCTAACTGGCACCTTTGCACTCCAGGACATATCCGCATATCCCCAGCCAGATGACGATGCGCCGGTATTTGTCGTATAACCAGTAGCGCCGTCGATTGCCTGATACCATGCATTTAACACGTTAAACGATGAACCATCGCCATTGTTGCCTGTGTTAATAACCAACTTGGATAATGCCCCCGGAGCTGTCTGTCCATTCACAGATATATCAAATATTTGCTGAATGTAATTAGTCCACGAACCACTGTATTCCAGATAGATGTACTCGCCATCCGTTGTCACTTCCATGCTGCCGCCATTTCCATCGGAGAGTGTCTGTGCCTGACTCCCGAATATGGAAACACCCGAAAAGATGATCACCATGCATATCGCAGTTATAATTCCTGTAAGTCTCTTCATTTTAGTTCTTCTGTTCTTCATATAATCACGCCTTCTCTTGTAGTAAAATCTATTGTAAGTTGTTTGCTCCTGTCATACCCTCAAGTCTCAGTATGTCGTCAAATATCTTCTGATAATTCCTGTTACTCGTATCCATATTCATAGTAGGCAGCAACAGTCTGTCTGACACCTGATACACGCAGAGCGGATTCTCGGATATATCAAGCTGATAAAGCTCCATTCCATTCTTCTCAAGTCTTTGTCTGAGTTCTTCATAGAAATAATCGCCAATCGTCTCGAGCGTATTCTCGCACCCCTGAAACTCAGGAAGCTCATTCAGATACTTGCCTCTGTACTGATCTATGAACGCCGAAACTATCGCCTCCAGCTTGAAGAAAGGTATATCCTCACTCTGTTCCTTCATTCCTATATATGTGACGATCGTAAATGAATGCCCGTGCATCTTCTCCCTGTCACCGTTGAAGCTGTGCCTGGCATTGAAGTAGGATCTGTATATATAATAATTAAACAACCAGCCACCTCCCTGCTCTCTATGTCAGATTACGACACAATAAACCTATTCTTATCAACTCTAGATTATAGATACCTAATTGTGATATATCAATGATGAAAAATCGCCAAAATTATGGCTAATTTATGAACATATTGTGACTTTATGTATAATAAGAACATTTCAACCGATTGCGCCATTCATATTTTATTATCCATTTGGTCGTTGCTGATTGAATAGTCGTAAAATCAGTCAAACAGTCATGATATGAATGGTCAAAAAAAGATCCCATCCATATGAATGAGATCTTTTTTGACCATTATTACTTTTTTTAATTGTATTTCTTTAATTGATATAGCCCGCGGAGTCGTTGCACAGAAGTCGCCTTTTACACCTCAAGCAGTTTCTGAACACTTACAAGCTTTACACAGAGAACAAATATCTCTGTTGCCTGCTGCATCTCCTCCGGTGTAGGGAATGAAGGTGCGATTCTGATGTTGCTGTCCTTTGGATCGTTGTGGTATGGGAATGTTGCTCCTGCGCCTGTGAGGATAACTCCTGCCTCCTTGCACTTGGCAACTATAGCCTTTGCACAGCCCTCCATAGCATCAAATGATATGAAGTATCCGCCGAGAGGCTTGATCCATGAACCGATTCCAAGTCCGTCAAGCTCCTCCTCAAGGACTTTGAGAGTTGCCTCAAACTTTGGTCTCATGAAATCTGCATGCTTCTTCATATGTTCCTTGAGTCCGTCAAGGTTCTTGAAGTATCTTGCATGTCTGAGCTGATTTACCTTATCGTTTCCTATGGTCTGTATTGTGTAATGCTTCTTGGCATCCTCAAGATTTGCATGTGATGTAGCCATAGCTGAAACTCCTGAACCAGGGAAGCTTACCTTTGATGTTGAAGCAAACTCAAATACCATATCAGGATTGCCTGCCTTCTCACACTCCCCGATGATATCAAGTATCTCTACCTGATTGTCCTCGTACAGATGATGGATGACATAGGCATTGTCCCAGAAGATCCTGAAGTCCTTAGCCGCAGGCTTGAGATTTGCAAATCTTCTTACTGTCTCATCGCTGTAGCAGATTCCCTGTGGGTTTGAGTACTTTGGCACGCACCATATACCCTTTACTGTTGGATCTGAATTTACAAGTTCTTCAACCATATCCATATCTGGACCTGTCTCTGACATAGGTATGTTGATCATCTCTATTCCAAAATGCTCTGTGATAGCAAAATGTCTATCATATCCTGGAACAGGGCAGAGGAACTTCACCTTGTCAAGCTTGCACCAAGGTGTCTCTCCCATTATTCCATGTGTATATGCTCTTGATACAGTGTCAAACATAAGAGTAAGACTTGCGTTACCACCGATGAAGATATGATCCTCAGTGGTTCCCATCATCTCAGCCATAAGTCTCTTGACCTCTGGAATTCCATCAAGGCACCCATAGTTTCTGCAGTCTATGCCACACTCTGACTTCATATCAGAATCACTGTTGATAACATCCATAAGACCAACAGATACTCCAAGCTGGGTTGGTGATGGCTTTCCTCTTGACATATCAAGGTTCAGGCCAAGAGCCTTCTTCTCCTCATATGCCGCAAGCAGCTGCTCTCTAAGTTCCATTAACTCTTCTTTTGATAATTCACTGTACGCTTTCATAAAAGTCTCCCTTGCTACCTAACAATGTTATAGTTATATGTCCGGATTGCACGTCAAAACGTTCTATATTAAATAGACGATTCTAACGTTCAACCCTTGTATCATATAATTTATTTCTCCGGTTGTCTAGACCTTAATCGCATAAGTTTGTAGTATTTCGCAAATTTTGGTTGAAAAATCTAAGTTCAAACACTAAATCCGACTATATTTTCGTCAAAATTATATATTTAACTTTTTATTTTCAAGTTGACCGACATTGAAAGATGCTGCAGTGTTCTTTTTGTAGTGGACTTAACTATATGACTCTGGCGGTTATTTGGATGGTATCATGGATGCTATCTCAGCGGCAAGCTGCGATTTTGGCATGGTCTGAAGTGTTATTCTGCCAGGGCCTGTTACCACTGTATTGAAGAATCCCTCTCCTCCAAATAACATATTCATGGCACCACCCTTTACTGTCTCTGCGTTCAAGGAACATGTTGCATCCATCATTGCAAGATAACCTGTGTCAATAACCATCTGCTGTCCCGGTGCAAGCATGTAATCCACAACAGAACCGTCGATTTCAAGGAACACTATTCCCTGACCTGTAATCCTCTGCATGATAAATCCTTCACCTCCAAAAAAGCCGCCTGCAACTTTTTTTTGGAAAGCTATCTCCAGATTCACCCCCGGTGTCGATGCAAGGTATGCTGACTTCTGACAAACTATCTCCTTGCCAGGTCCTATCTCAACCGCCATTATATTCCCCACAAAGCTTGAACCGAATGCTATCAGTCCAGGTCCCCCCTGAGCCGTATATGTATTTCGGAACATCGATTCACCGGATATGGCCCTGGTGAACATCTTACCTACTCCGCCACCTGATGTCTGCATCTGCATATTCGGAGACATCCATACCATTGCACCTTTTTCGCAGTTTATAGATTCCCCTGCCTCCAAAATGATTTCTACCACAGGCATCATGCCGCCTTTGATCTCGTATCTCATATAATCTGACCTCCCTGTATTCTTCATATTTAAATATGAGTTTCATTTTTTTAATGATACAAATGTATTATATAGTAAATACTATTCATATAACAATGTTTATTTATAAATCATGAATAAAATCCTGTTTTTATTAGGAATCTCACTTTTTCTCACTTTTATAACGAGTTTTTTCATATATTAATTGCTTTTTTTGAAACACAATGGTATATTTATTCAGATAAAATATGAAAGGAAGATGTAAAAATGAAACTCAAAAAATTATTAGCAATTTCAATGTCAGCAGTTCTGGCTATGACAGCTCTTACTGCATGTGGAAGCAAGGATGATTCTTCGGAGGCAGGTTCAGGGAGTGCTTCATCAAAGAAGACTGCAAAGGTCATCGAGATTGACCTTACAGACGAGCAGTATGCTTTCGGTGTTGACAAGGAACAGCCTGAGCTCTTAACACAGGTTAACGATTTCATCAAGTCAATGAACGAAGACGGAACATTTGAAGAGATCTGCAATCACTACTTCGGCGATGGCGAGCCTGTTGCAGTTGAGTCAGCAACACTCGATGCAAACAAGGATCAGCTTGTAGTTGCAACCAATGCTGCATTCGAGCCATTTGAGTATACAAAGGGTGAGAACTACTATGGTGTCGATATGGAGATAGCTAAGGCTCTCGCAGACAAGCTTGGCAAGGAGCTCGTTATCCAGAACATGGATTTTGATGCTGTATGTCTCTCAGTTGGTCAGCACAAGTGTGATATCGCTATGGCAGGTCTTACTATAAAGCCAGACCGTGAGGAGTATGTAAGCTTCTCAGATTCATACTACAAGGCTTCTCAGAAGCTTATCGTTACATCAGACAATACAGAGTTTGATGATTGCAAGACAGCTGATGATGTCAACAAGATCCTTCAGGCTAAAGGCTCAGACATGAAGATTGGTTTCCAGACAGGTACTACCGGACAGTTCTACTGCGAGGGTGACGCAGACTGGGGATTCACAAAGCTTGCTATGACTTCAACAGGCTACAAGAACGGTTCTCTTGCAGTTCAGGATCTTTTAAATGGTAACCTCAACTATGTTATCATCGATGCTGCTCCTGCAGCCAGCATCACTGCTGCTCTTAACGCAATGCAGTAAATTTTAATTCGGATTTAGTAATTTTAGTATTAACGCCAATTATGTTTGAAAGGATATTTCATGGGAGACATTTCTACAAAAATACAAAAGTTCATAGAAATATTCATCGACAACAACGGGTATGTTAAGGTAGTCGAGGGTCTGAAGAATACTGTGATAATAGCCATTGCCGGTCTTATCATCGGTATAATAATCGGTACCCTCATTGCTACCGTCAGGGTAATTCCAAAGTACAAGCGTCTGCCTAGAGTTCTGGATGCAATCTGCAGTGTATATGTAGGTTTCTTCCGTGGAACACCTATGGTTGTACAGCTTCTTCTCTTCTACTATGTTCTTCTTCCTATAGTGGGAGGACACATGACAGGAGTTCAGGTGGCTATGCTTGTATTCGGACTCAACAGCGGTGCCTACATCTCAGAGATCATGCGTGGTGGTATACTCTCCGTTGATCCAGGTCAGATGGAAGGTGGACGTGCCATGGGACTCAGTTTTTCAACTACCATGCTCAAAATCGTTATACCTCAGGCAGTCAAGAATATTCTGCCAACCCTTGGAAATGAATTTATTTCTTTAATAAAGGAGACTTCAGTTGTAAGTTTTGTCGGAGCAACTGATCTCTACGTTGCATTCAACTACATCGGAAGTAACAGCTACGAATTCATGGTCCCTTATCTGGTCATGGCACTTATCTACATCGTGATGGTGCTTCTCATCAGCCTGGGAATCAAATTAATGGAAAGGAGCCTGAGAAAGAGTGATAGACGTCATTAATCTTGAAAAAAGCTTCGGTGATAACAAGGTCTTAAACGGCATCAATATCACCATAGACAAAGGCGATATAATGGTTGTTATCGGCCCTTCAGGTTCTGGTAAAAGTACATTTCTTCGCTGTTTGAACTGTATGGAAGATCCTACTGGCGGCCAGATTATATTCAACGGTGTTGATATAGCAGACCCTAAGGTTGATATCAACATACACCGCCGTCATATGGGTATGGTTTTCCAGCATTTCAACCTGTATAACAACAAGACTGTTATACAGAATATCATGCTTGCACCTGTCTATGTCAGATGTCAGGATCTGAAAAAGGCAAAGCGGCATAATCTTCTGCTTCCTGTCACCAATCTCTTCCGCAAGGAAAAGCAGACAAAGCAGGAAATCACAACAACAAAATCAGAGATAATTGACGAGGCACATGCAAAGGCTGAGGAACTCCTGAAGAGGATCGGTCTGGAGGACAAGGCGGATGTATATCCATCTACTCTCTCAGGCGGTCAGAAGCAGCGTGTTGCCATCGTCCGTGCTCTTGCCATGAATCCTGATGTCATTCTGTTTGATGAGCCAACCTCCGCTCTTGACCCTGAGATGGTCGGTGAGGTTCTTGATCTCATGAAGGCTCTTGCAGATGAAGGCATGACAATGATTATTGTTACCCATGAGATGGGATTTGCCAGGGAGGTTGCCAATAAGGTCGTATTTATTGACGACGGACAGATTCTTGAATCCGGTACACCGGAGGAATTCTTCGGCAACCCTAAGAATCCTAGACTTAAGGATTTTCTTTCAAAGGTGTTATAAGACATTTTATCTGTGTTTTTTAAGACAGATTGTAATATCGCAGTTTATCCGGCATGTATGGCATTTCATACTTGCCGGTTTTTTTTAGACCGTTATCTGCTGTTCCCTGTTTCTTTTTAATATAATTCTTTTTAATTTAATTCTTGATCCATTTCATATTTCAGTTCATTTTTTCAATTTATTTCCTTATTAGCTATGTACTTTTGGGCTCTTATACTTTATAATAACAATAATTTGGGCATTTTTATAAAAGAAAATAAACGATGTCCGGCAATGTTTAAAATCACATTAAAATACTTCTTTATTTTGTGTGATTTCATGTAGTTTTCAGTGCTCTCGCTCTGAACAAGAATCATTTTACAATAAGGAGAAAGATATGCCAAAAAGAGAAGACATTAACAAAGTTCTGATAATAGGATCTGGTCCAATCATCATCGGTCAGGCATGTGAGTTCGACTACTCAGGTACTCAGGCGTGCAAGGCCCTTAAGAAGCTTGGTTACGAGATCGTATTGGTCAATTCCAACCCTGCTACCATCATGACAGATCCTGAGACAGCTGATGTCACATACATTGAGCCGCTCAATGTCAAGAGACTTGAGCAGATAATTGCAAAAGAGAGACCTGACGCTCTTCTTCCAAATCTCGGAGGACAGTCAGGACTTAACCTTTGTGCTGAACTTGCAAAAGAAGGCATCTTAGACAAATACAATGTCAAGGTCATCGGTGTTCAGGTAGATGCCATTGAGCGCGGTGAGGACAGAATCGAATTCAAGAAATCCATGAACGCAATCGGAATAGAAATGGCAAGAAGCGAGGTTGCCTACTCTGTGGATGAGGCTCTCGCCATCGCAGATCAGCTCGGATACCCTGTTGTTCTTCGTCCTGCATACACCATGGGCGGTGCCGGCGGCGGACTCGTATACAACAAGGAGGAGCTCAAGACTGTCTGTGCAAGAGGTCTCCAGGCCAGCCTTGTAGGTCAGGTTCTCGTTGAGGAGTCAATCCTCGGATGGGAGGAGCTTGAGCTTGAAGTTGTACGTGACTGCGAAGGCAATATGATCACTGTATGTTTCATCGAGAACATCGATCCTCTCGGCGTACACACAGGTGATTCATTCTGCTCCGCTCCTATGCTTACAATCTCTGAGGACGTTCAGAAGAGACTTCAGGAGCAGGCATACAAGATCGTTGACTCTGTTGAGGTCATCGGTGGAACAAATGTACAGTTCGCACATGACCCTGTATCTGACAGAATCATCGTAATCGAGATCAACCCTAGAACATCCCGTTCTTCTGCTCTGGCATCAAAGGCTACAGGATTCCCTATTGCCCTTGTGTCAGCCATGCTGGCAACAGGACTTACCCTCAAGGATATCGAGTGCGGTAAGTACGGCACACTGGATAAATACGTTCCGGACGGTGACTATGTTGTTATCAAGTTCGCACGTTGGGCATTCGAGAAGTTCAAGGGTGTTGAGGACAAGCTCGGAACCCAGATGCGTGCCGTAGGTGAGGTTATGAGTATCGGTAAGACCTACAAGGAGGCATTCCAGAAGGCTATCCGAAGCCTTGAGACAGGAAGATACGGTCTCGGCTACGCCAAGGACTACAATACAAAGAGCAAGGATGAACTATTGCGCATGCTTGCACATCCATCAAGCGACAGACATTTCATCATGTACGAGGCGCTCAGAAAGGGTGCTACAGTAGATGAGATTTTCGATATAACAAAGGTTAAGCACTACTTCGTTGAGCAGATGAAGGAACTCGTTGAGGAAGAGGAAGCACTCGCAGCACATAAGGGCACTCTCCCATCTGACGAGGCACTCACCACTGCAAAGAAAGACGGTTTCTCAGACAGATACCTCAGCCAGATTCTTGAGATTCCTGAGGAGGACATCAGAAATAAGAGAATCGAGCTCGGAGTTACTGAGGCATGGGAAGGCGTACACGTAAGTGGAACAAAGGACAGCGCTTACTACTACTCCACATACAATGCACCTGACAGCAATCCGATAAATGAGGACAAGCCAAAGGTTATGATCCTCGGCGGAGGTCCTAACAGAATCGGTCAGGGTATCGAGTTTGACTACTGCTGCGTACATGCATCACTGGCACTTAAGAAGCTCGGATTTGAGACTATCATAGTAAACTGTAATCCAGAAACTGTTTCAACTGACTATGATACATCAGATAAGCTTTACTTTGAGCCACTTACACTTGAGGATGTTCTCAGCATTTACAACAAGGAAAAGCCAGTGGGCGTCATCGCACAGTTCGGCGGTCAGACACCTCTTAACCTTGCTTCTGACCTTGAGAAGAACGGCGTAAAGATCCTCGGTACATCTCCTGCTGTCATCGATCTTGCAGAGGACAGAGATCTCTTCCGTGAGATGATGGATAAGCTTGAGATACCTATGCCAGAATCTGGTATGGCTACTACTGTTGACGAGGCACTTAAGATCGCTCACAAGATTGGCTATCCAGTCATGGTCCGTCCATCATACGTTCTCGGTGGACGTGGTATGGAGGTCGTATACGATGACGAGAGCCTTGACGGATATATGAGAGCTGCCGTTGGTGTCACACCTGACAGGCCTATACTTATAGACAGATTCCTGAATCACGCCCTTGAGTGTGAGGCAGATGCCATAAGCGACGGAACTCACGCATTTGTTCCTGCCGTTATGGAGCACATCGAGCTTGCCGGAATTCACTCAGGTGATTCAGCATGCATCATTCCTTCAGTACACATCACTGCTGAGAATGTTGCTACTATCAAGGAATATACAAAGAAGATCGCTGAGGAAATGCATGTCGTAGGTCTTATGAACATGCAGTACGCTATTGAGAAAGGCAAGGTATATGTTCTCGAGGCAAATCCTAGAGCATCCCGTACAGTACCTCTCGTATCAAAGGTATGTAACGTGCGCATGGTTCCTATCGCTACTGATATCATCACATCAGAGCTCACAGGAAGACCATCTCCTGTTCCAGCTCTCAAGGAGCAGCACATACCATATTACGGAGTTAAGGAGGCTGTATTCCCATTCAACATGTTCCCAGAGGTTGACCCGATCTTAGGACCTGAGATGAGATCTACAGGTGAGGTTCTCGGACTTTCAACCTACTACGGAGAGGCATTCTACAAGGCTCAGGAGGCTACACAGACTCTCCTTCCTACAAGCGGAACTGTCCTGATCTCTGTAAACAGAAAGGACAAGGATGAGGTTATCGAAATCGCTCAGCTTTTCGAAAAAGCTGGTTTCAAGATCCTTGCTACAAGCGGAACATATGCCATAATTACGGTTGCCGGAGTTAAAGCTGAGAAAGTCAAAAAACTCCAGGAGGGCAGACCAAATATCAATGACCTTATAACAAATGGCTCTATAGACCTGATAATCAATTCTCCAAGCGGTAAGGAAAGTGCCCACGATGACAGTTACCTCAGAAAGGCTGCCATCAAGGCAAAGATTCCTTATGTGACTACAATTGCAGGCGCAAGAGCAACCGCAAAGGGTATCCTGTACGTTCAGGCGCATGGCGACAGCGATGTGAAGTCACTGCAGGAGCTTCACAGTGAGATAAAGGACGCTGAGTAATATCGGGCGCGGGCGGCTTTGCCGCTCAGGTGGCCCTGCTGATTGATGGCAGATGCTGCTTCTTGGCGGCATGGCTGTTTATTTAGCCTGCTGTTTGCCGGTTCGTGGATTAGCAAGCTTGCTCAGCATTCAAAAGTGCATAAATTTTTCGCTAGAATGACAAAAGCCGGGAAAAAGATACAATTTCTAATAATTTTGTATCTTTTTCCTGGTTTTCTTTTGATTTGCGAAAATATTATGCGCTTTTTATTGATTGTCTTTCTCGTCAAACTGCACTTCTCGATTAGTTTTAAACTATAAATCTGCTACACTCCACGAACTGAGAGTCTTCAATATGATTTCCAGCGTATCTTCCCTCGCCTTCTGACATTCCTGCGGGAATTTCTTCTCTCTAGGCAGTGCGCCATTGTTCACCGGGAAATATCCCAGATTGTGACTGCCTGTCTCCGAATTTATATGCCTGTAACCGTGCGTAAAGTTCTCACGCTTAAGTCTCTCCATAAGCAGCTCCGAGTCATGCTTTGACGGCACAGATTCATCGTGGGTCGATGTGAGGAAAAGAATGTCACCGCATATCTTTTCAACCGGGATCTCATTCTCTATCGTTCCATTTTTCTCCCACTCTTCAAAGAAGTACAGCACGCGCATATGATGTTCCTTTATGCATCTTTTCAGGAAATTGGAAAACATATGTGCATTTGACACATACGGAAAGTCTTTTCCACGATAGAAAACCATCGCCTTGCAAGGATCAAGATCAGCCTTGCCGCTGCCCTGCATGATATGTCCAAATGTTGATGCTGCTATAACCAGACTTATATCCGGCACGACCGAAGCAGCAAGCAGCGCCATTCCCGCGCCCTTAGAATTGCCATATATCCCGAACCTTCTGTATTTCCCGGATTCATACTCCTTCATGTGGTCGACAGCAGTCTGGAACATCTTCAATGGAATCGCCCTCATGGTATCCGGAAGTCCCGGTGCACCATAATATGTCATGGCAAGAACAGAGTATCCCTTCTTTGCAAATAGCCCGGCATACTTCTCAGGCAGTTCCAGTCCTTTTAGTCCCTGGATGACGATCAGAAGCCTGTCATCCTCACTTTCTGTGTCATATAAGATCCCCTCAAATCCATCCTTCAGATATGTATATTTTGATTTCTTCATAAAGCCCCTTCTCCTATTGGACTCTAGTCCATTTTAACGTCCTTGTATCCGTGTGACATGGAAATTACAGCACTCATCCCCCTGTCCAAGAGTCTTGGTACGATGAAGCTGGCCTCCTTCATTCCTGTATCCATTCCTTAAGTGCGGCTGAGAGTCTTCTGTCTATATCCTTTCTCGTCGCCTCGCACTCATTTGGATAATCCTTTGCAGCCTTGAATATAAACTTCATGACGAATTTCAGTCCAACCGGAAGTGCCATACGAAGCATCGATTCCGGCAGCACAAAATGGGTTCCGTGCTCATACACAAGCGGCACATACTCACATGTATGCGGACGTTCCTTCAGTCGCTGATCCATTCTGCGGATGTATTTGCCCGCCTCCCAGAATGAGTCGTCATCTGCGCCAATAAGAAACAGCTTTCCCTTTATATTCTCAACCTTGATCATTTCCTCTTCTGTGTGTTCCCTGACTTTTTCCGAATCAATAAACAGACAGGTACTGCGCTCAATGTCGCCGGAGCCCTTTGTCTCCTCCTCGATTTTCTTCCAGTACACAGGATGCTCATACACAAATGGCATGTAAGCAAGAGGCTCTCCTCTCCACGAAAGAGTCGATGCATCCGGTATCGGCCATTCCTTACATCCGTCTTTGTTACCCTGTTCAAATCCCTGCCATACAAAGTCACTTGCCGTAAGTCCAAATGTCAATGTGATATCAGGAAAATACGACGCCGCAACCAGGGAATCCATGCCAGCCGTACTCATTCCCATGATTCCTATTTTCCGGTTTCCATAACTTTTCAGCCATGCAATAGCCGTCTCTATTCTCTCAAGCGGGTTATTTACATGGCTGTAATTCTTCTTTCCGGGAGATATGCAGAGTGCGTTCACACCATTTTTGTGCAGCCACTTTGCTCCGCACTTCGCCATAAAATCATTCGGATCGTCTCCAAACAGTCCTATGAATGCACAGTCAGCCCCATTTGGATTCTCGTAATATGTTCCATAGAATCCGTCCTTCTCGATCTCAAAAAACTGTTTTTTCACAACTTTTCCCTCCATTTTCCTGTATGCTCCAGACCGCCCTCGCTGCCTGATAACACAATGACAACTTTATCTCTTCTGTCACCAACCGGATATAAGACACAATCCGTCTTGTGCAGTGTTTCTTTTATAGTCTCAGAACCTATCATTTGTTACATCCCCCTGATCCAATTCTCTTAACAACCACAATGTTAGTCGTTACTAACTTTATTGTCAACTGTTATTGCTTTATAAATCAAAAAAACTCCCGCAAATAAAAAAGCACCCGCAAACACATCTTCTAAGACCTGATGATGTGTTTGCGGATGCCATTTGCATCGTATTATTCTTCTATATAAAAGACAGCCTTGCCACTTCCTGCGTTTTCTCTTGCTGATGCAAAAATCGAAGAATATGTATCATGCTTTCTGAAAAATTCACTACCAGCAGCACAACATAGCCATCATCATATACGGGATAGCCAAGATATTGACCGTCTATCGGTAGCACCTTTTGATATTATATTAGCATCAAGCCTCACTCATGTAAAACATATATCGATGGGAAGACACCTTATAGCAAACAATAATATTCAATACTTAATTGATATATCCAATTTCATTCATTTGTTTTGAAATTTTTTACCGCCATTGCAATCATTGCCACACTATATATCAATACAATTATCAACATAAATCGTGAAATCATAAAACCAACAGTGAATTGTATCGGAATACAAATCAGCGGTATTAGTATAATCGAAAATATGATTGAAAATATTGGATGTTTCCTCTTGATATTGAAATATAGAGCAAGTATTGCCATAGCAATGCCACTCAAGAACATAATTCCCAATACTATAAGTAAAAATGTTATTGTATTTCCCATAATAAACTCCTCCATTAAATATTACAATACAGAGTTTCCCTATCATCTATCGCAAAACTTACTTTCTAGGACCAGCTCCATATTGGTCATTTCTACTGTAAGCAAAAAAGCAGCCAGACAAAATTTAGCCTGACTGCTGATAGGTGCTTCCCCAATTATTACATATAAATATTTACTTCTATTGAACCCTACAGTTCCTTGTGGCGTGCAAAGTAATCCTTTGTCTCTGCCACAACCACACTGCTGAGTGCAAGCAGTGCTATGATATTCGGAATCGCCATAAGTCCGTTAAATATATCAGCGATAGTCCATACAGCCTTAACTGTCATGTATGGTCCGATAAATACGCAAAGTATGTATAACCAACGATAGATCTGAACTGAAACCTTGCTGCCATTTGTGAGGTACTCAAGACACCTCTCACCATAGTAATCCCAGCCAAGGATAGTTGTAAATGCAAAGAATACAAGGCAGATCATAAGGATGAATGCTGCAACCTGACCTGGCATAAAGAAAAGTCCCTTCTGGAATGCATCAGTTGTGACTGCGATTCCCTCAAGGCTGCCATCCTGCCAGCTTCCCATCATAACGATTGAAAGACCTGTCATTGTACATACGATGATAGTATCAATAAATGTACCTGTCATTGTTACAAGTCCCTGACGAACAGGCTCCTTTGTCTGAGCGGCTGCTGCTGCGATAGGTGCAGAACCAAGACCAGCCTCATTCGAGAAGATACCACGTGCAACACCCTTCTGCATGGCAATTGCAAGACTTGCTGTAACACCACCTGCAAATGACATAGGCTTAAATGCGCACTTGACTATTGTTGCAAATGCAGCTGGAACTTTATTTATATTAACTATGATAAGAACCAGACACACCACAATGTAGAGAACTGCCATGAATGGCACTATAACCTGAGAAACCTTTGATATTCTCTGGATTCCACCGATTACGACAAGTCCTACAAGGATTGCAAGTATAAATGCTGTGATGACGATGGCTATTGAGTAGTCATTTCCAAGGATTGATACTGTATTGGCCTTGTCAGGATCAAAGAAAGCCTGAACTGCAGAAGCAATACCATTTACCTGTGTAAATGTACCGATACCCATAAGACCTACGCATGCTCCGAAGAATGCAAATATCTTTGCAAGCCACCTCCACTTGTGACCCATACCGCTCTCAATGTAATAGAAAGGTCCTCCGAGAACGTGTCCATCCTCGTCAATCTTTCTGTACTTTACAGCAAGCAGTCCCTCTGAATACTTTGTTGCCATTCCAAAAAGCGCTGCGATCCACATCCAGAAAAGTGCTCCGGGACCACCGGCAAGGATACCTATAGCTGTTGCTACTCCTACGATATTACCTGTACCGATAGTTGCTGAAAGTGCTGTACATAACGCGCCAAAGCTCGTCACCTCTCCTGTACCGTCTTCCTCATTCTTAATCATGAATCTCAGTGCCTTTGGCAGATGAACTATCTGAAGGAACTTAAGTCTGATCGTCAGATAGATTCCGCAGACGATGATGAGTATTATGAGTGGCAAGCCCCAGACAATATCATCAACTTTGCCTAAAAAGTTTGTGAATGCGTCCATGTTTCTCCTCCTGTTTTTTTATTTATAATTCACAAGTGTAAATTATAGCATAAAAATTCTTAAATAAAAACGAAAAAACACGCATTTTCAAGATTTTTCTTGCTTTTTTGCGTGTTTTTTCGAATATTTATTTATTATATTGCGAAATCTCGTCAATTTATATTCTTTACCGTCTCTTTGCCAGATGTGTTTTGTCATTACTTCTTATAAGCATCCACACAAGTGAACTGACAAGAAGAAGTATTGGATAAAACAGATTTGGAATTATCTGGAATGCTGATATCTCATGTCCCAGCTCCGACACCGCTGATATTGCAACAAGCATCTGAGCACCGTAAGGAATGATTCCCTGGAATATGCATGAAAATGTATCAAGCAGTGACGCAGATCTCTTCGGTGATATACCATAATCCTCTGCCATCTCCTTTGCTATCGGATTTGCCATGACTATCGCGACCGTATTGTTAGCTGTGGCTATGTCCATGGCTCCAACCAGAAGTCCGATTCCGAGCTGACCTCCCTTGTCACCTTTGAACACCTTCTTTATAGCCGAAAGCAGTGCCTCAAATCCGCCATACTCCCTGATGAGCGAACACATGGCAGCCACAAGTACAGCAACCATACTCGTCTCGAACATTCCAGCTGCACCGCTTCCCATATTCGTCAGGAGATCCACTGCTGCCGTCTGCCCTGTGGCAAGCATAATGATGGAACCTGACACGATTCCAACTATCAGGACTACAAACACATTAAATCCCACTATTCCTCCTATGAGTACCAGAACATAAGGTATAATCTGTATCATATTGTAATCATGGTTCACTACTCCGCCTATCTCAGTATTGAATGACTTAACCAAGATTACTATGAGCGTCACAATCGCCGCAGGAAATGCTATCCAGAAGTTTGCCCTGAACTTATCTTTCATGGCACACCCCTGACCATTACACGCTGCTATGGTCGTATCCGATATGAACGACAGGTTATCTCCGAACATCGCACCGCCCATGATGGACGCCACACAGAGCGGCAGATTAAATCCTGACGCATCGGCAACTGCAACTCCTATAGGCGTCAGAAGTGTTATTGTTCCAACAGACGTTCCCATAGCTGTTGAGACAAAGCATGCTACAACGAACAGAACTGCCACGGAAAATCTCGCCGGAATGATACTCAGCATAAAGTATGCCACACTCTCGGCACTGCTCCGCCCCACGACTCCCACAAATATTCCCGCCGTCAGGAATATGAGCAGCATGGTTATAATATTTTTGTCTGTAAGTCCATTTGCCATGATCTGAAGCTTCTCATCAAAGCTTACCTTTCTGTTCTGCAGACATGCCACAAATATCGCCACCATGAAGGCGACCACTATCGGAATATTGTAAAATCCCATCGGGATCTTCAGCACGTACTCAAACAGTATTCCAAGTCCCAGATACAGGACAAGAAAGACGTATATAGGTATCAGTGCCGCACCATTTGACTTCTTCATAATTCTCCCTCTTCTTTCAATATTTTACCTAAATCGGATATCTTTTAATTGAACCTTTCTTCTGCCACGGTATACAAGATACAACGCGTGGACTCCCTCCGGGAAATCCACTCTGTTCTCGCACCATCTCCACTCTGTCTCTGAGATATCTTCAGATACAGGTATATCTATTCTTCCAATACTCTCACCGTCTTCTGTCACGCATATGTCAAAGTATCCTTCTACATTTTCTGCCAGGTCGTTTGCATCCTTGATCTGCTCCTGATTCTCACATCTCTCGTCTACCCTGACAGGTCCCTCGTACACCACCTTATTCGCATCCGTCTCATATCTGACATTCACGCCAAATGTACTGCTGTCCTCAAGCGCAAAATACTTATACCCTATGAGTGTTCCATCCTCTATCTCCGCAATAAATCTATCCTCACCCTTGTTCGTCACATTAGGGAATTCTGTCGTGTATATACTGTTGGAGCCGTGTGGCATATGTCCATTTGTCAGGTTGCATGCTATCACCGCCGGATACGTGCCATTTGCCACAAGCGGGCCATCGTTCAGACCGCAGCTCGTAACCTCCACCTGGTCTATGTGTCCATCCGCAGCTATATATATCTTCTCGGCACAGGCCTGTCTGCTGTAGTCCGACTTGTGTGTGAGTCTGTGATAGAACACGTACCACTGACCATCTATGCACTCTATACTTCCGTGCGTGGTTCCGGTCATATTCAGCTTGTTCTCTAAACTTCTTCCCTTATATCCCACATCGCCATTTGACACTATAGTGCCGCCAAATGTAAATCCGTGATCCGGATAATCGCTCACAGCATAGCACAGCTCATGGTTCTGCCATGACGAATAAACAAAGTAATATTTGTCTCCCACCTTTCTCATGGATGAACCCTCGAAAAATGGATGCTCCTCAAATGATGTTCCCTTCACGGCGTAAGGTATGATGTGCCTCGGTTCTTCCTTAACCGTCAGCATATCGTCCTCAAGCACCACCATGATCGGTCCCATGATGCTGTCCTTGTAGCCAAGTATCTCCTCCTTTGTTCTTCCAAACATAGATACCTCATCATCCAGCCTGCCATTTGTCAGGAAATCAGGCTCTTCCTCGTATCCGTACCGGGTTCCGTAGAATATCCTGATGGTTCCGTCATCATTCATGGCTGCCGGATCAAAGCAAATGTACTTCTTCATAACAGTACCGTCCTTGTACTGCACATGACCAAGATATTCGTATTTGCCCGCCGGTGTATCACACACAGCTACACTGATCGGACCTGTATATCCGCCGTAACCGTAGTCACCGCCCATACAATAATACAGATAATATCTTCCGTCATTTCCCCTCACGACATCCGGTGCATACATATACTTCAGCTCCGGATATGCCGGATCCTGGTTCGCCCTGTATGTAATGCCCTCACATCGCCAGCTTATTAGATCTTTTACCGGTGCGGAGTATACAACATAATCCTGCATACAGAACGTGTAACCGCCCTCCTTATCGTGAGATCCATAATGATAAACCCTGTCGCCCCATACATGCGGCTCACCGTCCGGTATGTACTCATTCAGCGGCAAAAAGGGATTGTAAACCTGTCTGCTCATATATCTTCTCCTTCTTGTATCAATTTTTTCTGTTTCACTAAAACAATAAATACCCAACATGATCCGCGTCATCTACAGACATGTTGGGTTCTCATATTTACAAGTATATTTAATAGAACTTTTTTAGTCAACCAGCACTTATAAAAAAGGCTGCATCTGCTCGCAGAGTTTCTTCTCAAGCTCTATGAGTCTCTTCGTCTTATCCTTCGCCCTGTCATCCGCTGCATTGTATTCGTTCAAATATTTGTTCAGAGACTTCACACCCATATTGCAGCCATCCGTCATAAGCTCCGCTATGGTATTGTCAGACTCATCCACTATGAGTTTCACATTTGTCTTGATCCAGGACATGCTCTTGGCTATTGGATTTGGATCCTTTCCATCGTCATGGTACTCATCCAACAGCTTCCGTATCTCCTGTTTTATTGCGTCGTGCTCCTCTTTACATTCTATAAGTATCTTCTTCATCTTCGCCGCGTGCACATATCCGAGCACCTCATCAATAGACGAAACACCCATCTTGATCCCGGCATCACATTCCCTGAGCAGCTTTATTGTGTCTGGTGATATCATCTCATATACCTCCTTAGCCTGTATATGAGTATGTTACCCGGTGTTTGAAAATTATATACTCTGCTAAACAATCCTTTTTGGAGAGTTTCTTCATATCTTGCAGATCAAAAAAATTATTCCTATCCAGACTAACATTGAACAAACCTCCACAACACAATTGACACCCCACCCCATAATCTTTATACTGTTATTACAAATGTAGTATTAAAGGAGTATAATCTATGAAACACATTCCCCAGATTTCCGAAGCTGAATATGAAGTTATGAAGGTTATATGGAAATATGCCCCTATAAGCACAAATGACATTACTGACAAACTATTGCAGACCACTTCATGGAATCCCAGGACTATCCAGACTCTCATCAAAAGACTTTCTGATAAGTCCGCCATCTCCTATGATAAAAAGGGGCGCATGTTTGTCTACTCCCCTGTCATCAGTCAGGAGGAATATCGAAAACATGAAAGCTCATCTTTTCTAAAGAAGTTTTTCAATGGACACATATCAGACATGGTTTCTGCGTTTGTGGCTAGTGATGAACTTAGTGCTGATGATATAAAGGAACTTCAAGACATATTAAATGGAAAAGGCACCGGGAGGAAATAAGGCTTGACTGAATTTTTCACACATTTTTTTATAAGCAATATATCCATAAGTTTATCTCTGCTGCTACTGATATTTGTTCGATTTATGTTCAGAAAACAGCTAACATGTAACGGCAGATACAACACCATATATATTGTGCTGTTTCTTCTCGTAATTCCATTTATCCCTGTAAATAATTCATTTATATTCCAAGCCATAGGTTTCATACGATCATTATTTCACAGAGGTACTTCTGCCGCAAATACAGTTACTCCTGTGCCTATCAATACCAGCCCTTCATCGAATGTGAACTGGATGAACGACTTTGCTGTATCTGTAAACAGTACATCTACAATATATCCAAAGCTCCTTTTTATTATCTGGCTTGCCGGAGTTTACATATTTTCTATCCGTTTAATAGTGTCAGGCATATCACTATACAAGCTGAAAAAATCTGCTGTTCCAGTCACCGACGATACTGTCATATTGAATATATATTCGGAATGCCTTGAGCTCTGCAATGTGCGCAGATACAAACCGAAATTATATTCCTCCTCTGCTTTATCTGGAGCGGTCATTGTAGGTGTATTCCGCCCTGTTATATATATTCCACGGCAAATCAACGACTGCATATCCGATTACACAATAACCGACCTGAGACATATTTTGTTACATGAACTACAACATTTTAAACGCAAAGACAATGCCGTGAATATGTTTATCTGTATATTCTGCATACTGTATTGGTTCAATCCTGTTGTTATATACACATTACATACAGCAAGACATGACAGAGAAAAAGCATGTGACAATGATGTATTGCAGTACCTTGGTCAAAGCTATGCTGTGAAGTATGGACAGACCATCCTCCGTGCGGCTGCAAGTAGATTCAGTAGTTCATCATCGCTATCATTCAAGAGCAAAAGCAGGAAAAAATTACTTAAAACAAGACTTCAGCTTATTGTTAATTTCAAACCTGTCACCAAGAGAGAAAAACGAAAATGTATATATGCATTTTTCATTATCATATTGCTGATGACTGTATGTGCGCCATTATCTGTATATGCTCTGGATGATACACAATACAAGGATTTTGCCCCAGTGAATCTGGAATCCTTGGATCTATCCAGCTACTTTTTGGGCTACAACGGCTGTTTTGTGCTGTACGACAAAGGAAATGATAAATGGTTTATCTATAACCAGGACAGAGCTCTATGCCGCACTTCACCGGATTCTACATATAAAATATATGACGCAGTGATGGCTCTTGAACATGGCATCATAACTTCCGACAACTCATTTATGCGCTGGGATGGGAGCTCTTACCCTTTTGATGCCTGGAACACAGACCAGACACTTCGATCTGCCATGACCGAATCTGTAAACTGGTATTTTGACAATCTGGATGCAGCTATGGGCCACACAGATGTGAAAAATTTTCTCAGTCTTATCGAATATGGAAATCAGAATATCAATTCAGTTCAAAACTGTTACTGGCTGGAATCCTCTCTGACTATATCCCCGGTAGAGCAGGTAGAACTGCTATGCCACCTGAAAAATAATGATTGGAAACTGTCTAAGACAAATGTGGATACAGTCATGGAGTCCATGTTTATAGCAAACTCAGATGGAAAAAGTCTGTATGGCAAGACAGGTACCGGCAGAGTTAATGATGTAAATATAAACGGCTGGCTCGTTGGATTTATTACATCTAATGATAATGATTACTTTTTCGCCACGAATATATCACTTTCAGAAAATGACAATCAGTTTTTATCAGCGGACGGACTTTCCGCATCGAAGATCTCTCTGTCAATACTGCGTGATCTCGGAATATATGCATATGGATATCAGTCAGAATAAACTGGTATGTCACATTCCATCTTCTCTATATGATTTGACATATATTTGAAAGTACCATCTTCTTCCGGTTTTACTGTAAGTGTATTTCTAAATGCAATGTCCGATCCCTTGTCAGCCCACACCGCATCAACAATAAGTGTAACAGTTCCATCATCGTTGTAGGCATAGTCCACAACCTCTCCGAATGGTGGATACTGTTTTCCAAGGATGACATGATATCTGTACGAATCTTTTTCTGAATTGTAATCACAATTATCCCTCAACTCCGTCACAGTGACAGGGAACATTGACAACATAACAGACTCATATTTGTCTGCATCTATCCATCCACAATCAGGTTTTAGATTTTCACCAGTGTACAGTCTGTATATATCATCAAACATACACGGCACAAGTATATCTGATGCATTTGACTCATCCCAATCGATAACAAGCATATTGTAATTCACATAACTAAGCCCATACACATATTTTCTTGTCAGTTCCCTGCATTCATCCGTCAACGGACTGACTCTGAAATACTCCTTCAGCCCACCATGAGCTATTATATTTGAATATGTATATATAAAGTAGCCTTTTTGTGTGAGTTTCATATCTTTTAAATCCCGTATGCCAGTCGCTATAAACTTCCAGTCATGATTCTCGAATTTTGCTGTGTTGAAAATCATCTGTATCCGGCTGTCATCATACACAAATGTCATCTCCGTCACGCTTGCATCCCTGTTTACCCTATATACGCAAATGTAATCACGCCCTCCACCATCTGTATATTTTCTATAAAATGACTGAAATAGCTGATAATTATACATATTGGTATCATCAGCAAAACATATCAGTCCACTGCTTCCTAAGATATCTACTGCACCATATATTAAATCACTATTATCCGAAATATTTTCATCCTCATACAACTTTCTTATGGCATCTGACTGCAATATTCCTATTATATTTACTTTAACATTCTCCATTTCGTCATCGGATAACAGACTATCATCAATAACATTTCCATTCTGATTTATTGTGATGGTCTTATCTCCGTAGTGCTCCTGCCACTCTTTATCAGAAAGCCTGTCTCTGTACCAATATATCCCCTCCTTGCCCATCGTCAGAACATCATTTGACACATACTCAAATCCATCATTTTCTTTCTCCTTTATTGTAACTTTATGTGTAAATAATCTGCCACTCTCATCCTTCTCCGAAACAGCATTTACTATGAGGGTTATTGTTCCGTCAGCATTATGCTCAGCATCCACTACCTCTGGAAATGGAACCAATGGTGTTACACTGTGATCAAACATCCCCCTCGTTCTGTACTGATACATTTGTCTAGACACATCATACACATTGACATGCTGAAGTACGTCTGTAGACACAGGCAAATACTCCTGAAACACCTTCTCATATAACTCTTCTTCTATCATATATGTGACCCCCTCCTCCGAATAGGGACTGGACACACCATATTTCATTTTGTAAAGTGCCTCATAGATATCATAATAATTTATTCTGTTCATATCTGATTCATCCCAGTTTGTGGTAAATAAATTATTCGAATCATATCCAATCGTCTTGATATACTTTCTGTTAAGTACCCTTAATTTCTCATCCAGGGGCTCAACTCGTAATGCCGTATACGCAGAATCTCCGTCATATCCTCCCATCCTGTACCTCTCAAAAAATAGATATCCATCTGTGTATTTCCATGTATAGGCCTTATATTTTTCCTCATTTTTTTCGACAAAACTGTTATTATCCCACACATAGAATCGTCTGGCTATCATCACATTGTTACCGCCTGATTTAAAATCAAACCTTACAAAGGACTTATCATACATGACCTGCAGTATTGTACATCCCGCATCTCTGTCTTCAGCCACCTCTGATAAAAACATCTCGGCATTCTTTGCATTTGCCATATTGATCTGATTCTCCACATCCACAGCTATGTACCCCTTACTTCCCATTGATTCTATTACGGTCCTAGTCTGATTCAGTTTTTCTTCCTCGGTCTTGCGTTTCATATCCTGACAGGATGAATATATATCATCCAAATCTGCAATAAACTGATTTTCATCAGATATACTAAAATCAATAACTGTCCGCTCTGCGTCCGTCACTGCTTTTTTATTGGAACAACTGCATAACAATATGGCTATGCCAACCAAAAGCAGCATACAATATAACTTCTTGCATATATTACATATGTAGTATTTCGAGATAAAAAAATATAAGCTCATCATATTAAAACTCCTTTATAATAAATATTACGTTTGTAATATTTATTATAAAGGAGTTTATTGCTGTGTCAATACTAATTACTTATAACTTTGCCCTGCGATTAAGTAACTCCCGGCAACACAGAGGAATGCCATTGTGGTTATCTGCTATCCTGCGCCTGAACTGATTTATGACATAAGGATTCTCAACGACAAGATCGCCAAGCACCATAAGTCCTCCTGTGATCGCACCGCATGTCAAGCCGCACTTCATGCCACCGCCGAAATTGGAACTGAGCTTCGCCGCCATGTCACCGGTAATTCCAAGTTCTTCTGCATAAGCTCTCAGAATTGTCTGCGCACAGTTGCTCACCATTGGATTTTCATTTCTTATGCTCATTGCTTTTTCTATATGTTTGTTCATCTCATATTTCTCCGTTCCTGTTTATTGCCCTCATATCACGGGAAACTTCAGCTGCATCCCTATACTTTCCCTGTGCAGCATGCTCACGAGACTTCTCTAACTTTTCAAGAATTTCATTCTCTGTCATTTTTTCATATGGATTTTTACTTATCCTCTTTATTTCAAACGGAAAGCCATTTGCAGCCAGTGCCTGCGTTAAAAAAATACGAATTGCTGTTGTTGTATCCGTACCTAAATCTCTAAACAATTCATCTGATTTTACTTTTAATTCATCATCCACTCTAACTTGAATCGTACTTGCCATTTGCTCAACCTCCTAATCACTCAATTCTCTTTATAATATAACAAAAAAGCGCCGTATTGCTACGACGCTTTTGTCTTGCTCGGAAGATGGAGCAAGGGAACGCTATTCAATTATCTGTTGTACTTTTTCTTTCTGCTGACAACCGTTGTACCGATGGCTGCACCGCCGCTGACAAGCAGCAGAGAGAGCCACAAGGCAAGATTGAAATTATCACCGGTCTGGGGAGATTTGGAATCGTCTTTCAGCTTCACCGTTACGGTGTCGGCTTTTTTGATTTCCTTTGTACCGTCCTTGTCGCTGAAATACTTGCCACAGCCTTCGCAGTACCAGTACTCGATATTGCCCTCGGTGGTCTTGGTCGCCGTCTTTGCCGGGAAGTGCTTTAAGTTGGTGTGGTTCTTCGGATCAAGCTCACCGTATTCCGCACCGCAGACCTCGCACTTTGCCTTGTCCTTGCAGGTCGCTTTACCGCCGGTATGCTCAGTCAGCTTCTTGCCGCAATAATCACACTTGTGGTCTTTGTTATCGTCTGCGCACTCGCTGATTATATAATCGCAGATATCACATTTGTGATCTTTGTTTGCATCGATGCAATTCTCCGTTTGCGTGCCTGCAGAGCATCCGTCAACAGTGCAGGTGCGGGTATGGGTGCCGTCTTCGTTGGACGTCCAAGCGCCCCAGTTGTGATCCAGCACATTGCCGGAGAAGAAGGTCACCTCATCCGCCGTGCCCTCGGAGCTCAGACCGCAGACTGCGCAGGACTTGTAATAGATCGCCTTTCCCGTGCAGGTGGCGGCGGATTTCAGGTACTTTGCATCCACGGTCTCCGCCGTGAAGTCGTGGGGCAGCTTTTCGCCATACTCAGACTTGCATACCTCGCAGACGGCTTTTGCGGTGCAGGTCGCCGTGCCGCCGGTGCAGTTATTAGTCTCGGTGTGCGAGGCATCGCGCTTGCAGGTGCGGGTATGGGTGCCGTCTTCGTTGGACGTCCAAGCGCCCCAGTCGTGATCCAGCGCATTGCCGGAGAAGAAGGTCGCCTCATCCGCCGTGCCCTCGGAGCTCAGACCGCAGACTGCGCAGGACTTGTAGTAGACCGCCTTTTCGGTACAGGTTGCAGCAGACTTCAAATACTGCGCCTCTGCTTTTTCGGCAGTGAAGCTGTGTGCCGCCATCTCGCCGTATTCGCCGCCGCAGACCGTGCAGACAGCCTTTGCGGTGCAGGTCGCCGTGCCGCCGTGGCAATTCTCGGTTTCTGTATGGCTGGTGTCACGCTTACAGATTCGGGTGTGGGTCTTTTCATCGCTGTTCTGCGTCCAAGTGCCCCAGTCGTGCCCAAGCGGTTCGGAAGATCCGCCGCATTCCGTGCATGTCCTTCCGCTTGTGCAAGTCGCCGTTCCGCTCCATTCGTGTGACATTCCGTAATCCCATATATTATGACACACCGTGCATGTAACATAGCATTGGTGCCAATTATTATCTGTGTATCGATAAGTCAGCCTTACCGTTTGTATCCGGTTGCATTTAGTACAAAACGCAGTACCCGCCGCATATGCCGTCATAGGCATAACAGCCAGCATCACGCACAGTATGAGCACAACGCTCAAAATTTTCTTATTCATATAGTTTCCTCTCCTTTGCTGTCCTTTGACAGCTTAAAATCGTATTTCATTTCCAGCATTGCAAACAGCTTATACATAACCTCTGTAGCAATTGCTTCAATATCCAGTGATTGAATAAAGGCAAGCACCTTTGCCTGTTCTTCCTCTGGCACACGATATACTCTCATTGCTGCCGTCAAAAAACGGCTGAGCTTGCGTTCCAACGGAAAATGAATATCACATTTTCTCGCCATATAGCTGCGCATCAATCCCGCCGTGCCAATTTCCATCTCATAAAAGTCGCTCTCGGTATCATCGGGAAAATTTTCACCAAAAATCTGCTTCAGCTCTGCTGTGGTATGCAGGTAAATATATTCCGACGTGTCGGGCAGGGAATAGGCTTCAATGTAGATTTCTCGCAGGTTCTCATTCAGTTCAGTCAGTGTCAGTTGGATCGCCGTTTCCACCGCATAGGCATAAACCGGCGGCAGCTTGCTGTCTGCAATGCTTCTTGCCACGCCGAACTGTCCGCCGAACATCGTTTCGGTCAATTCCAGCAAAACTCTGTCCTTGGTAGGAAACAGATTCAAATAGCTTCCCCTTGCAACACCTGCTTCATCCACAATCTGACTGACAGAGGTGTTTTTATACCCCTGTTCCAGAAAGAGACGGACGCACACGGTCAGTATTTTCCTCTTTGTTTCACTGCTGTCTCTCCGCAAATATATCGCCTCTCTTTAAACGTTTTAGTACGCATACTAATAATATCATAACAAGTGCAAAAAGGCAATTGGAATTTGAAACTTTACCTCCGTAAATTGTGACATTTCCGCAAACGCTGGCTTCTTCCATTACTTACGGAACTTTATGACTTCTTGAATACTGCCCGCAAAGGAAAAGCCACCGTCGCTTGACAGCAGCCAAGAAAACATTGCTTCTGCCTGCTCGTCGAAGTCTGCAAGGTAATCGTTCAGCTTGCCGGTGGTCAGCAGCTCGGAATAGAGTGCCTTGCGGTGCTGTTTCAGATACCGCAAATGCCGCTGTCCCCATATGCCGATGGGTCTGCTCTCCGGCTCGTCCTCTCCGGCAATCAAATAGTAGTCCCCGACAAGCTCATACTGCAAGCCTGTCCTTTCGTCTGTGATGAATTTCTCCATAGTGTCGTCCTCCTTGGTTTTATATTGCTTCTCCGGCTTTCTGCCCGGATTGCTTACGGTGATAATAGGCAAGCTGTTTCCGCCTGCGGTTGATGGTTTTGCATTCCTCGGAGCATAGCACCTCCTGACCGTTGGACGGCCAGAAGGGCTTACCACAAATCTCGCAGACCTTTTGACGGAAGGTGTGCTCTCCCTTTTCGGCAAAGCGTTTCTTTTCTTTTTCGGCTTGCTGATGGGCTTTTGTACAGTCGGTGTTGCAAAACCTCTGCCTTATGCTGTTCGGATAAAACTCTTTGCCGCACTGTTCGCAGATACGCTTCAGGTACTTATGACCGTCATTCGCCGCCCAGCGTTCCGCCTTGGTTTTTCCAACCAAAAGTAGCCAACAATATAACTTCTTGTATATATTACACACGTAGTATTTCAAGATAAAAAAATATAAGTTCATCATATCAAAACTCCTTTATAATAAATATTACATTTGTAGTATTTGTTATAAAGGAGTTTATTGCTGTGTCAATACTAATTACTTATAACTTCGCCCTAAAATAAGTAACTCCCGGCAGCACCGAAACATTCATTCCGATCCAGACGTTATCTTCCACTGTGATAGGCAAGGCAATCTCTAAATGTAACTTTTGCTCCATCATCATATATACTACAGCTTATACTGCATGAAATTACCATTATGAACAAATCCGAAATCCGTATACAATTTAACACCCATGTCAGATGCCGTGATCTGTATCGTTCCACATCCATAATCCCTTGCATCATTTACAACACGGGATAACAGTTCCTTTGCAATGCCCTTTCTTCCATTACTTGCATCCTCCATTCCCGAAGCCCTTTTTCCTCCAGGATAGGTAAACACGTTGTTCTTGTTATATTTATTCACTCTTCACCAGTTCATCTATCAGCTCTATAGCCTCCCTGATCATGCCGTCACAGTGCACTTTCTTGATTCCGCCCTTTTGTGCATTTGCCTTTAACAGATCGACACAATCGGTCATGCCATTGTGGTTATCTGCTATCCTGCGCCTGAACTGATTTATCACGTATGGATTCTCAATGCCCAGAGCGCCAAGTACCATAAGTCCTCCTGTGATCGCACCGCATGTCAAGCCGCACTTCATGCCACCACCGAAATTAGCACTGAGCTTTGCCGCCATATCTCCTGTTATTCCGAGCTCGTCCGCGTAAGCCCGCAGGATGGTCTGCGCACAGTTATTGACCATCGGTGTCTCGTTTCTTATCTCCATAGCTTTTTCTACGTGTTTGTTCATTATGACTTCCTCCAATCCATATACAAATAATCATTTGTTAACCATCAAAATTCCTTTTTATGTATCCCTTTGAGGAATTTCCCCATTACAACTCTATATAAAAAATGGCGGGGAGTCTCCCCGCCTAATTAGGTTGGACCTGGGTCTTACGACCAGCCCAGACAATGTGACACGTCACATTTATATCGTATGTTGATGATAACATAATTATGTTATTCATTCAATAAAAAGTGCAATTATTTTCAATAATAGTTATATCCTCACTCACTGATAATCTTCCTGCTGCACAGATACGTTATAAGGAAATATCCGCCATATATGATTACCACGATGGCAGCCGTGATTCCGATAGCACCTGCTATATCATACGCTCCCATAGTGTCAAGAATCTTCGTGCTGACCATCATTCCAAATACCGAATGGACTATGGCGAGAGCAAGTGGGAATACGAAGAATAGTCCCATCTGTGAGAAAAGGGCCTTGTTGATCATGTGCTGATCCACGCCAAGCTTTCTGAGCATCTTGTATCTCTCTATGTTGTCTGTACTCTCTGAGAGCTCTTTGAGTGCGAGGATGGCTGCACCGGATATGAGGAATATGAGTCCGATATACATACCTATAAATGATGCGATAGCTCCAACTCCCACGCTGGCTGCCTTAATACTATCTTTAGTGTTTACTGTGATAAGTCCGCAGGTCACATCCTTATTCGATACCTTATTTATAATCGTATCGCTATCCTGTATGGCATCTATGTCCTGATCGGCATACTTTCCGATGAAATACTCTTTCGCGAACTGTGCACCTTCAACGACTGAATCCGGCACGATAAACACACCTGTGTTGAGGGGCTGAGTGGCAAGCTCTATATCACCATCTATACAATACGAGATAACCGGTTTAAGCTTGTTGCCATATACCTCTATCTCTTTTCCCTCCTGAAGTCTCTCATCACGGATCTTAACGAATATTCTATAATTTGCCAGGATTGCATACTCGTCATCGGCAAGCTGGATCTCCGCTTTGTCATAAATCTTTGCCACCTTGTTGTAGTCAGACTGTGATATGATCTCCTCCGTTCCCTCAAATCTAGACAAAGCGTTTACATCTATTCCAAGAGAATCAATCAAAGCCTCATCTCCCAGATAGTTTCTGATTGTAAGTGCAGGACATGTATATGTGTGTACGTCAACGTAATCTGAGAAGTATGATCCAAGATCCACATTATTTTCACTATATACATCTTCTATGCTCTTTCCATCAGTCACCTCAAGTTTCTTCAAAAGATCATTTGTCTCGCTGTCATTACCCATCTCGTCCTCGTCATAATAGATTGAATCACTGCTCTGGGTTTTCGATATACTCACATCCGCTCTTGCGTACTTTGCAATGCCCTCATTTAAGGAATTCTTCACTGCAAGCGCTGATGAAAGCACGCATATTGTCACAAAAAGCATCAGACAGATGACTGATATTGAAAGTACATTTGTATTTACACGGCTGCTCATCTGTCTGACGACAAATGTATTGAGTCCCTTATAGTACACATTCTTCATGGATGACACGATCCTGAAGAGCATTCCGGACACTGACCAGAAGAAAAGCACCGTTGCAACGCATCCGACCACGATCCACTTGTAGAGATCTTTCATGTACATGTCATTTATATCGGTAATTACCGCATGATAAGCATATCCAAGTGATACAGCTGATATCAGGAACACGATAACTGATACCCATGGATTCTTGATCTTGACGTTCTCAGACTTTCTTCCATTCTGGAAAAGGTCGATGAGCTTACATTTGCTGATGATAAAAGTGTTGAAGATTATAACCACCACATATATGATTGCAAAATACAGACAGGTCTTGGCAAATGCGCTGCCGGAGAATACAAAGCTGTATGATGACATATCTGCATCGAACATGTTTGCAACAAGTACACTTGTGAGCTGTGAGATTCCTATTCCGGCAAGAAGTCCTACCACAAGTGATACAAGTCCGATGATAAGTGTCTCTATGAAAAGCATTGTGGACACCTTGCGTTTTCCCATTCCCAGGATGAGGTACAGACCAAATTCTTTGTTACGCCTCTTCATCAGGAAACGGCTTGCATATATGATGAGGAATCCGAGCACAAATGCGATGAACACGCTGACGCCCGCGATTATCTTGCTCATGAGCTGCACGACCTGTCTTGTGTCAGCCGATATCCGGAGCATGGCGGTCTGCGTCTCTATGGCATTGAACACATAGAAGATTGCAACACCGAGTACCAAAGTGAAGAAATATATGGCATAGTCCTTTATACTCTTCTTCATATTTGATGCGGAAAGCTTAAAGAGCGTCATTCAGATCACCTCCAAGCAGTGTCACGACATCTATGATCTTATTGAAGAATTCTTTTCTGGTATCTCCGCCTCTTCTGAGCTCATGGAACACCTTGCCATCCTTGATGAACAGTATTCGCTTTGCATAGCTTGCTGTAAATGAATCGTGTGTGACCATAAGTATGGTGGTGTTCAGGTTCTCGTTCAGAGCCTTGAGTCTCTCGAGCAAAAGCTTTGCTGATTTCGAATCAAGTGCTCCTGTAGGCTCGTCGGCGAGCACAAGCTTTGGATCAGTTATGATAGCTCTGGCCGATGCCACTCTCTGTTTCTGTCCGCCAGACATCTGATAAGGATATTTTTTAAGCACGCTCTCTATCTCAAGCTGCTTTGCAACAGCTCTGACCTTCTCGTCTATCTGCTTTGCAGAAACGTTCTGTATGGAGAGCGCCAATGCTACGTTCTCATACGCCGTGAGTGTGTCAAGAAGATTAAAGTCCTGGAATATGAAACCGAGCTCCTCACGTCTGAATGCATTTAGCTTGTTGCCCTTTAACGTGGTGATATCCTTTCCGCCCACATATATGTGTCCACTGCTAACCTTATCTATAGTTGAAACGCAGTTAAGCAGTGTCGTCTTACCGCTTCCCGATGCACCCATGATAGCAACGAACTCTCCTGCCTCCACATCGAATGATATTCCATCTATGGCCTTTGTCATATTGGATTTGTTTCCATAATATTTCTCAATGTTGTCAATCTTTAATATTGTTTCCATTGAATTTCCCATTGGATTTTCCATTGAAATGCCTCCTCAAATGTTTGTTTATTACTGCTCTCACCATTGAACATATTTGCAGTTTACACATTTTGAAAGCAATTGTCCTTTTTCCATTATTACCTAACATTACAATTCTGTAACCTTGGGGACGCTCACCCGATCCGGTATCCCACTATCGAAAAACGCAATTTTTATATCATCCAATCTTGTATATATCATTATGTCCAAATACTATGCTCACATCTGTGTATTCATCCACCTTTGACGCTATATTCAGCTTATGTCCCAGCTGCCTGCACAGATTGTCTATTATATAAAGTCCCATACCTGTGGATTTCGCATGTTTCCGGCCATTTTCCCCGGTAAATGATTTCTTGCACACAAGTGGAATATCAGACTGTGGTATACCTATTCCATTGTCCCTTATGTGTAGAGCCTTGCCGTCACCCAACGGTTCAGTCCAGATCTCTATAGTCTTTTCCTGTCCTCGGTCTATATACTTGATACTGTTGCTCACGATCTGATTTACCATAAATTCAAGCCATTTTGAATCTGTCACAACACATTCATCCACATCATGAACATTCAACGATATGTCACCATCAAGCAGCATATCCTTGTTCTTCACAGCCACCCTTCCGATGACACTCTTAAGATTTGTCTCGGCAAATCTGTAATCTGCCGATGCATGCTCCGCCCTCACATAGTAGAGGACCTGATCCGCATACGCGTCAAGCCTTGCGACCTGATCCACATATTTTCTCGGGATCACATCCCTGTTGTTGTGGCACATGAGCACCAGACTGGCTATAGGAAGCTTGATCTCGTGAACCCAGATCTCAATAAAGTCCTTGAAATCCTCCACGCTGTCCCTGTACTTTCTCACATTCTCAGTCATGGACTTGTTGATGTCGTACATAGCTGAATACACCAGCTTTCCCTCGTAGAAGTCAGGCTCGTCCAAAGTGTCAAGTATGAGATACTTCTGATCCAGTTCATCCAGATGTCCAACCAGACTGTTGTAGAACTTATATTTTCTCAGATAATCGAAAGCGATAACCGAGACGACAAATATCACAGCCACTATGACGAACATAATTCTCATCTGTAACTGTGAGTGAAATGCCATCATGAGCAGATATGTGAATATCACAAATCCCGCATATCCCGCAATTATTCCAAGTTTATCCTTTATATACAAGCCAAATTTCATTTTACAAAATTACTCCAATCTTTTGTCACTGTAAATGATATACAATCCCACTTACCTGTCATACAAGTCGGTATCCCTGCTTCTTCCTGGTCTCTATGGCATCATCATATCCAAGATCCGCCAGTTTTCCTCTGAGCCTGCTGATGTTCACCGTGAGTGCATTGTCATTTACAAACTCATCATTATCCCACAGGTCTGTCATGATCTCATCTCTCGACACTATCTTTTCCCTGTTGGCAAGCAGCAGCTGGAATATGATCATCTCATTCTTGGTGAGAACCATCTCCTGATCACCTTTGCTGATTGTCCCCTTGCTGAAGTTGACCTCCGCATCTCTGTATGATGCCGTATTCTGGCTGCCCTCCATGCGCTTGAGCACCGCCGCTATCCTAAGCAGAAGTATCGTTGGATTGTATGGCTTTGTTATATAATCATCCGCGCCATAACTCATGGACAGCACCTCATCCATCTCGGAAGTCCTGCTTGTGACCATGATGATAGGCACATCAGATTCCTTTCTTATCTCCTTCACTAAGTTTCTGCCGTTTATCCCCGGAATATTGATATCCATGAGCACCAGATTTGGTGCCGCTTTCAATATATCGTCCTTTGTATTGTCAAAGCTCTTAAGACTCTCAGCCTCATAGCCCTCATTCTCAAGTATCTGCACTAGCTCATCACAGATGCTCTCGTCATCTTCAACAACAAATATCTTTTTCATCTTTATTTCTCCATTTTCTATTTTCCATTTAGGCAATTACGAAACCCTTAATCTATTCAACATGCAAGAAGATGTTTAGCATTACCAAATCAGGGGAATACGAAGTCGCCGGTACTTAGATGGCACGTTAGTGACATCTTTAGTACCGTTGCAGACTAAGTTAAGCGAGAGCGACCCCTGATTGGTATGCTAAAACATCTCTTGCACATTCAGCGTATTTAAGTTTCGCAATTGCCTATTTCCCCATTTTAAGTGGCATGTCCACCAGCATCCTCGCCCTGTTGTAGACATTCAGCTTTGAACCACTGGAATCCACATCACAGCTCACTATCATGCCCTGCGGCAGCTTCTTCTGAAGTGAAGGGTACAAACCTCTTCCACATGTGTGATTAGGCATACAGCCAAATGGCTGAACCGCCAGAACCTTTGGACACTCATGGAGTATGTGTCCCGTTATCTCCGCGCCGATGAGCCAGCCATCTCCTGTTTTATATCCCCAGCTCACATATCCTTCAGCCTCACGCTTCATCGTGAAGAAATCCTCCATGGTATAGAACCCATATTTTCTAAGCGCCTCTATCATCGCTCTCTGCAGGCTGCCGAAGAACTTCAGCCCCGCCTTGTAAAGCAGAGATTCAAATGTCATATTGTCTGTGAGATGTGAATCCATATAGTACATGGCATACCAAGAAAGCCCATTTGTATGGCTCTCACATCCATTTGACTCGAGGAACTTTATCATATCCCAGTTGCCCAAGTGGCAATACTTTATGTACAGCTCTCCCACTATCCCCACTCGCTGTTTCCTCTTATCATGCAGCTTTATCCTTGAAAAATCCCTGGCTATACTGACAAAGTTTCGTTTCATCCTGCCGAGAGTCAGATTCTTTCCATCTTTCAGATCTCTGGACAGGATATCTATCCACTTCTGCCAAACCTTTTGCGACTGCCCCTTTTTCACCTCATTTGGCCTTGTCTGATTGAGGAGCAGCATGAGTATATCTCCGTAGAAGAGTCCGAACAGGGCTCTCCACACCATGAATGGCTGCACGCGCATCTGGCATTCCTTCTCCAGCCCCTTAACATTCAGAGACAATATCTTTACCCTGTCAAATCCTGCCTTTCTCACCGACTCCTTTAACACATGTAAGTAGTTGGCTCCCCTGCATGCATCCCCCGCCGTCGGCATGAGAAGTCTTGTCCGGTTGATGTCATACTTGCCTGACTGCAGTGCATCTATCATCTGCCCGGCATTTAACACAATCGGATAACACATATCATTGTTCACATACTTAAGTCCCACATCCGTGATATGATCCTCATTTGACAGTATGACCGGATGATAATCCTTTGAATAAAAGGCGTATTTTATCAGAGGAAAATGCGCATCCAGCATGGCTGGGATCAGCAATATATATTTTTCATTCCATGCGTTCTCGTCTATCTTATACATAATTTACTCCCCATATACTTTGCAGTGATATAACGTGTTTGTAGCACTTTAATTATATATTATAACTTCTTTTGCATGCACCTAGCCACTGTTTACTAATTAATTATGTTAAACTTATTTTTTGATATAACAAAACACAGGTACTATATAAAATGTCACACCCGTTACAATGGTTTTAACATCTTATATAGCACCTGTGTCTCAACGCAAATATTTTTATAGACTGCTAGAGCATAGGCTGGGAACTGAACTATCGATGATTTTCCCGGTTCTTGTTCTTAAGTTTATTCCAGAATACTCTTTGCAAGCTTCTGCTCCTCATCAGTAGGCGGGTCGATTCCCTCAAGCTTATATGGTATTCCAAGTCTCTCCCACTCAGGGATTCCGAGCTTGTGATATGGAAGTACCTCAACTTTATCTACAGTCTTAAGAGTGTCTATGAACTCCTTAGTCTTTCTCAGATCATCCTCATCAGTTGTGATGGTTGGTACCAGTACGTGTCTGATCCACATATGCTTACCCTGATCTGACAGATACTGTGCAAGATCAAGTATATTGCTGTTGGAGAATCCTGTGAGATCTCTATGCTTGTCATCATTGATCTGCTTGATATCAAGCAGGAACAAATCTGTGAGGTTCATCAGCTCATTGAACTTGGAGAAGAATGGCTCCTCCCTTGTAAATGGATTGCCGGCTGTATCTATTGTTGTATGAATACCTTCAGCCTTTGCAATCTTGAAAAACTCGATGAGGAAATCCATCTGAAGCAGCGCCTCACCACCGCTCACTGTTATACCACCACCGTTTTTCCAATATGGCTTATAGCGGAGCGCCTGCTTTAACAGGTCCTCAGGGGTCCTCGCCTCGATCTTGACGCCCTTATCCTTCAGCAGCTTTGTATTCTCTTCTATCTTCTTCTCAAGTTCTTCTCTCTCAGCATCGCTTGTTTCATCTGAGTAAAGCTTACTATAGTCTGTCACAAGATTCCATGTCTCTGGGTTGTGACAATATTTACATCTCATCTTGCAGCCCTGTAAAAAAACTACAAATCTTATGCCTGGACCATCTACTGCTCCAAAGCTCTCTGTCGAATGGACATATCCTAAAACCTGTTTCTTTTCAGACATATTTCACCTCTAAGTTCTTCCTATTCAAATACAACTCTCAATTAATGAAAGTAATTACAAACAAAACTACATGTCTATTATCTCTTATAAAAATGATATAAATACATATTCTTAAAAAAAGTCCCGGAGAGGTTATCCCCGGGACCATGGTTTTACTGTTATATCTGACAAAGCATCTATAACTTCACTGAAAATCCAGCGTCAGCTAAGAATTAAAGTGAGTCATGGAATGTTCTGTTGATAACATCGAGCTGCTGCTCACGTGTAAGTGATATGAACTTAACAGCATATCCTGATACACGGATTGTGAAGTTAGCGTACTCTGGCTTATCTGGATTCTCCATAGCATCAAGGAGCTTATCCTTACCAAATACGTTTACGTTCAGATGATGAGCGCCCTGATCGAAGTATCCATCCATTGCGCTTACAAGCTTTGTAGCTCTCTCTTCCTCATCATGTCCAAGTGCTGATGGGTTCATTGTCTGTGTATTTGAGATACCATCCAGTGACCACTCATAAGGAATCTTTGCAACAGAGTTAAGTGATGCAAGAAGTCCTGATGTCTCAGCGCCGTAGCTTGGGTTAGCACCTGGTGCAAATGGTGTCCAAGCACGTCTTCCATCTGGAAGGTTACCTGTGTACTTACCATAAACTACGTTAGATGTGATTGTAAGGATAGATGTTGTAGGCTCTGAATTACGATATGTGTGTCTCTTCTTGATGTCTGTAAGGAACTCATGAAGAAGCCATACACCGATGTTATCAGCTCTGTCGTCATCGTTACCATACTTAGGGAACTCGCCTTCGATCTCGAAGTCCTCAGCAAGTCCTGTCTCTGCGTTACGGATAACCTTAACCTTAGCGTACTTGATTGCTGACAGTGAGTCGATTACGTGTGAGAATCCAGCGATACCTGTTGCAAATGTACGACGTACATCTGTATCGATAAGTGCCATCTCAGCTGACTCATAGTAGTACTTGTCATGCATGTACTGGATGAGGTTAAGAATATTTACATAAAGTCCTGCTAACCAGTCAAGCATCTTCTTGTACTTAGCAAGTACTTCATCATAGTCAAGGTACTCTGATGTGATAGGTGAGTACTCTGGACCTACCTGCATTGGCTTACCAGTCTTCTTGTCAAGGAACTTCTCATCCTTACCACCATTGATAGCGTAAAGAAGACACTTAGCAAGGTTTGCACGAGCTCCGAAGAACTGCATCTCCTTACCAGTCTGTGTAGCTGATACACAGCAGCAGATTGAGTAATCATCGCCCCAGATTGGCTTCATTACATCATCGTTCTCATACTGGATTGAGCTTGTTCTTACAGAGATCTTAGCAGCATACTTCTTGAATGTATCCTGAAGAGCTGATGAGTAAAGAACTGTAAGGTTTGGCTCTGGAGCTGGTCCCATGTTCTCAAGTGTATGAAGGAATCTGTAATCGTTCTTTGTAACCATTGAACGTCCGTCAACACCGATACCACCAACCTCAAGAGTAGCCCATACAGGATCTCCTGAGAACAGCTCGTTGTATGACTTAATTCTTGCGAACTTAACCATACGAAGCTTCATTGTGAAATGATCGATAAGCTCCTGAGCCTCAGCCTCTGTAAGCTTACCAGCCTTAATATCTCTCTCAATATAGATATCAAGGAATGTAGATACACGTCCAACTGACATAGCTGCACCGTTCTGAGTCTTGATAGCTGCAAGGTATCCGAAGTATAACCACTGAACAGCCTCTTTAGCGTTTGAAGCTGGCTTTGAAATATCATATCCGTATGACTGAGCCATAACCTTCATCTCTTTGAGACGCTTGATCTGCTCTGAAAGCTCTTCTCTCTGACGGATGACATCATCAAACATGTTGCCATCGCCACAGTTAGCCTTATCCTCTTCCTTCCAAGCGATAAGCTGATCAATACCGTAAAGAGCAACTCTTCTGTAGTCACCTACGATACGTCCACGACCATATGTGTCAGGAAGTCCTGTTACGATATGTGTATGACGAGCTGCCATCATCTCTGGTGTGTAAGCATCAAATACTGCCTGGTTGTGTGTCTTGTGATACTCAGTGAAGATCTTGTGGAAGTTCTCGTTTGGAGTATATCCATACATCTGAAGAGCTTCCTCAGCCATCTTGATACCACCATAAGGCATAAATGCTCTCTTAAGTGGCT
>ERZ773116.236-NODE-236-length-62272-cov-10.995291_pt1 | contig 62272 bp, 53 predicted proteins | sample MGYA00580563_ERZ773116 | MGnify/ENA primary metagenome ERZ773116 (study PRJEB29015, sample SAMEA2737864) | human gut metagenome | biome: human gut; feature: human-associated habitat; material: faeces | place: China | collected 2012 ... | reverse complement strand
GAGGATTGAAATGATAGATAATAATTGTGCTTATTGTGTAGAAGGCGATTTGGTCGCTAAGTTCGGTATTAAGATTTGCGAACTTGAAACTTCAAAGGTATATCTTTTCAAGGAGCAGAGCCATCCTGGAAGATGTATTGTTGCCCATAAGAAGCATGTAGGTGATATGAATGAGCTCACAGCAGAAGAAAGAGCTGCATATTTTGAGGATGTTGCAAGAGTTGCAAGAGCAATTATGGCTGCATTCCATCCGGATAAAGTAAATTATGGTGCATATGGTGATACAGGTCATCATCTTCATTTCCATCTTTGCCCTAAGTACAAAGATGAATTTGAATGGGGTGGTGTATTCCTTATGAATCCTGATAAGAAGTATCTTTCAGACGAAGAATATGCTGATATGATTGCAAAGATTAAGGCTAATCTTTAATTAAAAATATTTTTATAATAAAAATTTAATCAATGTTTATTAAATACAAGTTTTTCAAAGGAGGATTTTTGTTATGTCTAGAAAAAAGACAATGATGTCTGAAGCTTTAAAAGAAGAGATAGCAAAAGAGCTTGGAGTATACGAACAAGTAAAAAAAGATGGTGGATGGCAAAATGTTTCATCTAAAGATTGTGGAAATATTGTTACTAAAGCTATAGAAATTGCAAACAGAAAAGTAGAAGAATAATTAAACGGTTAAACGGGGACGGTCCTCAAAAATAAGAATAAAAAAAATGGATACAAACAATTGATGTATCCATTTTCTTTTTATAAAAATCTTGTAAAATGAGAAAACAAAGCATATAATTTAAAAGAAAATTTTGAAGGGAGATTTACAATGAAAAATATACAAGTTAAAGATATTGTAAGAGAATGTAATGGATCTTTAGTATTTGGCGATGAAAATATAGAATGTATAAATTTTTCTACAGATACAAGAAAAATTGAAAATGGAGATGTATACATAGGATTAAAAGGTGAAAAATTTGATGGAAGTAAATTCTTTAAAGATGCTCTTGAAAAGGGTGCAAAAGTTTGTATTTTACAAAATATTGAAATAAATGACGAAATAAAAAATGAATATAAAGATAGGGCAATAATAATTGTAGAGGATACACTAAAAGCATTACAAAATATTGCAAAATATAAAAGAAGTTTATACAATATTCCTGTAATAGCTATAACAGGTAGTGTTGGAAAAACTAGTACAAAAGATATGGTGGCAAGTATAGTATCAACAAAATATAAAACATTAAAAACAGAAGGCAATTTTAACAATCACATAGGTGTACCATTAACAATTTTAAGACTTAAAGATGAAGAGGCAATGGTTGTAGAAATGGGAATGAGTAATTTAGGTGAAATAAGTTTACTTACAAAGATTGCTAAACCTACAATTGCGGTAATTACAAATGTTGGTACAGCACATATTGGAAATTTAGGTTCAAGAGAAAATATATTAAAAGCAAAACTAGAAATATTAGAGGGACTAGATAAAAACGGATGTTTAATTATTAATAATGACAATGATATGTTACATATGTGGAATGAAAAAAATAAACAATACAATGTAATTGATTTTGGAATAAGCAACAAAAGCTACGCAATGGCGAAAGAAATTAATTTAGATGGAGAATGTAGTAATTACAAATTAAGTATAGAAAATAATAATTATGATGTAAATGTACCAATAGGTGGTGAACCATTTGTTTATAACAGCTTATGTGCGGTTTGCGTAGGAAAAACATTAAATATAAGTATTGAAAATATAATTTCTGGAATCAAAAATTTTAAATTAACTAAAAATAGAATGGAAATAATTAAAGTTAATAATATTACCATAATAAATGATTGTTATAATGCAAATTTTGATTCAATGAAAGCTGGAATTGAAAACTTAGCAAAAATGAATGCTAAAAGAAAAATTGCTATATTAGGTGATATGCTAGAGCTAGGAGGATATTCAGAAAAATTGCATAAAGCCGTAGGAAAAGAAGTCGCAAAAAATAATATAAACGAATTAATAGTTGTTGGAAATGAATCAAAAAACATTGCCAAAGAGGCAAAAGATTGTGGCATGAAAGAAAAAAATATACATGAATTTGATAAAAATAATGATGTTATTAAATTTATAATATCAAATAAAGAAGATGATGATTGCATTTTGGTAAAAGCATCAAATGGAATGCATTTTATAGAAATAGTAGATGAATTAAAAAAACAATTGAAATAACGCTCAAATAGTGCTATAATCCAATAAAAAATGAACAAAAGTGGAAAGGACGTTAAATATTATGATTTTTAAAAATTACTATAAAATATTAGGTCTAGAAAAAAACATTAAATCTACACAAGAAGAAATAAAATCAGCCTATAGAACACAAGCTAAAAAGTATCATCCAGATGTAAATGTCAATAATAAAAATGCAGAAGAAAGATTTAAAGATATAAACGAAGCATATAAGGTATTATCTGACTTTACTCAAAAGAAAAAATATGACAGATCTTGGTATTATTATATTGGAAAAAAAATACAAAAAGAAAAAATGTCTAAAAAAGAAGTAAAAGTAAATGATATAGTGAATATGTTTTTTGGTGGTGGAGTTAGCAATGATGTAAAAAAAGAAAAAAAGATAGAGCCAATTAAAGGAGAAAATATTGAAGCACAAATAGAAATTCAAATAAAAGAGGCTTTTGAAGGAACACATAAAAAATTGTCCTTTAATGTATTAGATAGTAAAAATAAAATAATTAACATAGATATACCAGCAGGTGTAAAAAATGGAGAAATAATAAGGATTCCAAAACAAGGTAAAGAAGGAAAAAATGGCGGAGAAAATGGTGATGTTTTGGTAAAAATAAAAATAGTTGATAATAACATATATAAGTTAGTTAATAATGATATTCTTGTTAATTTATACGTAACACCATGGGATGCAGCATTAGGTGCAAAATTAGCAGTAAACGGAATAGATGGTGAATTATCAATATTAATTCCAAAAGGAACTCAAAATGGAGATAAAATATCAATACCAAATAAGGGATATTATATTAACAATAAAGAGAGAGGAAAATTAATAATAAGAACTGAAGTTGCAATACCAAAAAAATTGAATGATAAAGAAAAGGAATTGTTTTTGAAGTTAAAAAAAGTTTCAGAATTTAATCCTAATAATATAGTAGACATAAAGTAAAAAAATGTTTGACATATTGAGATAAAAAGTGTTATAATAACTATTGTATTATAAGCGAAAGACAAACTATGTAGAAGACATAGGAAAGGAGTGGACTATTGTATGGAATATTTGCAAGGAAAACATTTTAGTGTAACAGATTCAAAAAGTGTAAATACGGTAATATATGAAATAAACAAAACAGAAAAATCTAAAATAAAAAAATTACCAAAGTTTACAATTGAAAGATTAGATTCAATAGAAGAATTAAGAAATGATAAGGTAAGAAAGACTTTTTTTGTTGATGAACCGAAAAAATCAGGTAATCAGCTTTTGTTTTTATCTTTTGAAAAAGATAAAGTAACAGTAAATATGGGAGTTTTGAAAAATGATGAAGTAAAATTTTCAAAAAAACCAATACCAATGAGTTTTGATACTTTATATAATGATACTGACAAAGAGTATTATAAAGAATTTAATTATACACCAAATATGAAAAGACCAATTTCAATAATTGACCCTGAGACAGGAGAAGAAATAAAACCTATATTATATTATGATAGTACCACAAATCAAGTAAAAGGAAAATGCAAATTAAAGCCAAATAAATCATATTTAGCTTTTGAAATTAAAAATTAAAAATTTAAGGAGGAATTTTTTAGATGGGTAATAATGTAAATACACTACCATCAAGCGATGTCGATAGTTTTTCTATCAGATGGATTACTTTTGCAACTAGAGATAAAGAAAATGTAATTGATGCAAAAAAAATGGTAAAAGGAAGAAATGCATACATTCCAGAGGTTGGAAAAGTACAAAGTACATATATTATTGAAAAGAATAATATATGGATGAGATGTGTCAAAGTAGCCAATAAACTAAGAAAAGTAAATGGTGCCAACATAAAATCAGATGAGAAAATAAAAAGATTGGAAACAAGAATGAATAAAAAATATGAACAAAAAAATCCAATAGTAAATAGATAAAATACAAATGAGAAGGTGAAAATATGAAAAAATTATTAACAGAAAAAAAGAAGAAAACAATACTTGTATTTTTAATACTATGGCTATTATTAGCCATAGTATTTATCATACCATTAAGTGTTGATTATACAGATTCATTAGATCCAAAAGGCGAGTTACAAACACAATCATTCATGTCAATAGCTGGTCAATACATATTAAATATAACAACAAGAATAAAAGCTTTTCAAGAGCCATATAAATCAAATACAACATCAGCATTAGGGTACTATACATTCTTCTATGCAGGATTAATGTTAATATTATTCTTAAAAAGTAAGGATGATGGGGACTATCATGATATAGAACATGGATCAAGTGATTGGTGTGAAGGTGGAGAACAATATACAGTTTTAAGCAAAAACTCAGGAATCATATTAGCACAGAAAAATTATCTTCCTGTAGATAAAAAGGGAAATGTAAATGTACTAATTGTTGGACGGATCTGGTGCTGGTAAATCTGCATCATATTCAAAACCAAATGCATATCAAAAATTAGGTTCATATGTATTTACAGATCCTAAAGGTGAATTGTATGATGATACTGCAGGATATTTACAAAGAAACGGTTATGAGATAAAAGTATTAAACTTAGTAAATCCAAAAAATAGTGATGGTTACAATCCACTAGCACATATAAAAGGAGACTTAGATGTTGACGTTATAGCTTCAACAATTATAAAGGGACAAAACAAAGCAGGAGCAGCAGATCCATTCTGGGATGATACTGCAGAAATGTTACTTAAATCATTAATTTATTACTTAATAGCAACAAGACCACCAGAAGAACAAAACTTGGCAAGTTGCGCAGAAATGGTAAGAGCTGCTGCGGCAGATAGTAATGGAAGTAGTTTATTAAAGGACATGATGAGTGTTTTACCAATAGACCATCCTGCTAGAACATATTACAAGAACGTAGAAGTTGCATCAGATAAAACATTTAGCTCAATTTTAGTAAGTTTACAGGCAAAACTTGGTAAATTCGATTCAAAGGATATTGCAGAAGTAACATCAACTGATACAATAAATTTTGAAAGAATAGGTAGTGTTAAAACATCTGTATATGTAATTTCTTCAGATACGCATACAGCATATGACTTCTTATTAACAATATTCTTTGCACAAATGATCCAACAATTATATGATTATGCAGATAATAATGGAGGAAAATTAAAAGTTCCAACATTTTTCATACTTGATGAGTTTGCTAACATTGGACAAATACCAGATTTCGATAAAAAAATATCAACATCAAGAAGTAGAAAAATATCATTTAGTGTAATATTACAAAATTTAGACCAATTGGAAGCAATATATGAAAAGTCTTATGAGACAATAATGGGTAACTGTGATACTCACTTATTCTTAGGAAGTAACTCAACAAAAACAGTTGAATACTTTTCAAAAGCACTTGGAGAAAAAACAATTTCAAGAGAAAGTACATCAAAAAGCAAAGATAAGGATGGACATAAAAGTGGAACTAGTGATTCAGAGCAAATTATGGCTAGAGCTCTTATGACACCAGACGAATTGAGAAGAATGAGTATGGATTATTGTATTATTTATGAAAAAGGTTTAAAGCCAGTAAAAGCAAAAAAATTCTTCTATTTTGAATCAAATATGATTAAAGAATTTAATAAATTTAAACTAGATCATAACGATTTTGATGGAGGAGTAAGGGGAGAATGGAGAAAATTCAATCCATATAATCCAGATGCTGGAACAACAAATGAAGAAACTGTAAAAGATTTAAATGTTGATTCATTAGATGATTTATTTGATGATGATGTTTCAAGTGGAAGTAATAATAATGATGATTTAGTAGATGAATTTAATAATAATACAAATACAGCAAATAATACTAAAAATGAAAATAATTATAATATGTCTGAAAATGAATTAAACGAATTATTATTTGATGATGTAAATAATGAAGGCAATGACAGTAATTCTGATGATGTTAGCACTGAGGAAATATTAGATATTCAAAAAGAACTAGAAGCAAAATTTGATGAATTATTTGGAGATAGTGACGATGAGTAATAATATTATTTAGATTCAAATAAGGAGGCTATACAAAAGATGACATTTGAAAAAATAAAAAAATTTTTAGATGAAAAGATTTTTCATAAAAAATCGCAAAAATTGTTAATGCCAGGAGAAGATTATGAAAACAACAAAGAAATAAAAATCAATTTAGATGGAATATATTCATACTTAGAAAATGAAAAATATACAAAAGACTTTGCAGTAACATTTATTGGGATAGCACCAAAAATACGAAGAAAATTAATGCAAAAATTGGAAAATAATGAGAGAGGGTCAATAATAAACACTCATGATTCATTTCCAATAGTTGAGGGGTTTTTTGCAAAGGAACATTTTATTTCGGTTAGAAGAAAAAATGTAAAAATAAATAAAATAGGACAAACAATTGTAACAGAAAATTCATATATTGATATTTCAACTAGAAAAAGTTATTCAAATGAAAATATATATAATAACTTATCATATAAAGAGTATAAAAAAAGTGAAAATTTAGAAGAAAAGTTTGAGTTTGATGAAGAAGAAGAATCTTATTATAGAGAAATAAAAAAAGGAGATATTATATATATAGAATCAGCAGCATATGATAATGAGGAGAAAATACAAGAAGTTGAATGTTCAGCACAACCAATACATGATAGTAATACAATAAGCGAATATATAAAAATAACAGGTCTTTCGTATATTGCAAATAATGGACATAATCACATATCAGATATTTTAAAGGCTGATCCGTATGTTGTGGATATACAAGCATATAAAGGGGAAAATAGTGAAAATTTGGTTTCAAAAATAGAGCTGATAAAAATATTTAAAAGCAAAAAAGAGTGTATTGTAGGTTATAGACCAGAGATTATTTTTATAAAAAAATTTAGTAAAGAAAAATATGATGAGCAAATGTATAGATTGTTACCTAATGGGGAGTATGTTGATAATAGTTCATTTAAATTAAATTTTGAAGGAAAATATACAGTAAAGCATGTTAAATTAGATGAAATAGAAAAAAATGTAGAAACTATACCTTTTGGATTATCAAGTAAAACTAAGTCAATTTTGCGTAATAGTTTGAAAATTAAAAATTATATAAAAGTGATTTATAATAAAGGTTTAGAAAAAATTCAGGAAAGTTTATAAGTCTTACGGATAATAAAAATTCAAGAAAAATAATAATTTTGAAATATAAATTTAATAAAATTGTAATAAAATAAAAAAATAGATAAAAGCTTTATATGCGTAAAGAAACTTTTATCTATTTTTATTTTTTCTCGTTTTGACAATAATACTATTATATATATAATTTATAATAATATATATATATGGAAGGGAAAAGAATGTTAATTAAATTATTTGGAAATAAACAAGTATATAAAATGAATTTACCAGAAATAGTAGAAGGTAATTATTGGCTATGTGATAATTTAGGGCGAGAAGACGAAAAATTAATTAATATTAAAAGTTCAAATGAAAATTGGTTTATAACAAGTAATAAGTATTCAAAAGTTATAAACGAGGATTTTATTGAGAAAAATAAGTCAGAATTTGAAATCGTTACAAATGCTAAAAATGTTTTAAAAGAAATGCAATTAGAAACATATAAAAGAACAGTAATATCAATAAAGAATAGAGATGAGCTATATATAGCATATTGTTTTCCAACATATGAAAAGAATATTAAAACATATAACATAGCAAATGTAAGTGAATTTACAATTGGATCAGCACTAAATAATGATATAGTATACAAAGATAAGTTTGTAAAAGATACACATGCAAGAATAATTTTTAGAAATGGTAGATGGCATATAGAAAATTACGATTCTATATTTGGAACATTCATAAATGATGAATTTTTAGATGAAAAATCTGAGATAATTGAAAATGGGAATATAATATCAATCTTAGGGATAAGATTGATGATTATTGGAAAAGAACTTTCTATTATAGGAAATACAAGCTTTATAACTATTACTAATCCGCAAATAAAAATGTGTTTAATAAAACATCAAGAAATACAAAATTTAAATTTTAGCAAGGATGATGATGAAGATGTAGAGCTATATAAAGAAAGTGACTATTTTTATAGAGCACCAAGAATAATGAATAAAATTGAAAAAGAAAATATCCATATAGATCAACCACCTAAAAAGGAAGGAAATATGGATTCATCACAGTTTTTGCTATTATTTTCTACTGCTTCAATGAGTATTGTAACTGTGGTTACTTTAATAACTACATTAAGTTCTGCTAAAAATCCCAATGCAGATAAAACACAAATAATAGTAAGATTAATAACTGCTGCAGTAATGTTGATTTCTATGCTTATAATTCCTATTATAAGAATGGTAATTATTAAAAGAAGTAAAAAGAAAAAGGAAGAAATGAGACAACATGAATATAAAAAATATATAAATACTAAAATTATAAAAATTAATGAAATAATGGAGAAACAATCAAAAATATTGAAAGAAAATAATATGATTGCAGAGCAGTGTGAAAGAATAATTTTAGAAAGATCAAATGAACTTTGGGAGAGACAAATTGAAGATGAAGATTTTATTAATATAAATATAGGAAAGGGTGATCAGTTATTAGATATTGGAATTGATAAAACAGAGCCAAAATTTAGTTTAGAGGAAGATAATTTATTAAATATCTATTATGAACTTATAAACAATTCAAAAGTACTTGAGGGGGTTCCAATAACTGTACCTTTAACAGAAAAAAATATTGTTGCCTTTATTAGTGATGAGCGAAGAAAACAAAAAGAATATATGGAAAATATAATTTTACAACTAGTTGCATTACAAAATTATAGAAATTTGAAATTAGTATTTTTTGTTAAAAATGAGAAGGATTGGGCCTTCGTAAAATTACTTCCACATGTGTGGAACGATTCTGAAACAATGAGATTTTTTGCAACCAATGGAAACGATATGAAAGAACTTTCACAATATTTAGAGGAAATAATGAGTGAAAGAGATAGTGTAGATGATAATAGAATTATGATATCTAAAAAACAGAAAAGTTATAAAGAATTTGATTCATATTATGTGATAATAACTGACAATTACAAATATGTACATAATTTGGGAATTATAAATAAGGTACTAAACAATGAAAATAATTTAGGATTTAGTTTAATGTGTATTACGAATAATATAACTCAATTACCTCCACAATGTAAAATATTTATAGAATTAAGTGGGAATAGCATCAAATTATTCGAAAGTGATAATTTAAATGCAAGTAAAAAGAAAATTGATATTGATGAATCAGAGAAATTTGATTATCCTAAAATATCAAAAGTAATGGCTAATATTCCAATAAATTATACATCGACAAAATCGATGAGTTTGCCAGAACATTATAATTTTTTGGAGATGTATAACTGCGGTAATATAGAGCAACTAAATATTTTGGATAGATGGAATAACAATGATTCGACTATGTCATTACAGGCAAAAATAGGGATTGATCCTAATGGAAGTCCTATATATTTAGATGCACATGAAAAATATCATGGACCTCATGGCATTATTGCAGGAACAACTGGATCAGGAAAAAGTGAATTTATAATAACATATATATTATCATTGGCAATTAATTATCATCCTGATGATGTTACATTTATTTTAATTGATTATAAAGGTGGTGGATTAGCAGGAGCTTTTAAGAAAAAGAATATACAACTACCACACTTAGTTGGAACTATAACAAATATCGATTCTGTTGGCTTGCAACGTTCATTAGAGTCTATACAAAGTGAGTTAAAGCGTAGGCAAATTATGTTTAATGAAGCTAAAAATATAACAAATGAGTCTACAATAGATATATATAAGTACCAAAAGTTCTATCATGAAGGATTATTAAAAAATCCAATATCACATTTGTTTATAATTTGTGACGAATTTGCTGAATTGAAGCAGCAACAACCAGAGTTTATGGCGGAACTAATGAGTGTATCAAGAATTGGACGTAGTTTGGGGGTTCATTTAATTTTGGCAACCCAAAAACCAGCTGGAATAGTAAATGATCAAATACGTAGTAATAGTAAATTCGGTATATGTTTAAAAGTTCAAGATAGATCTGATAGTAAGGATATAATAAAGAAACCTGATGCAGCAACATTAAAAAATGCAGGACAATTTTATATAAATGTTGGTAATGATGAATATTTTGCTTTGGGACAATCTGCCTATACAGGTGTTCCATATATACCATCTGATGTGGTGAAAAAGGAAGAAAATAATTCAATAGAATTTGTTTCAAATATAGGATTTACAATTAAAAAAATAGAAGGAAACAAATCAAAGAAAATAAATAAAAACAGTAATGGAGATCAGCTTACAAATATTGTATATTTTTTAGCGGATATAGCAAGTAGAAATGAAATATCTGAAAAACAATTATGGTTAGATCCAATACCAGAAAAAATATATGTAAAAGATTTAAGAAGAAAATATAATGTTAAAGCTAAAGTTAATGTTATAAATCCAATAATAGGGGAATATGATGATCCATCTAATCAGTTACAAGGTATTTTGACATTAAATTTGACAAGGGAAGGAAATACTATTATATATGGAAGTAGCGATAGCGGAAAAGAACTTATTTTAGAATCAATTTTATATGATAGTATGTTATGTCATTCTAGTCACGAAGTTCAATTTTATCTAATAGATTTTGGAAATGAAGTATTGAGAAATTTTAGTGATGCACCACATGTAAGAGATATATTATTAATGGATGATCAAGAAAAAATAATGAGGCTCTTTAAAATATTAAAATTGGAAATAAAAGAAAGAAAACAAAAATTATTGGAGTATAATGGTGATTATAATTTATATTTGAAAAATAGTGGACATGAAATGCCAATGATTGTAGTTATAATTAATGAATATGGAAATTTTTCTCAAAACTATGGAAATTATGAGGAAGAAATAATATCTATAACAAAAGAATGTACAAAGTATGGAATTGTATTTGTAGCAACAGGAAGTGCTGTAAATGACTTTAGATTAAAATTGGTCCAAAACTTTAAAAGGAAAATAGCACTGCAGTTAATAAACGATGACTATTCATTTGTATTTAGTAAAGCAAGAAAGAAGAAACCATCAAGCCTATATGGTAGAGGTTTAATTACGCTTGACAGTGACATTGTATATGAATTTCAAAGTGCTAGAATGTGTAATATAGAGCAAATTAAAGAATTTACAAAATCTTTTATTGCAAAATTAAAAAAGAAGAATAAGGTAATTGCCCCTTCAATACCTGTAGTGCCAAATTTAGTCACTATTGACAGTGTAAAAGATAAAATAAAAAATACATCGGCACTTCCTATTGGAATTTCAGAAAAAAATGTAAAGCCGTTTTTATATAATTTTGAGGAGAATATTGTTAATATTATAACTGCTAAAGATATAGAATGCATTAAACCATTTATTATAAGTATAATGAGTGTATTTAAATTAATTAACAATGTGGATGTTGTATTGATAGATTTAAGTAAATTAATAGATAAGTCAGAATTTAATTTTATTGAGAAATTTAATAGGCTTACAGAAAGATTAAATCGTAATTTTGATAAAAGAGAAAATGTAAAGATTATATATATAATAATTGGAATTGATATGTTTATAAATAATCTTGGAACAGAAAAAGAATTATTTACTCAAAATTTGGATGCAGCTAAAAAATGTTCAAATTGCTATTTTATAGTAGTTGATACTGCAACAAAAATCAAGGCTCATCAATTGGATTCCTGGTATAGAAATTATGTAGAGAATGGAAACGGAATCTACATAGGAAATGGCTTTGATGCTCAATTTGTTATTTCATATGAAGCTGATAGAAGGGAAATAAATTCAAAATGTGGAAACAGTTTTGGCTATGTTGTAAGAAAGAGCAAACCAACACTTATAAAATTACTAGGTGTGGAAGAAAAGAGGGATGATGATGAATAGAGTTTTAATAAGGGTATATGCACCGTTATTGGAAAAAAAATATGATGTTTGGGTACCAATTAATAAAAGTATTTATGAAGTAATAATTAACCTAGTAAAAGGAATTAATTCAATAAATAAAATTGAATATGATATGAAAGAAATTCCAAATTTATATGATAAAGAAAGCTCTGAGATATATGATATAAACTTTAAAATTATAGATACAAATATACGAAATGGTTCAGAAGTTATTTTATTATAAAGTTATTAATATAAATAAAAGTTTATATAAAATACATATTTTTATATCAAAGAAATTAGATTAAATATATAAGAAAATTTTAGATCCCATGTTTTTATATGGGATCTAATTTAATGTAAAAAATTTTTAAATAGATTTTTCATCAGAGCTGTTATTATTTTTTCTAGAAATTAAACTTTGGTTTTAATATATGATAGTAAAAATACCAATAGAAGTAGTATATATACTTTTTAGATAAATATGATATGTGGTACAATTGATGGAATGTATATGAGTGAACAATTATTAATTTGATAAATGTTTTGATTCAATAAATAAGATTAAATATTGAGTGTAAGATTAAATATTGAGTGAAAGAATAATAAAGAAAGCCTGCAATATATGATAGAAAGCAATATTTTGTAATAAAAAAATGAGTTGTTAAATATTTTACAACTCATTGTATAATATAATCATTTATCTACAGTAATAGTATGTTTTTTAGGATTAAAAGAATTATAATATTCTTCTTTATCCCAATATGTTATAGTTGTTGAATCTCCATTGTCTGATATATCTGTAATATATGAATCTTTACCATTAATCTGATATACTTTTGTTGAAGACCTATTGGAATACAAGTAATCATTTAATGCCTTTTGATTTTGTTGTGAAAAATCAGAGGTTGAAGTAGTCGTTGTTTTTGAACTTCCAGTAGCAGTTGTCGTTGCCTTAGATTTATCAGCAGTAGTAGTAGTTGTTGTTGTTGTTGCCTTAGATTTATCAGCAGTAGTAGTAGTAGTAGTTGTTGCCTTAGATTTATCAGCAGTAGTAGTTGTTGTTGTTTTTGAATTATTGTTAGAATTTTGAGCATTATTTGAGGAAGTACTGCTTCTTACAAAGTCACTAGTTTTTTGTGTATCATTTGGTGAAGTACTATTTAAAGTTGTTACTGCTAAATCTTTTGTTTCAGCATCTGTTTCAGTAATTTTACCAAGCTCTACATCAGCTCTCATTTTTGTTTCTTCAATTATATTTTGGGCTGCAGTACTAGAAAATGTTTTAAAAGTTTCAATGGCCTCATAAGCCGATTTTAACGCATCATTGAATTCTTTAATACTACTAAATTGGTCCAATGTATTTGAATATGAGTTCAAGTAGTCTTCCATTCTTTCTTGATAAAATATAAGAGAAGGATCATTACTACCATCAATGTATTGGTTTACAATGTCTTGAGTTAATAAAATACTTCCATCAGCAGTTTCTTCTGTCATTGGAATTAACTCAAATCCAATTGCTGAGTCAGCACCTGTTGGGTCAGTAATATCATAATTAAATACAACAACTGATCCAAGACCATCTTCTGCTTGAAGAGATGCTATACTTTGTATAGCACATGGAATAGTAATGCACATTGCATTAGAAATTGAATTAAATTCATCATAATGCTCATTAACATATTCAGCTACTATATTATAGTTCTTACCTCTCCAATAATTGCTTAATGTTAGTGTAAACATTTTATACAGACATGCTACTGCATTTCTATAATGTGTTCCATAATTGTTTAATTCCCTTGCTAACTGAACAGCCTCTTCTGGGGTCCAATTTGCTTTATCCATAAAAAAATCACTCCTATCTAAATTAAATGTTTAATGAACTGGCTAATCTATTAGCTAATTCGACAGTTTCTTGGTTAGTCATTTCAGTCTTTTGAACTGATTTTTCAACAGCTGATTGTGTTTCTGTTTGAAAAGATTCTAAAATTTGTCTACAAGAATTTAAAATAGAATCTAATTCATTATATATTGCTAACATTGCTGCGTTTCCATTTAAAGTACCAAGCTCTTCAAATTGATTATAATAAAATTGTAATTTTGAGAATGCATCTTCACATTGATTTGGTAAATTATTATTTATTTCGTTTCTTACAGCATCAGGTTCTAAAATTTGACTACCATCAGATTTTTCAACAGTTTCATCAATAGATTTTATACTGTCAGAATTTTGAGATGGACTATAGCTAACACTACCACCACCAACAGCAGCTTGTTGATTAGCTATTTCATATACTGTTTGAGGTATTGTTGTTTGTAAATAATCAGACCAATTTTCAAAAGATGGAATTGAAGCATTCATCATTGTATTTGCAATAATATTATAATTTTTTCCAACCCATTGTTGACCTTGACCTAATTGATTAAAAGAAGAGAATAATTGAGCGATAGAGCTCCTAAAATTATCTCCTATTCTTGATAAAGCAGTTGCGATGTCGGCAACGCTTTGAGGTTCCCAATTAATTTCATTTTCTGCCATAATATTATCATCCTTTCGTAAATATAATAGTGAGGTCTATAACCTCCTTTAAAAAGTTTGTACCATAAAAAGCTATAATAATCAAGGACTTTTCTTGAAATACTTAAAATGTAATTGAAATGTAATAGTTTTGTAATTAAAATGAAATATTAACAATTATAAAGCTAATAAAATATGAGGGAAATATATTAAAGAAGAAATAGAAATTTCACTTGTTAAAACCGAAATTCTGTGATACCATAACAACGAAAAACAAAACAATCGGAGGCAAAAAAATGAGTACAAATCTATCAAAAGAAAAACGAGAAAAAATACTAAACAACATAAAAATAATGAGATCAAAATTACAAGAAAACCCTGAACTTCTAATAACCCTAAATGATATAGAAACAGAGCTAAAAAGAAAAAAATATGGATTAGTCTGGGAAGACCACGAAGAAAAAATAGACAAAGAGCTTTCAGATAAAATACCAGTATTTGAAGAAAATAAGGATTTAGAAATAAAACTAAATCCACAGAAGTCAACAAATTTCATATTAGAAGGAGATAATCTACATAGCCTATATCTACTAGAAAAAACACACAAAAACAGCATAGACTTAATAATAATAGATCCACCATACAACAGGGGAATAAACGACTTTGTCTACGATGACAATTATATAGATAGAACTGATTCATTTAAACACAGCAAATGGATATCATTTATGAGTAGACGTCTAGAAATAGCCAAAAAACTTCTAAAAGACAACGGTGTAATATTTATAAACATAGACGATAATGAATTTGCTCAACTAAAATTACTATGTGACGATATATTTGGAGAAGAAAATTTTATATCATGTTTTCCTTGGCATAATAGAACATCAATTCAAAACGATACGGATATAAGCATTAATCACGAATACATAATTGCATATGCAAAAAAAAGAAGACTAACAAATCGTAGATTAAAAGCAAGCAACAAAGAAAGTTGGTACAATTTAAATGACTTTGTAATACAGCCAAAAGAAACAGACTCAAGCAAATACTCAAATCCAGATAATGACCCTAGGGGAATATGGAAAGCAGACCCATTTGATGCACCAAATGTTAGACCAAATTTAACATATGAAATAATAAATCCAGTAACAGGTGTAAAATATTTACCACCAAAAGGAAGATGCTGGAGAACAGAGCCAGAAAAATATAAACAATTATTAGAAGATAAACGAATAGTATTTGGAAAAAACGGAACATCAAAACCACAATTAAAAGTATTCTATAATGAAGTAAAAATGAAAGGCGAAATACGAAATAGTTGGTTTGATTCTGAAACATATGATACATCAACAAATGGTAAAAAAGAGTTTTTATCAATATTACCAGACAAAAAAATATTTAATACACCAAAGCCAGTAAATTTATACAAAGAAATAATAAAAATGGCAATTTCACCTAAAGTAGAAAAGCCGGTAATATTAGATTTCTTTGCAGGCTCTGGAACAGTAGGACAAGCAGTATTAGAAGAATTTAGAGGAAAAAATGCAGAATTTATACTATGTAACAGCAATGAAAATAACATATGTACAGAAATAACATATGAAAGAATAAAAAGAATTATACAAGGTTATACAAATCAAAAAGGATATAATGTTCAAGGAATAGAAGCAAACCTAAAATACTACAAAGTAAAATACATAGATAGATTTAACAGAGAAGATGATGGTTATTATATAGTAAATGAATTATCAAAATACACAAAAGAGCTAGCACAGCTAGAGCACGGATTAGATTTACAAGCTGGAGAATTACAAATATTATTTTCGGATGAAGATGTAGACAAATTTACACAAAATGAAGAAGCCGTAAGTAAATGCAAAATTATATACTTAGATAATAATGCACTAATTACAGAAGAGCAATTAAAATTATTTGAGCAAAACGATATAAAAATTTGTTATATTCCAGATTATTATTTTGAAAAAGAAATAATGGAGGTTGAACAATGGTAGGAATTAAGTTAAAAGAATTTCAAGAAAAATGTGTTGAAGAATTATTAGAGCAAACGGTATTTGGTGAAAAAAAAGAAATTTTATTGCAAGCTCCTACGGGAAGTGGAAAAACAATAATGCTATTAGAATACATAGACAGATTTTTATTAGAAAATAAAGATTATGTATTTGTATGGTTAACACCAGGCTCTGGAGAGCTTGAAGAGCAAAGTAAAAATAAAATGAATCAACTACTAAAAAACAGAACAACAAAAACATTAAATGAAGTATTAACAACCGGGTTTGAAGAGCAAGACACAGCTTTTATAAACTGGGAGAATGTAACTAAAAAAGGAAACACAGCATTAAGAGAGCTAGAAAAAAGTAATTTATATGACAGAATAGAGCAAGCACAAAATAACGGAATAAAATTTATAGTAATAATAGACGAAGAGCACAGAAATAAAACAGAAAAAGCAGAAAGCATAACCAATTTATTTAATGCAAAACATACAGTAAGAGTATCTGCAACAACAAAAAGAAATGATGAAGCATATAACATAAAAATAAGCGAAATGGAAGTTATAAATTCAGGATTAATAACAAAATCATTATATATAAATCAAGGAATTGAAAATAACATTTTATTAGATGATGAAATAGAATATTTATTAAAACTTGCAATAAACAAAAGAAGACAAATAAGAAATACCTGTACAGAACTTGGTGTAAATTACAATCCATTAGTTATAATTCAATTACCAAGTATGAGTGAAAACTTAATAGAAAAAATAGAGCAATATCTAGAAAAAGAAGGATTTACATATGACAATGGGTTACTAGCAATATGGCTTGCAGACAGAAAAGAAAATATAGAAAATATAAGTGATAACACAAGTGAACAATGCTTTTTAATAATGAAACAAGCAATATCAACAGGTTGGGATTGCCCAAGGGCAAAAGTACTAGTAAAAATAAGAGAAAATATGCACGAAGATTTTGAAATACAAACTTTAGGAAGAATTCGTAGAATGCCAGAAGGAAAACATTACGGAAATGAAGTACTAGATAACTGTTATTTATATACATTTGATGACGAATACACAGAAACAGTAAAACACGAACTAGGAAGACAAGCAAGCAATGTAAAAAGCTTATTTGTAAAAGACGAATTTAGAAAATTTAAATTATATAAAGAAGTAAAAAATACTGATGCAGATAATTTTGCACCAAGAGAAGCATTTTATGCAATATACGAATATTACTGTAAAGAATATAATTTAGAAAATTCACAAGAAGAGCAAAGCAGTAATGAAGATAATAAAGAGGAAAACAAAGAAAGCAACAAAGTAAAACTTGCAAAAGCAGGATACAATTTTAATCAAAATATTACAAACGAAGTAGTTCAAGGAAGTGCAATAGAGCTAAATAAAAAGAACTTTATAAACAGTGAAAAAATTCGTATACAAAGTTCAGTAGATACATATAAAAACGGAATAGATTTACGTCATTCAATAAATGTAATAGCAACAAAAATAGGAATGGTATATCAATACTTATCACCAATATTGCAAAGATTATTCCTAGGGAATGTGGAATTTCCAGAAAAAATATTAAAACTAACTAAAAAAGAATTTTACGCATTTATTATTAATAATGAAAGAAAATTAGAATATGATATATTAAATGCAGTTATTCAAAAAAGAGAGCAAAGAGTAAAATTGCAAACAGAATTTAAAAAAGTAAAAGAATTTATATTCCCAGAGCGAATAACAGTAAAATATAACAAAAAAGATCCAAGTTTATCAGAAATGAGCAAGAATGTATATTATGGTTATCCATCGACAACAATAAAATCCTCATCAGAAGAAAAATTTGAAAAATATTGTGAAGCATCAAGTAAAATAAAATATTGGTATAAAAATGGAGAATCATCAGATGAATTCTTTTCAATAGTATACTTAGATAAAATGAACAAAGCATGGACATTTTATCCAGACTATATAGTAGGTGATACAAAAGGAAATATATGGATAATTGAAACAAAAGGTGGCGAAGATGCCTACGGATATTCAAAAAACATAGATATAAAAATAGAAAACAAATATGAAGCACTAAAAACATATGCACAAAAATACAATTTAAAATGGGGCTTTGTAAGAGATATAGATGAAGTGCTATACATATCAAATGCAGATGAATATATAGAAGATATGAAAAGCACAAACTGGGTGAATTTAAAAAATTATGAAATATAAAACAACAAAATTATAAAAAAATAAATTTTATCTTATAAAAATAACTAAATGTAAAAAAATACAAAAGATGTATTGACAATAGTAAACTAACTGGGATATAATAATGTGCGTACACAATTTAGATGTGCATCCCAAGCAAGACTAATTGCAATGCCGGAAGGAGGGGAATACTATGTCAGAGACTAAAGTTAAAGATGGTAATTTAGAAGACGCATTGAAAAGATTTAAAAGACAATGCGCTAGAAATGGTGTATTACAAGAAGTTCGTAAAAGAGAACACTATGAAAAGCCAAGTGTAAAAAGAAAAAAGAAATCAGAGGCTGCAAGAAAAAGAAAGTTTTAATATAATATTAAATTAAAATATAATATTAATTTTATATTTAAATAAAAAAGAGGTAATAACATAGCGTTTTTACCTCTTTTAGTGTATAATACAAAAAGATAATAAAAAAGAGAGGTTGATAAAAATGTTAAAAGAAAAATTATTAGAAGATTTAAAAAATTCAATGAAAGAAAAAAATATTAACAGAAAAAATGTAATACAAATGGTAAGAGCAGGAATATTACAAAAAGAAAAAGATAACAACATAGAGCTAGATGATACACAAATAATGGAAATAATATCAAAAGAGCATAAAAAAAGAGAAGATTCATTAGAAGACTACAAAAAAGCAAATAGAGAAGACCTAATATCACAAATAGAAGAAGAGATAAACGTATTAAACGAATACTTACCTAAAAAAATGGAAAAAGAAGAGCTAGAAAAGATCATAAGTCAAATAATAGAAGAAACAGGAGCCTCAAGCATGAAGGACATGGGAAAAGTTATGAAACTAGCCAAAGAAAAATGTGGTGTATCTGCAGATGGAAGAGATATAAACGAAATCGCGAAAAAATATTTGACTAAAATAAATTAATGTAGTAAAATTAGATTATAAGCAAAAAATCAATAAAATTGTCAACGAATGTAGAATTAAGGAGGTGGTAAAATGAAAAAAGCTATGAGATTAGTAATATTAATAATTTCGGCGCTATGTATTTTTTCATTAATAACACCTAAATATGCATTTGCAGATATTGATACAGATTCATTTAATCCATATAGTGTAGATTCAAATGGGGTAGATGGAAATACAGTAACTAAATACACGAATAAAGCATTAGGTATTTTATCTGTGGTAGCTATTATCGTGTCAGTAATTGCTTTTATGATACTTGGCTTAAAATTTATAATAGGTTCAGCAACAGAAAAAGCAGATTATAAGAAAACACTAGTTCCAGTACTAATAGGAATTTTTATAATCGTATTTATAACAAGTATAGTAGGAGTTTTTGTTGACTTTGGTGACTCAATAAATAATTCTACAACAAGTAGTAATTTTATTGGTCCTACAAAACCATAGTAAGCATAACTTTATAATGAAAGGAGGAAAATATGAAAATATTAAAAACAATAGTATTTTTGGTAATATGTTCATGTATGTTGTATTTTTCTTCAAATGTTAGTTATGCAAAATCTTTTGGAGAGATAATGAATGGAGGAGATGAATTTGTAAACTCATCATCAAATCAACAAATATTTAATGAAGATGCACAAAAAAAGGGAGCAAGTCAGTTATATTTTTTAGCATTAGGAGTTGGAATTGCTGCTGCAGTTTTAGTTGGAGTTATTTTAGGAATCCAATTTATAACAACAGGAGTTGAAGGCCAAGCAAAAGTAAAAGAGAAATTCTTGCCATATGCAATAGGATGTATCGTAATATTTGGAGCATTTGGAATTTGGAGACTAGTTGTAGATATAGTACAAGGAGTTTTCGATTAAAAAAGTTATTAATATTATTTCTATATGAAATATTAAACATAAATTAAATAATAAAAGGAGGAATATTTATGACAAAAGTATTAAAAATTATGGTAGCTTTACTTGTTTCATTTACATTATTTTTTGCAGTAGCACAACCAACAATGGTTTTAGCAGCTGATCCTTCAAGTATAACTGGAGAGATTAATAATACAGATTCTAAAGCACAAAAAGAAATGACAGGTATAGCATCAAAGGTTACAGGTTTCATCTGGGTTCTATCAATAATTGTTGCTGTAGTTGTTGTAATGTATACAGGTTTAAAATTTATAGTTGGTAGTGCAAATGAAAAAGCTGAATATAAGAAATCATTAGTACCAATTGTTGTAGGTGTTTTATTATTAGTTTTTGCAACAACAGTAGTAAATGCATTATTCTCAATAAACAACTAATTGAAGCATAAGAAAAAAAAGTTAAAGATAAAAATCGTAGATTTTTATCTTTTATTTTTTTCTAAAATAAAAGGTACTAGGAAAATAAGAAAAAAGAAAAATTAGAAAATAAAAAGAGCAAAAAGATAAAAAAATGTAATTTAAATGTAATATAAAACGATAATCTGTATTTGCGTAAGGTAAACATGTAAAACGATGGTTTAAAGGTATTTGACATTTTTTTTTGATAATTAGTAAAATAAATTTATAAAAAATAAAAGTAAAAAGGAGGAACAAAAATGGGTACATATTATCTTCCAAGAAATACAAAGGGTGAAGGTCGTATATTATACATTTTTTCAACAAAAGCATTAATATATACTGTTGTAGGACTAGGAATTGGAGCTTTTTTTAAATGGCTTCTTGGTTTTTTAGGAGATGCTGTTCCTTCAATAGAAAAAGTTGTAAATATAGTAGGATTTATAATAATGTTATTAATAGGTGGACTTGGATTTGCAATAGGAACATTTAAAGTGCCACAAAATGATAGGTTTGAAATAACAAGAAAAGCAGCTGGAATTGAAATGGATACTGTAATAAAGGAATATATAAAATTTCATTTTAGAAGAGATAAGTATTATACATATGATACTAGAGACTTAATACGAGAGCAGGTCGAAAAAGAAGAGGCTGAAAAAGAAAAACAAATACGTGAAAAAGAAAAAGAAGAGCAAGAAAAGAGAAAGAAGGGAAATAGATAATGAGTAATGATGGATTAAAAATAATACTTATAGCGATAATTTCTTTAATAGTAATTTTAATTTTAGTTTTAGTGGCAATTTATTATAAAGATAAATTAGCAAAAAAAAGAGAAGAAGAAGAGCAAGCACCTAAAAATGATGAAGAAATAAAACAAGATAAAAAATCTGTATTCAGATTTATGGAATTTGATGAAGTTGAAGATAATATGATTGTTCAAGATAATGGAGCAAGATATTTAATGGTTGTTGAGTGTAAAGGTATAAACTATGACTTATTATCTGGAGTAGAAAAAGCTAGTGTAGAAGAAGGATTTATACAATTTTTAAATACATTAAAACACGAAATTCAATTATACATACAAACAAGAAAAGTAAATTTAAGTCAAAGTACAATAAGATACAATGAGAGACTAGAGAGAATAAGATTAGACTTACAAAGAGAAGAAGAAAAATACAGAGATATGCAAAGATTACCAAATGTAACAAAAGATGAGTTATTGAAAGAAATAAAAGAAGTAACTAAAAAAAGAAATTTATATGAATATGGAAAAGATATTATTGAAAATACTGAGCAAATGGCTGAAAATAGAGATATAACAACAAAACAGTATTATATAATAATTCCATATTATACAGAAGAAATTACATCAGCAGGAGATTTTGATAAAAGAGAAATTAGTAGTATGGCATTTTCTGAATTATATACAAGATCACAAACAATAGTAAGTGGACTTACAAGTTGTGATGTAAGAGGAAAAATTTTAAATTCTCAAGAGCTTGTTGAATTATTATATGTTGCATATAACAGAGAGCAATATGATATATATGATTTTGAAACATACATGAGTCAATCTGGATATCAATCATTATATTCTGTTTCGGAAGATGTATTAGATAAGAAAATGAAAGCTCTAGATGATGAAATTGTAAAAAAAGCAAATCAAAAAGCTATTGATGCATTTGAATATACATCAAATGAAGTACGAATGAGAAAAAAAATGATAGATGAAAAACAAGAGAATATGCAACAATATGTGGATAATCTTGCAGAGCAAATAGTTGATAGCGAGTCAGAAGTAATTGGAAAAGCTATGGCTGAAAGAACTAAATTTAATATAAGAAAAATGAGTGAAAAAAAGGAAAAAGAAAAAAACGAGAAAGAAAAGAAAGCAAATAAAGTCGATGAAAATTCAGATGAAGCAAGTTATACAGATGATAGCACTAATATAGCAACAAGCAATGTAGATACAAAACCTAAAAAGCAACTTACAGAAGAAGAAAGAAGAAAGAAACTCCTTGCAAGAAAAAGAAAACTAAAAAAATTAAAAGAAATGAAAGAGAGGGAGAAGAATGAAGAAGAACAAAACGGATAAAAGCAATCAAACAAATAAAATTGACGAAGAAGTTAAAAAGAGAATAATTAGAAGAAAAACAATAAAAGAAATGATTGCACCAACTGGAATAGATGCATCAAGTCTTGATCACTTAGAAATTATTTCTAATGTAAATAGATTTGCTAGAAGCTTTTTCGTTGCAAACTTACCTCGTATGTGTACTTTCCCAGAGCTTTTTAGAGGAATGTACATGTTTGGAGATATAAATACTTCTGTATATATAAATCCAATACAAGAATCAAAATCACAAAATGATTTAAACAGAGTTATAAATGAACTAGAGACAGAAAGAATTATGGCTGAAGATAGAGGAAATATAAATAGAGCAAGACTTCTTACACAAAAAAGATTTGAAACAGAGGACTTAAGAGATCAAATAGCTGCAGGTTTTAACAAAATGTTTGAAGCAACAATAGTATCAACTTTATTTGCATATGATTTAAAAACACTTGATACATATACAAGATTGCTTTCTAGTGAAATGGCAAAAAGCCTAGTTGATATAAAATCTTCTTGGGCAAATCAAGAGCAAGCTTTTCAAACCAATCTACCTTTAATGAGAGAAAAGTTAGGCCAAAAACATTTATTTGATAGAGGATCAATGGGAACAGTATTTCCATTTGTTACTTCAGAAATAGGACATTCAACAGGTATACCACTTGGATATAATGCACAAACTGGAGTTCCAATATTATTTGATAACTTCCATGAAAGTTTAACAAACTACAACATGGTTATATTTGCCAAATCTGGTGCTGGTAAATCTGTTACAATGAAAACTTTAATTTCAAGATCTGCAGTATTAATGGGAATTGAAAGTTTAGCACTAGATGCCGAAGGTGAATATTCAATTGTTGCAGATAGTTTAGGTGGAATTAATGTAGTAATAAGTCCAAACTCAGGAACTGTAATTAATTTATTTGATCTTGAAACAGAAACAGTAAAGGATGAAATTACAGGAAAAGAAAAAATGGTATTAAATGTAGAAAGTAAAATTGAGGATGTTACCCAAGCTTTAGTTACAATGGCAAAAGGTAGTACTAAGAGTAGTGAGGTAAACGAACTTACAAAACAAATAATAGCTGAATCGGTTGCAGATGAATATGCAAGAATGGGTATTACAAGTGATCCTGCAAGTTTATATGTAAGTCAATCAGCAACTATCAAAAATGGTGAAATTGTTAGGGAAAAAAAGGATATGCCTACAATTGGTTCATGGTATAGACAAATACAAGAAAAAGCTGCAAACAATACAAACCCGGATTATCAATTCCATTATAGTTATTTAATAAAAGTTATGAAACAATATATTAGAGAATATGACGGACAAATGGCATATTTTGATGGTCAATCAACATTTGATTTATTAGAAGAATCACCATTTATAAACTTGGATATTTCACAATTAGAGGAAAGATTTGCAAGACCACTTGCACAACAAATTTTATTATCATGGATTTGGGAAAAGTATGTTAAGAAAAATAGTGAAGATAGGAAAAAAGCTAGAAAAAAACGTGTGCTAGTTGATGAAGCATGGATGTTATTACCATATCCAGAAGCTGTAGACTTTTTAAATACAATGGCAAGACGTGCAAGAAAAAGAAACGTATCATTAGCTATTATCTCACAAAGATTCCAAGATTTTTATGAGAAAGCAGAAGTTCAAGCTGTTTTAACATCATCAGATACAAAATTATTTTTAGCACAGGATAAGGCTGAAATTGAATACTTAAAAGAAGTTTTCAAATTAAGTGAAGGTGAAGCTGGATTTTTAGTAACTTGTCAAAGAGGACAAGGATTATTAAAAGTTGGACAAGATTCAGCAATAATAACTATAAATCCGACTGCAAAAGAATTCCAATTTATGGAAACAAATTTAAATAAAGTAATAGCCCAAAAATACGGACAATAATTGAAATGTAGACAGAATTATGTTGACATAGCGGTGAAAACATTGTAAAATAAAAAGGTATAAAAAGGTCGTTTTGGAGGAAAAAATGAAGAAAAAGAAATTTTTAGAAAAAATGAAAAGAATATTATTAATAATACTGTGTATAATTACACTTTTTTTCTCCATGCCTAAAAAAACAGAGGCTGGCACAATTGAAGATTTCGTCAATTTAATGTTAAAAATACCAGATGCTGTTATGAGATTATTTAACGATATTAGCGGTGAATCTATAAGTAATTTTAAAATAAAATTGAATTTAAAAGGCTGGAGTAGTGATACAAAAGGATCTGCATATAATTTTGATGTAACACCATATGACATCTTCACATCTGGATTAGTATATCAAAGAGCAGCTGATTTTGATGGAAATTTAGGAGATGAAAAATACATTAGAATTCCAGTATTAGATATAAACTTTTTTAGAGATGATACAGAAATACAAAATTATGCTAATAGTTCGGCAAATATTTTAAAACCAGTAGTTTCAAATGTGTATAAATCATTACGTAATTTGGTTTTAGTAATGATGATGGTTGTTTTATTATATGTAGGAATAAGAATAGTAGTTTCAACTGCAGTGACAGATCAAGTAAAATATAAACAATGGTTGGTAGATTGGGTAGTTGGAATATGTTTATTGATAATAATGCAATATATTATGAGTTTTCTTATGAATGTTAATGAAATGATTGTAGAAATGTTAGGAGAAAATAGAGAAAGTTCATACTACATATCATTATCAAAATTAGGGGGAGGACTAGATACATATTATAATAGTTGGGGCGATGTAAAAAATGATGCAACACCAGGGACTGACTCATATGACCCAGGTGTTAGACTCTTTTATTTAGATCATTTTGATGTTAGAAATAAAGATAATGGTTCTGATTGTTTTGATTTTGATGAAAATACTGGGGAAATACATGTTGAAAGAAATGATTGGGCAAGTGAATCGGAAAATGGAAATGTATTTATAAATGCTAGAATATTTAAGCCAGCAGATGAAGTAAAAAATAAGATGATAAAAGCTATTTCTGCAGGTGTTGGTGCCACAATAGGAGCATTATCGCCAATTGCACCAACTGCAGTATCAGCTGCTGCTGGTACTGCGGGATGGTCAATTGCTTCAGCTATCGTTGGTGAAGATGATGATGATAGCTGGGCAGATAAAACCGTGTACAGATGTAACTTACCAGAGTTTTGTAGAACATTAACTACATTTGGTTCAAAGTATGTTTTAATATATAGAGGTTCAGGTGTGTATGAATCATATACTGAAAATGAAGATGTAGATAAATCAAATTCAAGATTTGGAGAGTATGCATTTTTATATATTCTTTTAGTATTAGAAACATGTATATTTTTCTATACATATTTAAAAAGAGTATTTAAGTTAGCATTTTATACGATGATAGCACCATTAATAGCATTTATGTATCCAATAGATAAATTAGGTGATGGAAAAGCACAGGCATTTAATACTTGGTTTAAAGAATATATGTTTAATGTTTTAGTTCAACCACTTCATTTATTGTTATATACGGTATTTATTTATGCAGCGAGTGAACTTGTAAGAGAAAATATTATATATGCAATTGGCGCATATGGTTATATGATTGCTGCAGAAAAATTCTTTAAGAAAATCTTTGGATTTGATAAAGCACCAGGAGGTACACCTGGATTGGCTGGACCTGGAATGGCACATGCCGTAGGTCATGGACTTGAAAAACTAGGAGGATTTGGACCACCTAAAATGGGCGGTGGAAAAGGCGGAAGCGATGATAAAGGTAAGTCAAAAGTAAAATTAGCAAGAAACCCATTAGCTCCTGCATGGACTAGTGCACCAACATCAGGAGGAATTGTTCCTCCAGGAAGAGGTGCTTCTGGAAGAGGTGCTTCTGGAGGAATTCCTGGTGGAAGTGGATTGTCTATAGGAGGAGGATCTTCAGGTGGGGCTCCATCTTCAGGAGGAGGTATACCTGGAGCAGGTGGATTTTCTAGTAAATTGCCAGCCGGAGTAAGAAGAGGTGGCAAAATAATAAAAGGTGCTGTTGGAGGAGTTGGAAATAAATTTGCAAGAAAACTTAGTGGAAATAAAGCTGGTACATTGAAAGAATTAGCAACAAAGAATGGTATAAAAGCAACTTTAGGAAATGCAGCAAAAGCTGGAACAAAAGCAGCAATAAGAACTACTGGAGGTCTTGTTGGAGCAGCAGGAGGATTAGCAATGGGACTTGCAACAGGTGCAGTTACAAGTATGCTTACAGGTGAAGACAATATTGCTAAACAAATGGCTGCGGGAGTTGCTGTAGGAGCTAATAGAGGTCAACAATTTGGTCAATACATAAATGATAAAGGTTCAGCTTTTATTGAAGAAGGAAAAGATAGAGCAGCAGAAAATGATGCTGAATATGCATCTGAATTAGAAGCACAAAGAATAATGGATAATAATGAAAATATGACTGCTGAACAAAGAGATTATGCTGCAAAAGTAATGTATAATGGAGCTAAACGTGAAGAAATTGAACAAAATATAGATAAATTAAAATCTCAAATGGATGCAGGAGTTTCTCCAGAAGTTGCGGCACAAAGATTCCATTATAACAAAGTTGATTTAAATAATGCTGAAGAATATGAAAAATCTGTAAATAATGAAACAAGAACTATTTTAAATGATAGTGCACAAAGACAACATATAGAAAGTACTATTAGTAATGATGATATAAATGATAGACAACAAGAGCTTCAAGCAGCAAAACAACAACAAATAAATGAAGCACAAGCAGCATTGCGTAAAGCAGTAACTACAAGTGAGAAAAATGAGATACAGAAACAAATAAATGCATACCAGAAACAAAAAAATAATATAACTGAAGAAGCAGCAAAAGAATCATTAGTAAAAGAAAAGGCTCATGCAGAATCAGAAAGAAGACATCAAAAATATGGTGGATGGAGTTAATAAGGAGATGAAATATGTTTTTTAATGTACTAGGTCATTTTCAAGACAATAGGAAAAAAATAATTATTTTAATAACCGTTGGAGTCCTAATAGTATTTTTTATAAAAGCTATAAATAATTATACAGCAAAGCAAAGATTTAATAGCAGTAGTAATAATACTACTGCTATTAGCAAAAGTGTGGGTGTAAGTAATGATATAAAAATAAAAAATACTACATCAAAAGATGGCATAACTAGCAGTAATAATATAGAAGTTGATGAAAAATCTATAAAAACAGCAGATAATGTTATTGAAGCATTTTTGTTATATTGTAATAACAATCAAGTAGATAGGGCATATAACCTTTTATCTGATGATTGTAAAAAAGTATTATATCCAACACAATCAGACTTTTATAATAATTATTATAAAAGTAAGATGACAGGAATAAAGGATTATAGCTATTTAAAATATGGTAATGATAGCAATACATATAAATTAGTTATAAAAAATAATACATTAGCTACAGGAAAAACAAGTGATGGTGAAGATATTGTTGACTATATTACGGTTGTTTTTAAAGATGATAATTATAAATTAAATATAGGTGGTTTTATAAAAAAAGAATCATTAAATGTAAAAAAAAGTGATGCATATTTAACTATGAATGTTACGGAAAGGGTAATATTCATGGAATATGAAGAGTATACAGTTAATATTAAGAATACAACATTAGTAAATGCTGATATATGTAATGCAAATGATGATAAAGGAATTTATTTATTAGATAAAAGTTCGAATAAATATTATTTTAAAAATGATGATTATATTCAAAATGACTTATTAATAAATTATAAATCTGATAAAACTATAAAATTAAAATTTAATAGAAAATACAGAAAAGAAAATGAAGATATTAAATCAATAGTGTTTCCAAAAGTTAACCTAACAAATAGAGAATACTATGATAATACTGTACAATATAAGGATAGTAATGGAAATATCGAGTATGAGAAAAAGTATACTTCATATCCAAATAGTATAAATTTTTCAATAAACTTAAAATAGTAGATAGAATGGAGGTGAGAAACATATGAATGATGATCAAAATCCTAATGAGGAAGAGCAACAAGAAGGAATGCAAGAGCAAATGCAATCAGTAGCAAATGCAACAGTGCAAACAGCGCGAAAAAGCAAGGCTATTGCACAAGCTGCAGCAAGAGCACCAGGTATGGCTGTAAGAGCAAGTGGTGTTGCAATTGAAACTACTGGTAAAGCTATTGAAGGTACTGGTAAGGTATTAAAAGTGTTTGGTAAAATTGTGCAAGGTGTTGGTGAAGGTGTTAAACTTGCAGGTAGAGCAACATATAATGCAGGTAAAGCAACTTTTGATGCTGGACAAGCACTTAATTCAACTTTAATTGGTGCAATTATAGGTATTCCAATGTGCCTAGCAGGTATTACGGCTATGGGGATTGGTAAATTAACTGAGGGTGCTGGTTATCTTATTGAAAAAATTGGTGAACTGCTTGAAAAAATAGGTAACATAATTGAAAAAATAGGTAGAAAAATAATCCAAGCTGGCCAAAAAGTAAAAGATGTAGGTAATAAAATGATAAATGCAGCAAATGCAGCAACAGGAGCAGCTAAAGGATCTGGAGGACGGTGATGACTCAAGTAGTAATTCGGATGATGGAATCAAAACCGGAAAAATACCAGTATTATCAAGGCTTAGAGCTATAAACTGGAAAAAAATTGCAATTATTGCTGCAATAATTATCATTATAGTAATTATTATCGTTTTAATGATAAAAGCATCAAAACGAAATGATGGAAAATATATAGAGGGTGATTTATCAAATGTTCCATATGTTGTCTCATCTATGGTTATGGATAAATTGGTTATAGTATATGATGCTAGTAATAATTATACATATGCATTTCAAAATAAAGATGGTGAATATGTAGATTTGGAAGAGTCTATATCTGAGGCAATTGATACATTAAAAGAAAATGACTCTACAGCTTTAACATATTTGGATGAAGATTCGAATAAAAAAGAACAAATAAAAGCACTTAAAAAAATGGTTCAAGCTGAAATAGCTACACAATATCCAGATTTAACTTTAAATGAAGATTTAGGTTTATCAGCTACTGGGTCAAAAGCATCTGCTGTAGCATATACAGGAAGCAGTAATGATTATTGCGTAGATATGTCAAGTTCAAATGCTTTGCCAGCTTGTAGTGAAGCACAGTTAAAACAAATTGTGGATTCATCTGGAATGGGAGAGCAAGGTAAGGCTAATATGTCATCAGTTGTTGGAGATTTAGTTAAATATCAAGAACAATATGGAGTAAATGCAGTATTTTTTATGGCAGCTTGTGCTACTGAATCTGGTTGGGGAAATGGATGGGATTTAATAGATCCATCCACATACAATTGGATGAGTGTTAAAGGAACAAGAAATGGTGGATATATTGATAGAAATGGAACATCTTGGAATAAATATAATAGTTTTAGTGATGCAGCAGAAGCATTTTTTGAATTAATAACTAATAATGCTCAAGACGGATATTATTTTGGACAAGGAAAATATACTGTACAAACAATAGCACCAACATATTGTAATCCACAATGGGGAAATACTGTGGCTGGATTTGTAGAGCAATTTTATGGATCTATAGGAATAACTCCAAATTTATCAACAGCACCAACAGCAAGTGGAGGTCAGGCTTCTGCTTCAAGTACAAGTAGTAATTCAAGTTCATCAACAACAAATAAAACATCAGGAAATCAAACATTTTTACAAAAAGCAGCAGATGTAAAAAGAAAAGTTGCTGATGAGGGATATACATATGGACATTCAGATCCAAGAAATGGTAAGTTAATAAACTGCGCAAGTTTTACAGCATGGTCATTACTTGAAGCTGGATATAATCCTACAGAAAATGGTGGTGTTTTAATAAATGGTGCAACAAGATTAATGCATTGGTGTGCAGATAATGGTTTTCAACAAGTATATGCTGGACAAACTTTAAGTGTTGAAGAAGCAGGTTTACAACCAGGAGATTTAGTTACTGAAGGTGCTACAGGAGGTAGTGAAGAGAGTATAACACATGTTCAAATATACGCAGGAAAAGATTCAAGTGGAAATAATATATGGTATAACTGTGGGGGTGATACGTCAATTGCTGCTCAACCAGGAGAAGATCATGGGGATCCATATGGACCAGATCATTACATATTATGGGCATATAGGGTTCCAGGAGGATCAACCGCATCATCATCTCCATCAAATGTAACAGATACAACTGGTGATCAGAAAATTGATGAAAAAATTGATCAAAAGAAAACTGTTAAAGGCGGAATTAAAGTTCAAAGAAAAGATACAGATGGAAGTACTAAGGAATTGAAATATACTTCAACAAAAAATTTCAATGCATTAATTTCACAGAATGATCCAAGGGCCTTAGAGTATTATACTTTGGTAAAAACAAGTGGAAGTAGTAATAGCTCTAATAGTGCTTCAAATTCAGGAGGAGTTGCATTAGAGGGAAGTGAAGTTTCAGAACAAATATGGAATTTCCTTGTAAAAGATATGGGATACTCTGAGGTTGTTGCAGCAGGAATATTAGGTAATGCAATGCAGGAATCTGGTGGAAATACACTTAATATTGATCCAACAGTAAGCAATTCAGCAGGATATTATGGTGTCTTTCAATGGTCACCAGATACTGCGGGGGTTGTTGGAAAAGATTTGGCAGGACAATTACAATATTTTAAAGATGAGTGGATTTCAACATTTGATAGTTATGCCAAAAATTATAAAGCGGGTTTTTCATATGAAGAATTCAAGAAAATGACAGATGTAGAACAGGCAACAATTGCTTTTGCAACTATTATGGAAAGATATGAAGGTAGTGTCAATGATGTATGGCAGTCTTATGCAGTTACTGGTTCAACAGCACTATACGAACAAAGAATTGAAAATGCAAAAAACGCATATGCGACATATGCTGGAACAGTAGCTAGTACATCAAATGCAACGACAAGTGGAACAACATCAGCTAATGTTTCAGATACTGTATCAGCAACTGGTGGAAACTTTGTTGATATAGCTACAAAGTGTCACGCATTTTTAAGAGAAAATAAATATGTATATAATCAAGGTCGTGATCTTCCAGTAAAAAAAGGTGATTGTGGATATATAGATTGTAGCGCATATGTATCTATGGCTTTAGAACAATTTGGCTTTAAAGATTGGAGTACATATCCACATCAATTAACAACAGAAACATTAGTTACTTATGGAGAAAGTAAGCTCCAAATAATAGCTCAAAATGTAAGTATAAGTAATACATCACAATTAAAGGCTGCTGGAGCACAAGCAGGAGATATAGTTGTAATGGATGGACATACTCAAATATTATATGGATATGATAGTAGTGGAAAAGCAATATGGTTAAATTGCGGAGGAGATGAGTCAATTCTTAGAAATGAAGGAACTGATGCATATGATAACTTCAGTGCTATTCATTATATTTTCAGAGTACCAGGATCATCTACTAGTGGTTCAGTAGTGTCATCATTAGATAATTTCCTATTTATAGGAGATTCAAGATATGCAGGAATAGAAAGTCAATTAAGAGATTTAGGAGACAATGTGACTGCAATAGGTGTTGGTGCATCAACTCCAGCAGAGTGGGTACCTGTTATAAAGAATGGATCTGGATATGTTGATGCTGGCTCTTTTGGAAAAGATGTTACATTACCAGAAACAGTAAGTGGAGTTTCTGTAATGTTAGGTGTAAATAATGTAAACGGAACAACTCAAATTTCAGATATGCAAGAAGTGTTAAATGCGTTACATGAAAGATATCCGGCTGCTCCAATTATGGTAAATAGTGTATATCATTTAGGTCCTGCTTATGGAAGTGGAACTGATAGTATGAATACAGGAGTTGATACATTTAACCAAGCAATGAAAGATTTTTGTAATCAAAATACATGGGCATATTATGTTGATGTAACACAAAACTTAGATGATGGCTCTGGATATTTAAAATCAGAATATTCTGGAGATGGTTTACATATTAGTAGCACAGAAGGTATAACAACTCTTGTGGATAATATTAAGAATGGAATATTAAGCTCTGGAGCTGTAGCATCTGCAGAAACATTGGAGAGCGGAACAGGTAGAGCTGGATATGCAATAGTTGTTGCTAATAGAAAAGATGTATATACAACTGTAACAGATACATATGAGTATGCAAGCTCATATACTGTTGAAAAAGCAAATGGTCATACTGGTTCTGCAAGTAAAACAACAGCAACACCAGCAAGTCAAGTTATAAATTCAACAGCAAAAACAGAATATTCTTCACAAAATGCCGATTACCAAGCAGCACTACAAAACTTTACATTATACTTTGATTTCTTATGGGCAATATTGGTAGATTCAAACGATACAAAATTAGTATCAAAATGGGCTGGATTAGTTAGTGAAAATGTTGCAGATAAAAGTAAAGTTATTTTAACTGTATATAGTGATGAAAATACAAGTACATCATCAACAACACAAAGTAAAGGAACTGTTGCAAGAACTAATGGTTCAGATGGACCAGTTGTATCTTACGATAATTATAATGTAACAGAAACAACAGATGTAAAAACTGTGGCATTAGAATCGAAACCTTGTATTACATCAGCAGATACATGGCTTGTAAATTATGAAAATGAGGCAGAAGATTATAGTGAATATCAGTCAAAAACAAAAGAAAAAATAAATGAAAAAGTAGATGCAAAATCTAATGAAGATAATATAATAAAAATTTTAAGAAAATCAGATGGAATGCTAGAGTCACTTATATCTGATGAAGATTTAGTCGATGAAATGATTGAAGAAAATGAAAAAGTTTCATTTATGATAGATGTATATGGTTATGTTTTAGATATTGCTAATGGTAAAAAACCAGAAAATTTGAAATTCAAATTAGATACTGTAATGGATACAAACTTATTTGATTTAACTAAAACAGAAAGTGAAACATCACAAAAGGTATTATTATATGACAGCTTAAAGATAAGCGATGCAGAGGTAGAATTATTGTATAAAGCTGTTGAAAAAATATGCTCTCCATTTGGTGATAATGATGATAATACAAATAGAAAAAAACTAGTTACAAGTGTTATATTAAACAGAGCTATGTCGTCTAAATTCCCAAATTCTGTAAGCGGAGTTTTAAATCAAAAACATCAATTTGAAAATATGGATAGTATTAGTAAAAACGATAATATAACAGTGTCTGATTCGACAAAACAGGCTGTAGATACAGTAATTGTTGGTGGCGATTGTGCTCAACGTAGTGTATATTTTGCCAAACCTTCAACTGCTAAAAATAATAAATGGGATGATAAGTATAAATTTACATTTAATGATGGTGATGAAAGTGATAATTCATTTAATTATTATACAACAGAAGAAATTGAAAGCGAACTTGCAAAATATGAAACAACAATTTCTGGAAATGTAACTAAAGCATCATTAAGTGCTCAAAAGATTATTAAATGGGCTAATAGTCAAGTTGGAAAATCAGAATTTGAAAATAAACATGATAATACAACAATGAGCTCTAACAATTCTAGTCCACAATTTGTTAAATCGGCATATTTTGAAGGTGGAATGGATTACATTAGTGGTGATATACCATGTCCAAATGAAATTAAAAAACGTGACGATGGAACGATAGATTGGACAGATATACCAGATGCTGCAGTAATTGTTTCTAACAGTGGAATTGTTTCATTATATGTTGGAAATGGATATGTTATTGAAGCTGGTGGAAATACTATTCAAAAAGTTACAATTGATGAATCTCAAAGCGGTAAAGATGCCAAAGGATGGGGATTCGCTGCTACTGATCAAGATGATGCTAGGGATAAACTAGTTGTTACAGTCGGAGGCGGAGGAGTATATCCCGAGGGAATTACTGAAGGTACAAATTTTACTGGTTGGAACTCGACTAGTGGTGATGGTGTTATGATGATATATACAGCAAATAATCATTCATACAAAGTTTATTGTCAAGGATCAGGATCATACAGTAGTACGCCATATTGGGATGGTACTGTTAAATCTGATGGTTGTGGTATTACATCTACGTCAATAATTCTTACTGGATATGGGGTAGATGCTAATCCGGATACTGTAATAAAAGATGGATTGTGTCCAAATGGAAATGATTATGGGTTTTATGTAAAAGAACTTGAAAAATATGGAATAAAATCACATATAATTTATTCTGGATCAAAAGAAGAAATTTTGAGTGCATTGAAAGCCGGAAGACCTGTAATTGCAAATGTAAAAGGTGGAATTCCAATTGGTAATAAGGGCTATAAAGGACACTATGTAACACTACTTGGAATGGATGCAAGTGGACAAATATTCTTGGGAGATCCTGGATCTACAGATAATAGTGGATATTATGATCAAAGCAAAATATTTACAGGTGCAATTGTAGGTGCAATAATAATAGATAATTAATGGAGGTTTTTTATGAAATTAAATGTTAGTAAAAAAGATCTTTTAATAACCTTTATAACAACTTTTATAGTAATATTGATAATACTATTAATAGTTTTGGCAATGTTTAATAAAAAAAGTAAAAATGAAATTAATAATACAGAACCTCAAACAGATTATTATAATGAATATCAGCAACAAAGGGCTACTGAAGGTGTAACTGCAGATGATGCAGTTGCATCTTTGGTAAATAGTGCAAACAATTATTATACAGTAAAAGCAATAATTGATAAATTTAATACATATGTATCATATTTGAACAGTAGTGCAAGTGATTTAGGATTAATTGTATCTAAGCAAGAAGAAAAAACAGCTTTAGAAGAGTATAAACAAGACGGATTAAAATATATAAATGATGTTTTAGCTAATAATTATAAAACAAAGTATAGTGTAAATAATGATTATATATACAATAATTTAAAAATTTTTTCTGGTATAAGCTATGAAATAGATAGCATGTATGTTGTTGAAGATTCAACATATATTAATACATATTTTATTTATGGAAGTTATGCAAATACAAATTATAATTTTATTGTTATTTTGGATAAATATAATTATACTTTTGAAATATATTTGAATGATTATTTGAATGATATAGGATATAATTACAAAGATATATCAACAATGAAAACATTACATATTGAAAAAGTTGAAAAAAATGAAAACAATACATTTCAATTTAAAAATATTAATCAACAAGAGCTAGCAAATACTTATTATCAAGATTTTTTGAGTAAAATAAAAAATACTCCTGAATTGGCATATAATAAACTTGATTCTAATTATAAAAGCAGTAAATTTAAAACTATTGAGGATTTTAAAAAATATGTTACTTCATATATAAATAGTAATAAACGTTTAGGTCAATACAAAATGACAAAATATGATTCATATACAGAACTTATATGTCATGATAATTGTGGTGGCATTTGGATTTTTAAGATAACTGGAATTATGAATTACACAGTATTGCTAGATTCGTATACAGTATCTGTAAAATCATATGATGATGAATATCAGAATGCTGGTGATGGTAAAAAAGCTCAGTTATGTTTAAATAGATTTTTTGAAGCTTTAAATAATCAAGATTATGAAAACGCATATAAATTTTTAAATGATACATATAAGTCAAATAATTTTAAAACTGTAGATGAATTTAAATCATATGTTCAAAAAAATTGGTTTACATATAATATAATAGATTATTCAAGCGTTGAAGTTGATATTAATCAAAATTATATAATTTCTGGAACTATAAGTGATATTCAAGATGAGGGATCATATGGGGCAAAGCACATTAAAAAGAATTTTATTATTAAATTAGGATCTGGAATTACTGATTTTGAAATGTCATTTGAAAAATAAAAAAAAATTTGATATAATGTAGTAATAACCATATATAAGGAGGTTTGCCAATGAGTACTAATCAAAAAAAAGAAATACAAGAAAAAGTAACAAAGATGAAAGTAATAAGACAAAAGGTATTAGAAGGTATGCAAGATAATTTAAATGAAAGATATTTATATACCTTACCATATGATCAATTTTATTTAACTAATTCAGATAAGACAGATGAAGTTGGATTTGCAAAGCAAGATATTTATGTTGCTGTTAAACAATTACAGGATTCTGAAGGAAAAATAAAAAGATTATTTGAGTTATACGATAATGACATGAACAAATTTGCAGAAACAGGAGAAGATGGAAGATTAAGATATGACAAAGAGATAACTGATGAATTAGTAAAAATGAAACAATTATTACAAAAACAAAATGAAGAACAAGGTACAAATTTTGAAATTGCAGGTTTAGATAAAAATGGTGAGTTAGAAGCATATATGCAAATGATGAATCATGAAATAGTATCTTTAACTGCAGAGCAAAAGAAAGAAATTGAAAAACAGGAAAAAGGATCTAAAGATAGAGGCCTAGATAATCAAGTTGATGAACAAGCTAAAGATGCAATGGATGAAAAAGAGCAAAAAACTCAAGAAGTTGCTAAAGATTTAGGAATAGATCCTCAAGATATATATCAAATAAGTCAAATTAAAGATGATTCATTTTTAAGAAGTGAAGGAATAACAAATGGAAATGAATTATGTGCAATAAAAACAAGAGATGGTATGTTGAAGATGGTTTCAAAAAATGCAGAAGGAAAATTTGAAGAATCTCCAGATTTTAGAAATAGTAGTAATGAAATGGGTCGTACAACATATGCAACAAATGAGCATAATAATATGCAAGAAACAAATACATATGGAGCAATTTATTTTGCAAATGATGCAAATAAGAGATTATCTGCAAGAATGGGTCAATATGGAGAACTTGAGGTTATAAAACAAGAGCGTGTTACTTCAAATCCAGAAGGTGAAACAATGAGTAATGACGAAACCTGGTCACCTGGTGTGCTAGTTCAATCAGACAACACAGCAACAAGTGATTTAGACCTAGGAGGAAGATACAGCACAAACAAAGTTGTATTTAATAAAATAGATCGTGATAACATTAGAATGAACGAAGAATCCGCAACAATAAGAGAGCATGGAGGAGAAAACCTTACAGTAAAAGACATAGCAAACGATTCAACAAGAGGAATAGCCGCATTTGAAAGAGTAAAAATGGAGCTAAGTAACAGAGGAGTAGAGTTAACTTCTCAAGAAAAAGAGGAATTACAACAAAAATTTGAACAAAAAGGTGTAACATTTTGTGATGAAGAAGTGCAAAACTTCTGTAACAAATATGAAAAATACAAAGATAACAAAGATCAAAAAGAAGAAAACAAAGAACAACAAGAAAATGATAAAAAGCAGGACAATGAGCAAGAGCAAGACAACGAAGAAAGAACAAGAGCAGGAGATGCACTACAAAGAAGAAGAAGAAATTAATAATATAAAATAAAGCTGTCATAACACAACATGACAGCTTCATTTTTGTTCTAAAAATAAAAAAAGAGGGACGGTCCTTGAAATAAAAATCAAGGACCGTCCCCAAAATTTAAATTATATCTTGAATAAATTTCCATATTTATATTATAATATGAATATAAAAATTTACTTTTTTGTTCTTGATGGCAAAAGGAAAGGATTTTAGTGTATGAAGTATAATAAAAATGTAATCAAAGATGGAATTACATTTCATAAGGTGTCAACAAATAAATTTAAAACAAATTTATTTGCAATTTTTTTAACAACACCTATAAACCGTGAAGATGTAACTAAAAATGCTTTGATTAGTGCTGTTCTAAGACGAGGAACAAATAATTATAAAACTCAAGCAGATATATCAAAAGAGCTTGAAGACATGTATGGAGCAAGTTTTGACTGTGGTATTGAAAAAAATGGGGATAACCAAATTTTAAAATTTTATATAGAATCAATTAATGATGAATTCTTGCCAAAGCAAGAAAATTTAGCACAAAAATCATTACAATTATTATCAGATATAGTATTTAACCCATATACAGAAAATGGAATTTTTAAAGAAGACTATGTTGATGGAGAAAAAAATACATTAAAACAAATAATCGAAGGAAAAATTGATAATAAAACAAAATATGCTTTAGATAGATGTATAGAAGAAATGTTTAAAGGTGAACCATTTGGTTTATATAAATTTGGTTATACAGAAGATTTGGATAAAATATCTTCTAAAGACCTATATGAGCAATACACAAAATTAATTTCATCTTGCAAAATAGATATATTTGTATCAGGTGAAAATATAGATAATTTGAACGAGAATAAAATATTAGAAAATTTAAATGAAAGAAAAGCTAAGTATATACCTACTAAAATAAGTAGCTCAAATAAGTCAATTAATAATCCGAATGAAGTAATTGAAAAAATGAATATCACCCAAGGAAAATTAATGATTGGTCTAAATATAAGTGATCTACAAGAAGATGAGCAATATATTGCATCTATGTATAATGTAATTCTTGGAGGGGGAGCAAATTCGAAATTATTTCAAAATGTTAGAGAAAAGGCAAGTTTAGCATATACAGCAGGATCAGGATATTTAAAGGCAAAAAGCATTATAATTATAAGATGTGGAATAGAAATAAAAAATTACGAAAAGGCAGTATCTATAATTAAAGATCAACTACAACAAATGTTAACAGGAGATTTTACAGAAGAAGATTTAGAAAGTGCAAAACAATTAATATATGCATCAGTAAAAAGTATTCCGGATACACAAGATGGAGAGCTAATGTACTATTTTTCACAAGAGCTTTCAAATAAATTTGTAAGTTTAGACCAATATATAGACAACATCAAAAAGGTAACAAAAGAAGAAATAATAAAAATAGCTCCAAAAATGAAAATAAACACAATTTATTTCCTAACCGGAGAAGAATAAAGCTGTTCCAAAGAGGGACGGTCCTTGAAAGAAAAAAGCGTTTGAAAGGAGAACTTTTATAATAGCATGAAGATATTAGATTGTTTAAAAATTAAAGAAAAAGCATATATTGAAGATCTTGATAATGGATTAAAGGTCATTATTGTTCCAAAAAAAGAAAGTACAAAAAAGTTTGTTATATGGGGAACTAAATTTGGTTCAATTGATAATAAATTTATATTACCAGAAACTGGTGAAGAAGTTTCTGTTCCAGATGGTGTGGCTCATTTTTTAGAGCATAAAATGTTTGAACAACCAAATGGTAGCAATAGCTTAGATACAATGATGGCCCTTGGTTTAGATGCCAATGCATATACAACGAATGATCATACTGCATATTTATTTGAATGTAGTGAAGATGAGAACTTTTATAAAGGTTTAGATGAGCTTATGGATTATGTTCAAAGCCCATACTATACAGATGAAAATGTTCAAAAAGAAAAAGGTATAATTGGTCAAGAAATTATGATGTACGATGATGATCCAGGTTTTCAATTATATTTAAATGTGTTAAAATGTTTATATTCAAAATGTCCAATTAGAATTGACATAGCAGGAAGCATTGATTCAATTGCTCCAATAGATCCAGATGTGTTATATAAATGCTACAACACATTTTATAATCCATCAAATATGGTACTTGTGGTATGCGGAAATTTTGAACCACAAAATATTTTAGAAGAAATAAAAAAACGTTTAAAACCTTCTAAAAACATTGGAGAAATACACAGAATTTATGAAGAAGAGCCAAAAGAAATGAATCAAAAATATATGGAAAAAACAATGTCCGTAAGTATGCCAATATTTATGATTGGTTTAAAAGATAAAGTGGTAGATCCACCAGAGCGAGTAAGAAGACACATGGCCATCGAAGTTATTTTAGATTTATTGATAGGAAAAAGTTCTAATTTATATAAAGAGCTATATGAAAAGCAAATATTGTTAGGAGAGGCCGATTCCGAATACGAATTTTCGAATCAATATGCTCATGCATTAATAAGTGGGCAATCAAATAATCCACAGTTAGTACAAAAAATGTTGATAACTGAAATCGAAAACATGAAAAAAAATGGTTTTGTCGAAAAAGATTTTGAAAGAATGAAACGAAAAATATATGGTGAATTTGTAACTGAATTTAATGATGTTGCAAGTATATCAAGAATGTTTTTAGCAGATACAGTAAAGCAAATAAACTCATTTGATTATGTGGATGAATTTGACAATATTACAATGGATTATGCCAAAGATATATTAAACGAATTGTTTGTTGAAGATAAAATGGTTTTATCAGTAATAAAGAACTAAAATTTAAAAGAGCTATTATTAAATAATATTTATAATTTTATTAATGGATATGCTATAACAAAATAGTATCATACATTTAAATTTGAAATTATCATTAGAAAGTAAAAAGACTGTCTTTTCAATTATAGCAATGAAAAGAGGTCTTTGTTTAATATAGAAAATAAAATTTTTGATAAAATTTATACAAAAGCATGTGAACAACTGCAAATACTAATATCAAACAATAATCTAAAAAAATAATAAAGGTTTATAGGTAAAACCTTTATAAAAACCTAAATATAAACAATATAAAGGGAAAAAATATGATTATAAAAACAGGACTTATTTCAAGAGTAGCATTTTCAATTGCCGGAATTGATATCTATTGGTACGCAATTTTAATAGTATCTGCAATTGTAATTGGAATAATATGGTCACGACTTAAAAGTGGCAGATATAATATAAAATTTGATACTATTTTAGATCTAAGCATATTTATGATTCCAACTGCAATATTATGTGCAAGAGTATACTATATAATATTTAATTTAAATTATTATATAAGTAATCCATCAGAAATACTAGACTTCAGAAATGGAGGACTAGCAATTTATGGAGGTATTATAGGTGCAGTAGCAACAATAATTGTCTTTTGTAAGATTAAAAAAATAAGCATACTAAATTTAACAGACTACATAGCACCAATAATTCCATTAGGACAAGCAATTGGAAGATGGGGAAACTACATAAATATAGAAGCGTATGGAACAGAAACAAACCTACCACTAAAAATGGAGATAATTGAAAACGGAATTACAAAATATGTACATCCAACATTTTTATATGAATCAGTAGGAAACTTTATTTTATTTTTAATACTACTAAAAATAAGCAAAAAAAGAAACTTTTCAGGGCAAATTACATTATTATATTTTATAGGATATGCATTCATAAGATTTTTCATAGAAGGTCTTAGAACAGACAGCCTAATGATGGGAAATATAAGAGCTTCGCAATTATTATCTTTAATTATATTTATAGCCTGTACATTAATCTATATAATATTTGCCAAAAAGCAAAAAAACAAACAATAAGAATGAAAAAAGAGGACGGTCCTAGGAAAGAAAAAAGAGGGACGGTCCTGGAAGAGAAAAATGGGGACGATCCTGGAAAAGAAAAAAAGAGGGACGGTCCTGGAAGAAAAAAAAGAGGGACGGTCCTGGAAATAAGAATCAAGGACCGTCCCTCCTTTTTTATAAAATTAGTTTACATATATTAGTAGACGGAAACGCGAAAAATGTCATTTTTTGTCGTACGAAAAATGCCTGAAAACGCAGTAAAATAGGAAGTTTTGTTGACTATTATAATTTTATATGTTATCCTAAATATAGTATATACATAAAACAGCAAGCATCAAAGTAAGAAGGAGATGGTTACTATGTTACTAGATCAGATTTGTGAAATTAGAAACAAGTTGAACAAAAGCATATTAACTGAAGATTTCAAATGCACATATGAGTTAAGTATAAAATTAGACCAATTAATCGCAGAATATTATGAAGAGCAAAATTTTCAGACAGATGTTATTAAATAAACAATATATATTAAAAAAGGGAATGGGCACATTCCTTTTTTTATAGGTCATTGTAATTTTTGAAGTTTTTAAGTTGAATAAATAAAATTAGTATTTATTAAATATGTAATGTTTTATGTAATAAAAATTGTGATAGATTACGAATTGAAAAAGTAACAAACTTTCATATTAGTAGTATATATTTATAGATTTAAAAATATATAAAATTTTACAAAAAAAGTATTGACAAAAAGTGCCTAAAATATTATAATAAGTCTTGTCGTAAGACAAATGCCAGTTTATAACAGATGCAGATGTGGCGGAACTGGCAGACGCACAGGACTTAAAATCCTGCGGTTGAATAAACCGTGCCGGTTCGATTCCGGCCATCTGCACCAACGACGTTTCTGTTCGAACTTTTTTATAGAACAGAAGATATAGAAATCAATCAGAAAATAAAATCTGGTTGATTTTTTTGTTGTCTCAAAAAGCAACATCAAAATCATTCTATGTGAAAGGATGGTGTTGAAAATGCAGATAATTAAGCAAGAATTACAATTTGAAGAAAGTCTAAAACAAAGACTTGAATTTATATGTGAGTTTGCAAAGGTTTCTCCTACTTTTATCAATGGTAGTATTAGAAAGTTAGAGAAAACTAATCTTACATATATTGAGCCACATAAAGTGATTATTAAAAATATTACTTTTTTAGTCTTTAATTATTCTAATGATATTTACATTACTAACTTAACTAAAAAGATTAAATTGTCTGAATTAGAAGAATATTTGAAAAATTTATAATTTGTAAATATTTGACATTTCTAAAAACGTGGTATAATGGTACTCATATGTCTATATCAGTTCGGAAAATTATATAGATATATGAGTACTTTGAAAAGATTATATTATATTTTATTCCATTTATTTTGCAATAAATGGGTTTAAGAGATGTCAAAAGTAACTCGTATGTACTTTGATGTCTCTTTTTTGTTAGGAGGTTTTGTAAATTGAGTGAAGAAAAGAAAAAATGTGGTTTGTATTTAAGAGTTTCAACAGAAGACCAAGCAAGAGAACGGCTTTAGTCTTCCAGAGCAAAAAGAAAGATTAGAAAGTTTTTGTAATTTCAAAGGTTATGAGATTGTAGATTATTATGAGGACGCTGGAATAAGTGCTAAAACTGGTAATCATAGACCAGAGTTTGAAAGACTAAAAGATGATATAAAGGCTAAAAGAATAAACACTATTGTTGCTCTAAAACTAGATAGAATAACTAGAAGTATCTATGATTGGGAAAATCTAATGACATTTTTAGATGAGAACGAAGCCTATCTTGATTGTGTAAATGATGAAATAAATACAACAAGTGCAAATGGTAAAATGATTTCTAGGTTACTTATGAGCGTAAGTCAAAATGAAATTGAGAGAACTAGCGAAAGAACAAAAATAGGTTTAGCAGGTGCAATAAAGACAGGACATATTCCTCACGTTGCACCACTGGGCTATAAACACGAAGATAAAAGATTAGTAATAGATTATTCTACTAAAGATATTGTAGTTAGAATATTTGATTTATATTATAACGGATATTCTTATCAAAAAATAAGTGACTTATTCAATGATGAACAAGTATTAGGAAAAACTAATTAGAGAGATTCAACCATTGCAACAATACTTGAAAATGAAATATATAAAGGAGACTTTGTTCACGGAAAAAGAACAAAACACCCAACATATTATGAAAATGTGGTCGAACCTATTGTTTCTAAAGAAATGTGGGAAGATTGTCAAGTGCAGAAAAAGAAAAATTCAAGAAGCTATCAAAGAACTTTGACCTATTTATATTTGCAGAAACTAAAATGTCCTAAATGTAATAGGATTTTAGGTGGTAAAGCAACTACAAAGAAAAGTAGAAAATCATATTTTTATTACTATTGCAATGACTGTAAAATTGAATTTAAAGAAAATGTTATAACTGATTATTTTAATCAATTTATAAATGAATTAGTAGAATATGACTCTGTTGTAAATCAATTCTTCTTGCCTATGATAAAGCAAAAATTTGATGAGCCTAGAGAACAATTAGAAAAAGAGATAAACACTCAAAAGAATAAATTAGAAAGAATTAAAAAAGCATATATCAATGGAGTATTTGAATTAAAGGAATATAACGAAGAAAAGAAAATCGTTGAAAATGCTATTACAGAATTAGAAAGCAAACTAGATACAACAGATTGCATAGAAGAATTGAGAGTTACTCCAAAAGATATTTTACTAAAACGAGATATTGACTTTATCAACAAAATAAAGCTAGATAAAGAATACCAAGAAAGAACTAAAACTTGGAAAGATTATACTAGACAAGAACAAGCAGAACTTGTAATGAAATATGTTGATGATATAGAACTTGCTTTAGTTGGTACAGAAATAGCAGTAAAACAAATAAACTTTAGAGAGTCAATTTGTAAACCTTGTAAAGAATTATATGATAAAGGATATATTGATACTACTAAACCTGCTATATTTGGTAATGTGCTAGGTAATATAAGATTTAGTAATTATCTATCAGAAGAAGAATTTGGAGAAATAATAATGAGATTAAGACAATACTACGATGTTGGATATACAGAAGCAACCTATTATTTAGACAAGCAAGTATTTTATTTTAACTTTAAAGAAAAAAGTAATGAGAAACATATAACATAAACAAACCAAACAAAAAAAGAAGGAGGCTCAGCCTCCCTCTTTTTTTTGCTCTACCCCTCAAAAAAGGGAACGGTCATGGAAGGAGAAGAAGGGGGACGGTCCTGAAAGAAAAAATAAAGGACCGTCCCTACTTTTTTTATATAAAAAAATAAGATATAATAAAGAAAATTTTATCGAAAGGAGAATATAAAGATGAAATTGAACTTTGAAAATGATTATTATAGAAAAGAAGCCTTCGAAAATTCAAAAAAATCAAATTACGAAAATAACAATACTTCTGAAGATGCATTCTTATTAATTTTAAAGGACATAAAAAAAGAAGATCTATCTAATTTAATCACATTGATTCAACAAACTTTCATAAAAAAATATAATCTAAATTTAACAGAGGACGAGGCATACGAAATAACTCAAAGAGATGGTCTTAAGTTAGAATATAAAAAATTGTTATTAGAGCTTGCATACAAATGTATCGATAATGGCCAACATTTAGGAAATAATACAATTCTGTACGGAAAGATTAACACAAGCAGTTGGATAAGTCATTCTTTATTTGAAGGGCGACTATGCAGTCAGCTTGCTCTAAAAGATGGACTTAATCCAGAAACTGCCCAAAAAATTGGAATACTACACGATTATGGCAGAAAATACACTCATTCATTTGAGCATGTCATTGTAGGATTTGAAAAGCTTATTGATTTAGGTTGGAACGCAGAGGCCATTGCTTGTTTGACCCATTCATTTGTAAATGGAAATAGATGCGCCAATAACGAACCGGCAGAAGATGGGTTTTATGTAGATGATACAGGTAATCCTCGATGGGAGGAAAACACTGCAAAAGATGATATAACAAAATTTTTAGAAAATTACCAATATAATGAGTATGATAATATTTTAACTATAGCCGATCTAATGGCAACAGATAAAGGGATAGTATCTCCTTTTGATAGAATAGAAGATATAGCAACTCGAAAGAAACTAGATGTTAAAAATAGAGCATATTTCATAGCAGAATTTACAAATAAATTAAATGAATTCATGGGCAAAGTATACAAAAATAATTCCAGAAATGAAGAGCCCATAAAAGCAACAAAAGATGTATCTTTGGAACAGATAATGAAAAAATTTAAAACAGTTTCAAATGAATTTTTCGAGGAATACAAAACAAAGGGAGATCGTAACATTTTTTAAAATTTTTACTTTACATAAGTTGACAAAGTGGAAAAAAAGTGGTATAATAATATTTACAGATGTGTACTTAGTACTGAGCTAGATTATTTTTCAATTGATGTCTGGCAAAATGATAAATTGATCATCTTATTGGAGGAATATGTAAGATGAAAAATTATGAAAATGTGGAAAAGTATCCGGCGGTAGGGAGATTAAATCTCAGAACTGGGGAGGTCGAAAGAATGCCCAAAGGAAAGCACAACGGCGAGTATACAGGAATTTTGTATAACGGCGATTGCCGGGTTTACAAGAAGCCTGTACTTCATCAACTGAAGCACATGAAGTGTGACACTGATGTCATTAAGAAGGTTAAAAAATCAAGGGGCGATTTAGAAATTGCTCGGATCTTGATTGAGGCAAACTTGATGAATGTTCTTGTCCATGTGTTTAACGCTTGTGACGCAAGTGTGTCAGTTAGCGACTACATTGATGAAGAATACGAGAAGGTGATTCAGGAATTCAGAACCTGGGGGGACAACAACATCACTCCGGAAAAAATCTGTAATTCTGATGAACCATGGCAGGAAACTATCGGAAAAATCGACGCTGAAATTGCCAAAAAAGCTGATGCGGGAATTGAAAAACTCGCGGAAGTAAAAGAGCGATGTGATGCTGTTCGAGAAAAGTTTTCGGTAGCAAGAGCTGAAGAACTGAAGAGGCTTGAAAAAGAGCTTCAGGATCTGAGAATGGAAAAGGAGGCCATAAAGGAGAAGCTTAGAGACATTGAAGGCAACTAACTAACCACAGGGGAGTGGGCAAGTCGTAAAAAACTTGCCCGCTCTTTTTCTTTGTCAAAATTTTCTTCTTCACTTTTTTATTTTTTTAATCTTAATGTATTTAAAATAACTGTCAAACTGCTAAATACCATTGCTAAACTTGCTATCATTGGATTTATTGAAATTCCAATTGGTTTTAATAGTCCAATAGCTATTGGTATCATTAGTAGATTATAAAAAAATGCCCAGAATAAGTTTTGTTTGATATTTTTAATTGTTTTTTCACTAATCGTAATTAATTTTAAAATTGAGCTTAAATCATTTTTTGTTAATATAACATCTGATGAGTCCATTGCGATGTCTGTTCCGCTTTGTACGCTTACTCCGATGTCGCTGTTGGCTAGGGCGGGACTGTCGTTTATTCCATCTCCGCACATCATAACTTTGTTGTTGGATAGTTTTAAATCTTTTATGATATCTGCTTTTTCTGATGGTAGAACATTGGCTATTACTTTTGTAATTCCTAGCTCTCTTGCTATTTTTTCGGCTGTGGATTTGTTGTCTCCTGTTAGCATTATTGTTTGTATATGTTTGTTGTTTAATTTTTTTATGACATTTTTTGCATTTGAGCGAATTATGTCATTAACTCCAATTAGTCCAATTATTTCTGAATTTTTTATAATGTAAATTATAGTGTTTCCATCTGAAGATAATGTGTTTTCATCTTCTATATGTGAATTTTGTATTGAATATTTTTCAACTAGTTTTCTGTTTCCAAGCATAATTTCTTCGTTATTTAGCTCTCCAATAATTCCGTATCCTGGAAGATTTTGAAAGTTTGTTGGGGTTAATTTGTTGATATTTTTTTCTTTCATATATGAAGTAAATGCTTTTGAGATGGGGTGTGTGGAACTGTGCTCTAAACTGCCAGCTAATTTTATAAGCTCTCCGTTTGTTAAATTTGAGTAGTTATATATTTTTGATATTTGCAGATTTCCATATGTTAAAGTTCCTGTTTTGTCGAAAACTATTGTATTTATTTTTGATGCATTTTCTAGTATTTCGCTCTTTTTAACAAGTATTCCGTTGCTTGCACATAATCCTTCACTAACTATTATGGCAAGAGGGGTTGCTAGTCCTAAACTGCAAGGACAAGCTACTACTAAAATTGTTACAAATGTCGTTAATGCTGTAGAAACATTAAATCCTAATAATAAATAAGCGATAAATGTTATTATTGCAATTAAAATAACAGCTGGGACAAAATATCCTGAAATTTTGTCTGCTATTTTTGCAATTGGTGCTTTTGTGTTGCTTGCTTCAATTACAAGTCGTACTATTTCTGATATTGTTGAATCTTTTCCAATTTTTTCTGCTTTGTATTTTATTATTCCATCATAATTTAAACTTCCTGCTATTACTTTTTCTCCTACAGATTTTGTAGATGGTTTACTTTCACCGGTTATGAATGCTTCGTCTAAATGTGTTTTTCCTTCAATAATTTCGCCATCTACGGCAATTTTATCTCCTGGTTTGGCTATAACGATTGTGCCTTTTTTTATTTCGTCTAAAGTTACGGTTCGTTCAGTTCCATTTTCCTCGATTGTTGCTGTGTTTGGTGTTATTTCTACTAATTTTTGAATTGCACTTTTTGTTTTATCTTTGCTTATTTTGTCCAAGTATCTGCCTAGTTTTACAAAATATATTACTATTGCTGATGATTCAAAATATAAATCCATTATATAAGAATGATTTCCTTTTAAAGTCATATACATTCCATAAACGCTGTAAAAAAAGCTACTTAGAATACCAATTGAAACTAAAGTATCCATATTTGGCATTCTATGAATTAAATTTTTGTAACCACTTTTTAAAATATCATATCCATATATTAAAAATAAAATTGTTAGTATCAGTAGGGTAGATGTGTAGATAAGTGGATTAATATGTGGATTTAGTATTGCTGGAATTGGCAAATTTATCATATGTCCCATTGAAATATACATTAATATAATTGCTAAAATTGTAAATGTGATGAATTTTGTTTTTTCTTTTTTATTGGACTTTTCAATTTTGAATTCTTTGAATATTCCAGCACTAGAAAAGCCTGCTTGTTTTATATATTTTTCGATTTTTTCTTGATTTAAAATATTATCATCATAATCAATTGTGGCATTTGCCATTACTAGGTTTACAGTTGCATTTATAATGCCATTTTGTTTATTTAAATATTTTTCTAAACCATTAGAACAAGCACTGCAAGTCATACCATCTATAGATAATATTATTTTTTTCATTTTTTGATTTGTTCCTTTCTGATTTTATATAAATATTATTGATCAACTTCAAATCCTAAATCTTCTATTTTTTCAATTATTTCTAATTTGTTTAAAGCTTGAGAACATTCTATTTCAACTATTCCTGTACTATGGTTTGCTGTTACTTTAGTAACTCCTGACATTTGGCTTAGTGCATTTATTATTCGTTTTTCGCATCCTTCACAAGCCATTCCTGTTACATTTAATTTTAAATTATTCATAATTAATTTCCTCCTTTTTTTCTCGCTTTTGCAAGTACATATATTTTTTATAAATTTATTTTATATTGTTATTTATTAAATTTTTTGAATAAGCTTATTAGTTCATCTATTACATCTAAATTACCATTTTCTAAATCTCTTGAAACACAAGAATATAAATGGTTTTCAAGAATATGGTTTGATAAGCTTTTTGTTGCATTTTCTACTGCTGAAAGCTGAATTAGAACATCTGTGCAATATGCATCATTTTGTATCATTCTTTTTATTCCCATTATTTGGCCTTCTATTCTATTTAATCTGTTGTTTATTAATTTTTTTTCATTTTCACCTCTTACGGTTTTCTTTTTACAACATTCTTTCAATTTTATCACCACCATATGAAGTATATACCTTATGGGGGTATTTGTAAATATGGGGGTATATTGAATTTTTATTGACAAAATTAACTCATAGTATTATTATTTGAAATTAAAAACACATAAAATTATGAATTATGATTTTCATTTAGAATACTATTAAAAGAAATTGATTTTTGAAAGGATGCGATTTTATGAATAAATTAAAAATTGGAGTTATTTTTGGAGGAATGTCTACAGAGCATGATGTTTCTGTCGTTTCTGGTACATCTGTTATAAAAAATTTAAATAAAGATAAATATGAAATCATACCAATATATATTGATAAAAATGGTGAGTGGTTTTCATATGATAAAAAAATTGAGACAATTGATATTTTAAAAGTTGGGGAAGAGCCAACTGAAATTTCTAAAATTGAAAATGTATTACAAAAATTGAAATCGGTTGATGTTGTTTTTCCAGTATTACACGGACTATATGGTGAAGATGGTACAATACAAGGATTATTTGAATTATTAAAACTTCCATATGTTGGTTGCAAAGTACTTGGGTCTTGTGTGTGTATGGATAAGGCATATACAAAGGTAATTTTGGAAAAAGCTGGAATTCCACAAGTTAAACATATGTATGTAAAAAGAGGAAAAGAAGAATACATTTTTGTGGATGAATCTTTAAACGAAATTAAATTAAATATAAAAGATTTAAGTAAAAAAGTTGAAAAAAGATTGGGATTACCAGTATTTATAAAACCATCAAATTCAGGATCTTCTGTTGGTGTAAATAAAGCTCATAACTTAGAAGAGGTAGAAAAATTTATAGAATATGCATCTCAATTTGATAGCAAAATAATAGTAGAGGAATCAATTAACGCTAGAGAAATTGAATGTGCGGTTCTTGGAAACGAGGATGTCGAAGCATCTATTTTAGGTGAAATATTGCCTGCAGAAGAATTTTATAGTTTTGATGCTAAATATTCAAATCCAGAATCAAAAACAAAAATGCCTGCAGATTTAAGCAAAGAGCAAACTGAAAGTGTACGAAATATGGCAGTTAAAGCATTTAAAGCAGTAGATGGAAAAGGTCTTTCACGAGTAGATTTTTTCGTAGATAAAGATTCAAATAAAGTTTATTTAAATGAAATAAATACAATGCCAGGTTTTACAACAATAAGTATGTATCCACAATTGTTTGAAAAATGTGGATTATCATATAGTGAATTGCTAGATAAATTGATAACCTTAGCAATGGAAAAATAAAAAATTAAAAATTAAAATCTAATTTGTATAATTATAATAAAAAAAGAACGGATTATAGTATCCGTCCTTTTTTTTATAATTAATGTGAATTTACTAAACTATATGCATACTTTTGTAATATTATGCAAGCATCTGTGCTTGTTATTTTTTCATCACCATTTAAATCTGCATATTTTTTTACAGTTGCATCTATTGGATATCCTGCAAGTGAATTGGCAGAAAGTTGTAAACAAATACGTGCATCGTTAGAATCTAATTTTCCATCTGCATTAAGGTCTCCAACAATTTTTAGTTTTTCAGGGCTAGCTAAACCAGCTATGTTTGTATATGTTTTTTGAGTTGTTTTACTTTCAAAAGATACTGGTGAACTTCCGATATAGCTTTCTGGATTTAAATTTGTTGAATCATTTGCTATTACTAAATAGTGTTTTCCATATTTGTTTTCACTTAACATACTATTTCTTGATTTTCTTATTTCAAAGTGTAAATGCATATGTCCAGAATCACCACTGCTACCCATTGTTGCAATTGATGTTCCAGTAGTTACAGAGCTTCCTTTTTTTACTTTTATTGAACCAGCTTTCAAATGTCCGTATAAAAAACATCTTCCAGTTCCATTTTCCTCAATTATTATGTAGTTTCCATAACCACCGCCATCTTTTAATCCTGCTGATGTTCTTCTTTGATTTCTATCTGAATAATTAACACTTGGATTTATTACTCTGTCAGCGCTTGTTGCTATAACTTTTCCATTTACCACTGATATTACATCGTATGAATGTCCATTTGTTCCTGTTATATCCATTCCATAATGTGCTTCGCATTTTGAATAATAATATTTTTCGTTTGGCCAAAGACCATTATTTACAGTATATTCTCTTCCGTATTTTCCATCACTTGCTGGGCCTGATTTTGTTGATCCGTAATAGCGATAGTCTCTGTATGTTTCTTTTGCATTGCTTCCTCCGATAGGCCATGTGTATGTTGCAGCTAAAGCTTTTGTTGAATTAGTTATAATAAATAGTGATATAAAAAATAAAAATGTAATTAATAATTTATTTATTTTTTTCATTTAAACATCTCCTTCGTTCAAAATTATATCATGCATACAATAAAAAGTCAAAACATTATGTAATTTCTACAAAAAAACAAATGGACGAGATAAACATAAAGTTTTATCTCGTCCATGGATTTTTTCAAATTTTATTCGAAATTTGCTTGTGCTGTAGTACTTGTAATAGAAAGATTGTTGTATGAATCAATGTAAATGTTTGTGGCATTTGTTGTTAAAATCAGGTCAGTTACTTTGTCAATAACCATCTTTTCAAAAGTTCTTTTTATTTCTCTTGCACCATATAATTTATTATAACCACTTTCAACTATATTAGCTGGAAGATCAGGTGCGTATTTAATGGATATTCCTTTAGTGCGAAGTTTAGATTGAAAAGTTGACAAATAAATGCGTACGATTTTTTCGCAATCTGTTTTGGTTAATGTGTTGTATACGACGATATTGCTTAATCTGTTGATTAGCTCTGGTCTCAGAGTTTTTCGAATTTCAGTCATAAATGTTTTTTCGTGATCAAATATGGTTTCTTTGCCAAATCCAACAGGTTTTACTTCTGCTCCAATGTTTGTTGTCAAAATTATAATAGTGTTTTTGAAATTCACTGTTACTCCTGAGTTGTCTGTAAGTCTTCCGTCATCTAAAATTTGAAGAAGAATGTTGAGAACATCTGGATGTGCTTTTTCAATTTCATCAAACAAAACGACACTATATGGTTGATTTTTTACAGCATTTGTGAGCTGTCCGCCCTCATTGTAACCAACATAGCCAGGGGATGACCCTGTTAATCTGTGTACTGTTTCGTTTGTGGAGTATTCACTCATATCAAGACGAATAAGAGCCTTAGGATTTCCGAAATATTCGCTTGCTAGGATTTTTGCAGTTTCGGTTTTTCCTACTCCAGTTGTCCCGGCAAATAAAAAACTTGCAATTGGTCTATTTTCATCATGCAAATCTAATGTTGCACGCTTTATTGCACGTACGATACCAGAAATTGCATTGTCTTGACCAATAACTTGTGCTTTTAATTTCGATTCCAAGTTAAGGACATCAATTTTTTCAGCATTTTTTAATGTGTGAACTGCAATACCAGTCTTTTTGGTTATAATTTCACATATATCGTCAGTACTTAAAAGTCGTCTGTGTGAAGAAATGTCACACTCAAGTTTAGAGCAAGCCTCATCCAATACATCAAGTGCCTTGTCCGGCAAACTACTTGTAGAAATGTATCTGTCCGATAATTTCACACAGTTTTCGATGACTTTGTTGGGGATTGTTACAGAATGAAAATTCTCATAAATATGTTTTAATCCATGAAGAATTTCAATTGCTTCTGAAATTGTTGGCTCTGCAATGCGTACAACATCAAAACGTCTGGCAAGTGCAGGATCCTTTTCAATAAGTCTAAATTCTTTTGGGGTAGTTGTACCAATTATGCAATATTTGGAATCAAGTAAATATGGTTTTAACATATCTCCTAAGCTTCCAAATTCACTAGAAGAATTAAGACAGATTGTGTGAATTTCATCAATGAAAATTATTGCACCAGCGGATGATACAGTATCCATGAAAGATTGAAACTTTTTTTCAAGATCTCCACGGTATTTTGTTCCAGCAGTTAGTTCTGTTGTATTCAAACTTACAATTTTTTTCCCAATCAGTCTTGCAGGAACTTTATTTTGGGTAAAAAGCTGTGCAAGAGCCTCTATTATGTGAGTTTTTCCTACACCAGGTTCACCAACTAGAATTGGGTTATTTTTTGCGCGCTTGCTAATTATACGCAAAATTTGTTCCAATTCTTCTGCTCTACCGATGAGTTTGTCATACTTATTTTTTGTCGCATTAAATGTCATATCTGTGCCACAGCTTACAGACAATTTTTGTGAATACTTATATGTAAGTTGAAATTCAGTGCTTACATATGAATACAATTCCTGAAACTTATCTTCGTCATTGCAAAAAATTGGCCGGTTTTGAAAGCCATTTGTTGTTTTTTTGCAAATATTGCAAATTACATACAAAAGTATTGAAATTGTGATTTGAACATTTGCATAGTCATACAACTCTACAAAAAGAGTATCCACATCGGGGGAAGTGTTGGGTCGGTAAAATTGCATAGGCTTTTCGTTGGAAAAATCCGAAAAAAAGATTCTCAGATTTGAAAGCTTTGCAGATTTTTTCAGCTCGAGATAATAGTCGTCAGCAGGATAAAGCTGTGCAACAATACTGTTCGGCTCAAAATCTCTGTAGTAATACAGAATCGCAGAAACCATATAATCTATTGATACATCCATGTGATCATAAGATGCTAAGCATTCTGCAAGACTGAATACGGCCCGGACATCATTGGTAGCGCTTACACTCCCAAAAACATCATTGAAGAACTCATTGGAATCTTGTTTCAAAACATATCATTCCTTTCTATTAAGTTAGTACTATAAATTTTTAACCAAAAATATTTGATTAAATGAAAAATTATAGTATCCAAATTGTATCACGATTTTTATGAATTTACAATAAAAAGATTCAGTATTTACAAGGCTTTTGTGAAAAATGTATATAAAATTAATTTTGGACAATAATAATCATATGAAATAACTGTTTAGTTTAAAAAAATGGAGGAGTTATGTCGAATTTAAATCAAATAGAATTACAAAATTTAAAAAGTCTTATTGAATGCAATGAAACATCATATAAAAAATTAAAAGAATATGCTTCACAAGCTACTGATCCACAAATAAAACAAATTTTCAAAAAATCAGCACAAGAAGCATTAAACACAAAACAAAAATTAGTAAGTTTTTTGAGTGATTAAATAATTTTTAAATAAAGAAAGGAACAATCAATATGGACGAAAAAACAATGGTTAACGATATTTTAAATGATGTAAAAATGTTATTAAACAATTATCAAAAAGTTATAACAGAAACCGAAAACATACAACTAAGACAAGCAATTCAACAAATTAGAAATAATAACGAAAGTTTTCAATACGAAATATTTAAAGTAGCACAAGCAAAAGATTATTATAATCCTGCAAATAATGCAACCCAACAAGAAATAAAAGATGTAAAAAATGAACTGCTATAAAATCAATTTAGGGGACGGTCCTTGAAGGAATAAAAGAGGGACGGTCCTGCTTTTTCAGTTTAGGGACGGACCTCTTTGACAACTTACTGACAAGCTTATATTTTTTCATTTGTAGATTAATTTAGACTTGTTTTATATATTTTTTTGTAGTAAAATTGCCTTGAATATTAGATTGAAAGGAGTGTTAAATATAAGTGTTATAAAAAAAGGAATAATACATTTAAGAGCATCGTTAAGAATAATTATTTTATTAGCAGTTGCTTGTTTTATAATAATTGGAATATTAGCATTCTTTTATAAATCTGCATATATTGTGACATACAATGGTGAATTTATTGGTTATAGTGATAATAAAAGTAAATTGCAAGAAAAAATAAATAATTTTATTGAAAATGGAAATGGTGATAATGCTAATATTGCATATGTGCAAATAGATTCAATGCCAAAGTATGAATTAACTTTTTTAAAGAGAAATATTAAGACAAATGATGATGATATATATAAGGCAATTACATCTACAGGTGTTACATATTATAATTATTTTGCAATACAATTAAATGGAGAAGATAAATATTTTGTACCAACATACGCTGATGCTGAAAGTGTTGTTAATAAATTAAAAGAAAAAAGTAGTAATAATATAGATAATATAAAAATAATGGAAAAATACAATACAGAGCTTGCAAGTTTTACAAATACCGATGATTGTGTTTCTGCATTATATGAGGAGAAAAAGAGCACGAAGCCTGCATATACAGGTACAAATAATAGTTCAACATATATAGCAAGTTTAGGAATTTCATTTGTTGAACCAGTTCAAGGAATATTAACATCTGGATTTGGTGTTCGTAGAAGAGATAATCATAAAGGATTGGATATTGCAAACTCGATGGGAACACCAATAAGAGCAGCTGCATCTGGAACTGTTACTTATGCGCAATATAATAGTGGAGGTTACGGAAATCTTGTTATAATTTCTCATGGAAATGGAGTTCAAACATATTATGGACATTGTAGTAAATTATATGTTACACAAGGACAAACTGTTTCGCAAGGAGAGGTAATCTCGGCAATGGGATCTACAGGAATTTCAACAGGTTCGCATTTACATTGGGAAGTTAGAATAAATGGAGTTGCTCAAAATCCACGAAATTATTTATATAAATAGTATTACATAAATATATAATAAAAATAAGATTTGAGTTGGTTAAGAACTCAAATCTTATTTTATATTAGAACTTTTTTATTATTAAATTTTTATATAATATAGTTGTTTGAATATTATTTCTAAAAATTATATTATTATGGAGATTATACAGTCTTAAAAAATTTATTACAAAGTTTTATAGCATTATTTTTTAAAATAATTTTGCCTCTTTCAGATAATTTATATGAAAACAAATCTGAATTGTGTATATATGTTCCAAATTCTGTTATTAATGTATAGAATTTTTTTATGTATGGATGGTTTGAATTTAATTTCGAAAATACTAAGTAATATTTATTGTTGTATGTATATAATATTGCACTTTTTGATATAGTGTTGTAATTTTTTATTTTTGAAACATATGAAGAAAATAAACAAAAATCATCAAAATCTTTAAATTCATATACTAAATTTTCAGAATTTAAAGTATTTGTCTTTCTTCGTACTTTTATTTTTTTATTTTTATTTGGAATAACAACATCATTCTCATCTTTTTTTCCAAATCTTGTTACTGTTACCACAAAATCGCCATCAGCCATGGCTAAAGCTTCAATTTTTATTTTGTGATCTCTTGTTATAAATCCCACTTTTTCTTCAGCTTCTTCCAACATATCTAAAAATAAAGTTTGAGTTTCTGCTGAATTGGACATAAATGAGTTAAAATCTATATTTTTATCTGCTAAATCTTGATTACTTAAAATTATTCTAATTTTATTTTCGTTTAGTTTCTCGAATTTCATAGGCGCGCCTCCATATCTTTTAATAATATTATACAATTAATTTTGTAAAAAATAAACGAGTAATTTTTGGTAATTAATATAATATATTAAATTTTTGCCCAAAAGGTACTATATACTATATCATAAATATATAGAAAAAGAAAGAGCAAAAAATTGAAAAAATTGTATTGACAATGACAAACAAGTAGAATATAATAAATAAAGTTTCATATGCGCTATTAGCTCAGCTGGTAGAGCAGCTGACTCTTAATCAGAAGGTCCGCGGTTCGATCCCGCGATGGCGCACCAAAAAAGATAGTGTTTTTACACTATCTTTTTTTTCGGGGGCGATGGGGTTATCAATCAGAAGGGTTAGGGGGGGTGCCAACCCTCCTGATTGACAAAAAAACAGAGCAGGGAAAACTGCTCTGAATTAAATTAAATTATTTTTATTGCTTATCTTCACCAAGTGCTGTTTTTACATTTTTTAATTCTGCAACATAAGTTTTATAAGCTGTTGCTGTTATAGATTTATCGCCATTTTCATAGTCTTTTATTTTCTTTTCTAAATCTACAAGCTCATATCTATTTGTAGCATTAGCACCATTATCTTGCATATATATTGGTGTATAGTCATATGAATCTATGGTGATATTTCCTTGTGAATGTTTTGTTATTTTTAAGTTTAATATGATAGAATCTTTTGTATATTTATCTTTTTGAGCTGATATAAAATTACCTAAAGAGTAAATTACAAAACCATCTTTTTTTGTACCATCACTTAGTGTAACAGTTCTTTTTTCCATAGGCTCTAGTACGTGAGGATGACTTCCTAATATTATATCTGCACCATTTTCAAAAAGATAATCGGCTAAATTTGTTTGCTCTGTATTAGGTTGTAGTTTATACTCAATTCCCCAATGCATACTTACACAAATGACATCTGGGTTTTGAGCTTTTGCAGATTCTAATTGTTTTTTTATTAAATCTTTATCAATTAAATTAATACAATATTCTTTTCCTTTTGGAATTGCAATTCCATTTGTTCCATAGGTATAAGATAAAAACGCAATTTTAACACCATTAACATCTTTAATAAGTATTTTGTTTTTATCTTCTTCTGATTTAAATGTTCCTGTATGACTTATTCCTAAATCATCTAATGTGTCAATTGTGTTAATTAAACCATTGTATCCACTATCCATGCTGTGATTATTTGATGTGGTTAAAACATCTATTCCTAAATCTTGGACATCTTTTGCAAGTTGAGGTGGTGAATTGAATGTTGGATATCCACTATATGCTTTGTTTCCCCCAGCAAATGTTGTTTCTAAGTTTCCAACTGCTATATCCGCGTTTGATATATATGATTTTATTTGTGGAAAAAATGTTGAAAAATCATATTTTTTTGTTGAGGCATTATAAGCATCTTTATAATTAGGACTATGGCACATTATATCACCAACTACTGCCATACTAATAGTAGTATCTTTTTGCTCCTCTTGTTGAACAGAGCTTTCAGATGATGGGTGATTTGAAGTTTGAAGATTTTTTGGTGCATGTGATATATTTGAAATTACTAATACAATTAAAAATAAAAATAATAATGCACAAAAAATTTTTTTCATACTAAATTTTGTTTTGTTAGTTCTCATAATAAATCTCCTTTTTACAAATTTACAATTATAAATTACCATAAAAAAAGCATTTTTTCAATTATAGTGTCATAAAAAAATAAAAATAGTAGAAAATATGAAGAAAAGGAGAGCAAATGAGTTATTTTAAAAAGTGTGCTAAAAAGAAAAATAAGATAAAAATTACTAATATTTTTTTATTTATAATAATTGGATTTTTTGTTTTTGAAATATTTCAAAATAGCACTTGGAATAAAACTGAAAGTGATACAAAAAGTGAAGATAATGGAATTGAGGATTGCATAGAAAAGGTTAGTTATAATATTGTAGGGATATCTAAAAATAATATACAAGATGAAAATACAAAATGGGGAAGTGGAGTAATAGCGTCGAAAAAAGGATATATTGTAACAAATGAACATATTGCAGGAAATGAAAACGAAAATTGTGACGTGATTTTTGAAGATAAAAAACTAAAAGGAAAAGTAGTTTGGTGCGACAGTCAAATTGATCTTGCAATAATAAAAGTAAATTATGAATTTGAAGATTGTATAAAGTTTGGAGAAAGTGAAAGCATTAAAGTTGGCGAATGTGTATATGCAATTGGAAATCCATTAGGAAATAATTTTAAAAAAAGTGTGACTTCAGGTATTATAAGTGGATTAAATAGAAATTTGGAATTTAAAGAAAATGGTAAAAAAATGTATTTAAATAATCTAATTCAAACAGACGCTACAATAAATTCTGGAAGTAGTGGAGGAGCTCTAATAAATAAACAAGGAGAGCTAATAGGAATAAATACTATTAAAATATTTTCAGCTGAATCAATGAACTTTGCAATGCCAAGTAATATAATAAAAACAATAACAAAAAAATTAGAAAATAATGAAAACATAAATAATATAAAATTAGGCGTATGGATATATGATAAACATTCGATAAGAGAAAGTGAATACAATATTGAGTTAAATACAGGTGTATATGTTGCAACTGTAGATAAGAATAGTATTGGAGAAATAAGTGGAATAAAACCAGGAGATATTATTTTGAGTATTGATGGAAAGCAAGTTGATAATGTATTAGATTTTAAGCAGAAATTATATGAAAAAAGTTCAAAAAAAGAAATTATTCTTGAGGTAAAGCGAGATAATAAAGTGCATTTAATTAAGATAAATGTATAAAAATATTGTTTTAATAAAGTATTAATTTACAAAAAAAGACATAATAAAATAAATTTATAAAAAATGTAAAAAAATAACAAAAAATACTTGAAAATTATAATTTTTAATAATATAATTTTTGTAGCAAAAGATAAAATTAAGGGAGAGATTTATATGGAGTTATTTAGAAATATATTTTTTAATACAGATAAAGTAGTTGAAAATACAGATGTAAAGGTAACATATGCAGGAAAATTATTCCAAAATGGTTCTGAAGATGTAACAGTACATTATGGATTTGGTGAAAACTGGGAAAATGCTCAAGATATTCAAATGGTAAAAACAGAGCTTGGATATCAAGCAGATATACATGTTCAACCAAATACAAAATTAAATTTCTGTTTTAAAAATGCAAATGGTGAATGGGATAACAATAATGGTTCAAATTATGCATTTAAAATAGAAAAAAATGAATGTCAAGAAAATGAAAATATCGAAAATATACAAGTTAATGATAATCAAGAAAATGTAACAAGTTTATGCAATATTACTCCAACATGGGGAGAATTAATTAAAAAAACTTTTAATAATTTTATAAATTGTATATCAAAATTATTTTCAAGCAATAAAGAAAATGTAAAAAATAATGATTAATAAAAATATAGAAGCATATTAGATGTAAATTGCATCTGATATGCTTTTTTTCTAAGTTTATGAAATATTTTGCACAGTTTAATAATATGTGATTTCTGCTGTTATGTATCATAGAATAATAAAAAAAGATACACTTATTAGTGTATCTTTTTTGGCGGAAGATGAGGGATTTGAACCCTCGCGGCCCTTACGAACCCTAACAGTTTAGCAAACTGTCCCCTTCAACCACTTGGGTAATCCTCCGTTACTGAACTTTGTTCATTATAATATACATTTTTTGAACAGTCAAGAAAAAAATTAATATTTTTGTAGATTTTTTTTTGCACTAATGTTATACTGAACTCAAGTTTAATAAAAAGGGGGGAAAAAGATGGACGAAAACATGGAAAACAATGTACAAAACCAAGGAAATCAATCAAATAATGGTTTAGCAATAGCTGGATTTGTAGTAGGTTTAGTTTCAATATTTTTAAATTTTTATTGTATAACAGGTATAGTAGGACTTATATTATCAATAGTAGGATTTAAAAAATCAAAAGAAATTGAAAAAGGAAAAAGTTTAGCAATTGCAGGAATAATATGTAGCATAATAGGAATTGTAGTTGGTATAATCGGTATAATTTTAGCAATTGCTGCAGTTAATGCTATAAAAGATAATGCACAAAATATAGTAAATGCAGTTGATACTTTAAATTCAATATACTATTAATAATATGAAAAATCTTGGCATATATTTGTCGAGATTTTTTTATAAAGAGATATAAAAAAAACCTTGAATTTAAATTCAAGGTTTTTTGTTACATTGGCGGAGAGGGTGGGATTCGAACCCACGGTAGGCTATTAACCTACGCCAATTT
>ERZ773116.231-NODE-231-length-62879-cov-8.231217_pt1 | contig 62879 bp, 64 predicted proteins | sample MGYA00580563_ERZ773116 | MGnify/ENA primary metagenome ERZ773116 (study PRJEB29015, sample SAMEA2737864) | human gut metagenome | biome: human gut; feature: human-associated habitat; material: faeces | place: China | collected 2012 ... | reverse complement strand
TATGAAATGATAATTTTTTTCAAAGCTTAAATTTTATCTGCGGTGGCTTTCTTTGCTTCGTTTCTTTGCCATCAAAGAAATGAACATATATTATAGATTTTATTTAAATTTACTTTTCTTTCATGAGCAAGAAAAGTAACAAAAGAACTCTACCTCCCGATATCAATTTTACTTTGTCAATTATAAAATTATGTCTATAACGCTCTAAACTCGCGTTGCTCAAACAATAGAGCTAAAACCATAGCCATAATTTTATCCTTGCCAATAGCCTACGGCTACCGTAAAATTCGCTAACGTGAGGGACATTCGGTATTATTTTTAATAATACTAAATAATTTGTTATATTTTCCGCATTATAAAATTTAGCGGTAATCGCAAGATTATTGAAAAACATTATCATTGAATACGGTTTTTGCTTAACTGTCTGAGCGTAGCGAGTTTTAAGCTTTGTATGAAATGATAATTTTTTTCAAAGCTTAAATTTTATCTGCGGTGGCTTTCTTTGGTTCGTTTCTTTGCCATCAAAGAAATGAACTTATAATATAAGGAGGAAAAAATTTTTTATGAATATTTTACTAGCTATTGCTGTTATGATTGTTATCATTATTGCTAGTTATTTAGCTGATAGAAAATACCCTACAAAGAGAATATTTATTATTCCTTGTGGCATTATTTTACTTTGTTTTGTAGCTGTCTATAGTTCTTTAGTGATACCATCTTCTTCAAATTCTATCTCCACTGAGCAACGTTTGGCTATTTTAAACGAACAACCTTATTTTATAACATGGTACAATGATTATAAAGAAGATATCAATCAGCTAGATAGATTTGCTACAGTTTATCACAAAATCATTTCTAATTATGAAAATCAATCCATATCTGCAACTGAAGCTTTAAGTCAATTGCAAAGATTATATGATGAAACAAATGCTTTTAATAATTCATTACAAGATGCTTTACCGCCAAGTGAATTATCACAAAACAATTATACATTAGTTTATAATATTTTGGAAAAAACTCGTGTTTATAGTTATAAATTAAATGAAACTGTTCGTCAAAGTATTGTAATCATCAACGAAGGAACTTACAATCAAATTGAGCATAAAGATATTGTAAATAATTTAAATCGCATTTATGCTATTGAAGCTCCTATAATGTTAGATATCAATAACGAAGTATCGCAAATTAAAGATAATCTAACTATCCCAGAAAATTAATCACAAATATAATATATAGATAAAATAAAAGGTGATACTAAAAGTATCACCTTTTTTATTATAATTATTATTATAAATCTTTTACAATTGTTTTGAGATATTCCGCAAAGTCACCAAATAAATCATCACGACGGAGAGCAAATTCTACTGTAGCTTTCAAAAAGCCTAATTTATCGCCTACATCATAGCGTTTGCCGGTGAAATTATAAGCATAAACATTTTCACGTTTTGCCATAACTTTGAGTGCATCTGTCAACTGTATTTCTCCACCTTTACCTGGCTTAGTATTTTGCAATACTTCAAATACATCTGGAGTGATGATATATCTACCAAGCACTGCCATTTGACTTGGAGCTTCTTCAATGCTTGGTTTTTCAATCATGTCATTAACTTTCATCAATTGTTCATTGATAGTTGGTACGCCTGCTACAATACCATAAGAAGAAACCTTTTCTTTTGGCACTTGTTGACAACCTAAAATAGTAGCACCTGTTTGATTATACATATCCATCAACTGTTTTAAAGCTGGCATTTCAGGATTATAAACTATATCATCACCTAATAATACAGCAAATGGTTCATTATCAATGAATGCTCTAGCACATAAAATAGCATCACCTAAACCACGCATATGTTTTTGGCGAATGTAATGTACATTGATTTCTGATGTTTCCTGTACCATTTCCAATAATTTAGTTTTACCTTTAGCTTTTAATTCAGCTTCTAAAATTGGTGCACTATCAAAATGGTCTTCAATTGCACGTTTAGCATGACCACTGATGATCAAAATATCTTCAATACCACTAGAGATAGCTTCTTCCACTATGTACTGAATTGTAGGCTTATCTACTATTGGTAACATTTCTTTAGGTGTTGCTTTTGTCGCTGGCAAAAAACGAGTACCAAAACCAGCAGCAGGTATAACAGCTTTGCGAATACGTTTCATAACAATCTACTCCCTATAATCTATTCAAATAAATAAAATACTTTAAATTATGACAATTTTATACAATCAAAAATCATTATATCATAAAAAAAGATTTTCTTCATAAAATTATTAACTCTATTGATTATAAAGTTTACCAAATTATAACTATGAAGAAAATCTCTCTTTATTATTAATTTTTAGCTATCCTATTCATTCCTATTGTAAGTCTTATTTTTTAATTACTAATCTTATCATTACTATTTCCTCAAAATTTAAGGCTTTATTCTTCGTTTATCTTTTTTATTTCTTCTACACTTAAATTAGTATATTTAGAAATAAGCTTTATATCTACTTTATCTTTTAACATATTTTTTGCAGTTTGTATAGCTTGTTGATATAGCCCTTTTTGCATGCCTTGCTGTAATCCTTGCTGTAAACCCTGCTCTAAACCCTGTTGCAATCCTTCTTCTTTAAATGCATTCATATAGGAATAATAATCTCTTATAGCTTTTTCTCTCTGTTCATATGCTCTACGTTCTATTTTATCCTGTAAAAATGTATCTTCAAATTCTACTGCTTCTTTAATTGCTGGAGTTGTCATCGCTATTTCCTCCAATTCTTCTTTACTATATTTCCCTGAAAAATAAGCAAGCCATGCTTCAGATACTCTTATTTTTCGCATATCCTTTAAGGTAAATTTGGGCAATTCTAAAAAATGTATCTCTATATGGTCCGTAAGTTTTTTATGAGATTTCACATTTAATAGATTATAGATGTTATGCCATTCTTGCTCATCTTCCAAATAATCAAATGCCAATAGATTTATAGCTATAGCCTTCTTTAATTTCTTATATTCAGCACCTTTTTCTAATTGCTCTGAATACATCTTTGACCAATAATATAATGAACGCTCAGCCATTAATTTAAACGGACAAACTTGCACCTCAATATCTACTTGCGTACCATCATTTAAATCCGCTCTAATATCTAATTTAGATAATTTACCATCTAAAGTTAATGGTTCATTATCTTTATCTAAAAAACTTATATCTGTAAAATAGTTTTTATCATCTTTATTTAAAACTCCATTTAAAAAACTAAGTGTTAAATTCTTTCTTTTTTTATCCCCCAAAAGTTTTTTAAAATATAAATCATTTAATCTATTAAAATTTTCCATGATAATATTCCTCCATCATCTATATTATAACACAGAAAAATATCGTAAAAAAATTAAACTGCACTTTCAAAAGTCAAATATAAAGCAACTTTTAAAAATGCAGTTTATTATACTTATTATAAATAAAATCTCTGTTTTTATTTTTATTAATGATTGACCTGTTTAGCTAAAGTTTCATTCATATGTCTTATACCTTCTTCTAAATTAGCCAAATGTTTATCCATGCGAAATAACAAAAAACTTGCCACTACCATAGGAAAACCATAATTTGCTATATACGTAAAAATATATTCCATATTATCACCTTAATTCTTTATTTCTCTAGAGATTTATTAATAAAAGCTAATGCTTTACGATAATTTTTGCTTACAGCTTGTACAGATATGTGCAATAATTTTGCTACTTGTTTATATTTTAATCCCTTAAATACTACCAAGATAAAGACTTCATACTGTTTAGGTGGCAATTGATGAATAATCTTCATTATATCTAATCTAGAAGAAATACTATCAGCTAAATCCTCATCTACTGCCAATAAATCCCCAAATTCTTTTACTTCATCTTCATCATCTGTATTCATTTGAGCAGATAACGATACTTCATTTTGCCAAATACGCAGATATCTACGAAATAAAGTATGTACACCTTGATATACTTTTACTTTAGCGTAACCAGCAAAAGGCACACCTAAAGACTCATTAAAATCCTTAATTGCTTGATAAAAACTAATCACGGCTTCTTCATACGCCTCTTCTTGAATAGATATTAAATGATGTTGTCTAGAAGCACTATTTAATAAATTCTTATACTTATTTAATAATAACTGTATAGCATAATTATCTCCAGCTTTAGCTTTTATTAATAGTCTTTCCATCTAATCGTCTTCTTTCTATCATCAAGAGAATAATTTAAAAGAAAAAGGGGTGACACGCACCCCTTTTTCCTTATTCCGCAGCTATTTCTGCTGTGTCCTGACGATTTACACTACCTAAATTATATTTTTGTAAGCCCGCTATTTTTTGACCGATATCTAAAATATCATCTTCTGCTAAAGAAGGATTGATATAACCGAAACTACGACTGCTATAGCTAGCTTTACCTGTAGAAGTAGTACCTGTTTCCACTTTAATAATGATTTCACATTCTGCGTTTTTCTTAACTGCCATAATACATTCCTCCTAATGAACTATAAAATTATAAATTAAACTTAAGCTAAAACATCTTGTGTAGTAGTTGTGATATATGCTTCTTTAATCGCTGTTGCTTTATGATTATTTTTGATAATAGCCTGTATATCAATCATTTTCTGCATGACTACATCGACTTCGCTCTTTGTCAATTCATCTTTAGGATCTGCCAAATTATATTTAAAATCGTCTCCATTATCTAAAGTAAATACCATTGTTAATTTGCGTGTATCTGCCATTAAAAATCACTCCTTAATTTTAAAATTTAAAAATACATCATAGCTTTAATTGATAACATCTTTTACCGCCGTTTCTTATTCATCTTATCAACTCCTTACACTTATTTACTTGCAACTTAGATTGCAAAAATCAACCCCTAAATCAAAAATTTTTTCTTAGCAAATAAAAAAGGCAAACTATTATCCAAAAACATAATAGTTTGCCTTTCGCTATATGTGCAGTTATGAATTTAAACTTTATATATTTTCTGCGAAGTATTTTCTAAACTTATATTTTTAAGGTCAAATAAATTTGAGGCGTAAAATTTATCCATTCTCATACCAAAACCAATACAAATTTTAAAAATAGTATCTTCTGTAGGATTACGACTTTTTTCACTTAATAAGCTAGCCACAGTTGAAGGTGGCATTCCTGCTTTATTTGCCAAGCCATTTATGCTCAAATTATAAGCCTTACACAATTCCAAAATCCTATAATCTACTGCCTTTATAAGTAGCATTATAATCATCTCGCTTTTTCTTAAATTAACTATATTATACTCTTATAAAAATAAAATGTATTCGACATATCGTAAATTTTTATAAAAATAACAAAAAATTCCCCCTAATTTGCTTAAAAGGTTTAATTTCTTCATTTAAACTGCAAGTAAATCATTAAAGGAGTGATTACTTATGCAAAATTTTCAAGTAGTAGATATCTCAGCTTGGCAAGAAAAACTCAATTGGCAAAAACTAAAAGCAAATAATATTCAAGGCGTTATCATCAAAATAGGTGAGTACACTCATCTAGATGAAATGTTTATCTCACATGTAAATAATGCTGTAACTTATAATCTGCCCTATGGCATATATTATTATGCTCATGCTTCAACAATTGATGAAGCTATAGCAGAAGCTAATTGGGTAGATAAACAAATCAAAACATATCTCAATGGACAAAATCCACCACTTGGCATCTGGTATGATGCAGAAGATAAATCTATACTCAAAAACAATATCAATGTAGCTTATATGATTGGCAATTTCATCAATCAACTAAACGAACTAGATTATAATTATGTAGGTCTATATAGTTCCTATAATTGGCTCACCAATATCATTGACTTAAATCTCCTAGCCGATTATATTCCCATCTGGTCTGCTCAATATTACCATGAAAACAGCTTTAAACTTGAATATCCTAATCGCATTTGTAAGATATGGCAATACACAGATCATAAGCAAATAGATGATATGATACTTGATTGCAATATTTACTATGTATAAACTATACTAAAAGAAAACCGCAAAGAAAATATCTTCTTTGCGGTTTTTTCTATCTATTATTATACATTCTAAAATAATAATCTTTGTATTCACCACTAATTATTTTTTCCCACCAAGATTTATGTGTCAAATACCAATCAATAGTTTTTTTAATTCCATCATCAAACTTAGTAGCAGGAAGCCAACCAAGTTCATTATGAATTTTTGTAGGATCAATAGCATATCTACGATCATGACCTGGTCTATCTGTTACAAATTCAATTAAGTCTTCACTTTTACCAAGCTCTTTAATAATTGTTTTCACAACTTCTAAATTAGTGCGTTCATTATGACCACCAATATTATATACTTCACCAATTTTTCCTTTGCGAATGATCAAATCTATAGCAGAGCAATGATCTTCTACATAAAGCCAATCACGTACATTTTCGCCTTTACCATACACTGGTAATTTTTTATCATTTAAAGCATTTGCTATCATGAGTGGAATTAATTTTTCAGGGAAGTGATATGGTCCATAATTATTAGAACAGCGAGAAATAGTCACAGGTAATTTATACGTGCGATAATATGCCTGCACTAATAAATCTGCTGAAGCTTTCGAAGCTGAATACGGACTAGAAGTATGAAGTGGTGTTGTTTCTGTAAAGAATAAATCTGGTCTATCTAATGGTAAATCTCCATAAACTTCATCTGTAGATACTTGATGATAGCGAATATTACCATACTTACGACAAGCATCCATTAGTACACTTGTACCAATTACATTCGTCTGTAAAAAGATTTCTGGATTTTCAATAGATCTATCCACATGAGATTCTGCTGCAAAATTTACTACAACATCAGGCTTTTCACTTGCAAATAATTCATCAACAAAAACTCTATCAGCAATATCTCCTTTAACAAATTTAAATTTAGGATTTTTCATTGCTACTTCTAACGTTTCTAAATTACCAGCATAAGTGAGTTTATCTAAACAGATTACTTCATCATTTGGATAATTATCTAATTCATAATAAATAAAATTACTACCAATAAATCCTGCCCCACCAGTTACTAATATTTTCATTCATCTTCTCCATATACAAAATTTATAATACTATCTTTAAATAATGGCATTTTTTTATCTTTTTCAGATAATATAGGATTATCTATACCCCAATTAATATTTAATTCAGGATCATTATACATAATACCACTTTCAGTTTCTGGTGCATAAAAATTATCTACTTTATAATTCACTTCTACATTATCAGTAAGTGTAACATATCCATGTGCCATACCTCTCGGCATATATATTTGTTTCTTATTTTCTGCTGACAATTCCACTGATATCCATTTTTTATATGTTGGTGAGCCCTTTCTAATATCTACTACTACATCTATCATAGCACCTCTAATAACTCTTACTAATTTAGCCTGTGCTTTAGGATTTAATTGAAAATGTAATCCTCTAAGAGTTCCTTTTTGAGCATTAAATGAGTGATCATCTTGCACAAAATCTGCCATTATACCATATTCTTTATATCTATTGGCAGAATAACTCTCCATAAACCATCCTCTATTATCCCCAAAAGTTTTTGGTGTTACAATATAAACACCTTCTATTATTGTTTTTTCAACTTTCATTTTCCTATCTCCTTTTTATTTAATTAAAAATTTCTGCTACACGCATTAAATATTTACCATAATCTGTTTTTAGCATAGGCTGTGCTAATTCTATTAATTTTTCTTTTGATATATATCCTTTGCGATAGGCAATTTCTTCAATACAAGATATATACATTCCTTGTCTATGTTGCACAATTGCTACATAATTAGACGCTTCTAATAATCCATCATGTGTTCCAGTATCTAACCAAGCCATACCTCTACCAAATAATTCAACTTTTAAATTACCACGTTTTAAATATTCTTCATTAATACTAGTAATTTCTAATTCTCCACGGGCTGATGGTTTTATTTTTTTTGCTATTTCTACAACACTATTATCATAAAAATATAATCCTGGTATAGCATAATTAGATTTAGGGTTTTTTGGTTTCTCTTCTAAAGAAATTACTCTTCCACTCTTATCAAATTCTACCACACCAAAAGAAGTAGGATCTGCCACATAATAACCAAAAATCAATGCTCCATTTTCAATTTTAGTAGCTCTCTGTAATAATTCTGAGAAATGCCTTCCATAAAATATATTATCACCTAAAATTAAAGCTACAGAATCTGTTCCTATAAAATCTTCACCTAAAATAAAAGCCTCTGCTAATCCATTTGGTTTTTCTTGTACTATATATTCAATGTTTAGTCCATAATTATTCCCATCACCTAAAAGTTGTTTATAAAAAGGTAAATCTCTAGGTGTAGAAATAATTAAAATTTCTCTTATTCCTGCAAGCATTAATACAGCCAACGGATAATATATCATTGGTTTATCATATATTGGTATAATCTGCTTTGATATTGCTTTCGTAATAGGATATAATCGTGTTCCTGAACCGCCTGCTAAAATTATGCCTTTCATTTTATAACTCCTTATATACCCAATATTTACTTAAAATATAATTTAAAATTATAACAACTATTGTAAGTATATATTTAGATATCATTATATCTAATTCCATAAATGATGCTACTAATAATCCTATATTTTCAATTATTAACGTTATTGCTCTTGCATACATAAAGTATAAACAATTTCTTATATTGCTTATTGTTTAAATACATATATTGTATTTGTACAATAAGCAAATATTATAGCTACTATAAAAGCTATGATATTTATAAGCATTAATATTATATTATTATTATCATTAAAAAAATATAATAATCCATAAAATATACTTAAATTAACAATAACTGTTAAAATACCAAAAATAATATAATTTATTTTTTCTTTCATTTTATGTTATTTATCCAAATATGCTTCTATTTCTTTAAATCTTTCAAATGTATGTTCTATTACTACATCCATATTAAAATATTTATATTCTGCTAAACGACCACTTAAAAATAAATTATTATATCTTTTAGATTTATTATAATACTGTTTATAAACTTTATTATTTTCGTCATTCATTATTGGATAATATGGTAAATTACCCACTTCAGCATCTTTATTATATTGAAGCGGATATTCTGTTACAACTGTAGTATATTCACAATTTTCTTTATGCCAATTAAACCATTTATATTCTGTTTTTCTAGTATATCCTTTAGCTTGTGGATATGAACATACTTCAGCAGGCAAAATCTTATCAGCTTTTACAGTTTCATATTTAAAATCCAGTGAACGATATGGTAATGCACCATATTCATAAGCAAATAATTCATCTATCATGCCAGTAAAAATTAATAATTTTACCTCTTCATTTTTATAAAGCACCTTATTATTTTTATCATCAAAACTAATATTTGGTATAGCATCTGTATTTAATTCTATACTAATATTTTCATGATCAAGCATTTTTTCAAATAATTTTGTAAAACCATATTTAGGTAAATATTGAAAGTCCTTATTTAAATATCGCTCATCATAATTTAATGCCATAGGTACACGATTCATAATATATATATCTAACTGTTTAGGATCTAATCCCCACATCTTGGAAATATATGTTTTGAATGCTTTTTCAAATAATAACTTACCATAAGCACTTATATCTTTATCTTCACTAGAAATAATTTCTAAAATAGGTACTCTATCTCTTCCAATAAAATTTTGACGAAATTTATTTAATAATATTTCAGCTTGTTTACAACCTACTAACTGTTGCATTGTTTTAAAGTTAAATGGTAATTGTACATATTTTCCATCAATATAACTTAATAACTTTGTACTATGTTCATACATCTCTGAATATTGACTTAAATATTCAATAATCCACCAATAATTTGTATTCAAAAAATGTGGTCCATATTTTTGAACTAATATACCTTTCTCATTAACTTCATCATACATATTTCCTGCAATATGATTTCTTTGCTCTACGACCAATACTTTCATATTTTTTTCTTCTGCTAATTTCCTAGCTAAAATGCTTCCAGAAAAACCTGAACCAACAACTACTACATCATACATTATTCATTCCCTCTTTTATCCATTCAGCAGTTTTTAATATACTATATTTAAAATCTACATTAGCCTCTTCACCTGTATCATTATATAATGCATTCAAATCTGTATAATCATAATTTGTAATAAAAGTATCTTCTAATTCGCCAAAATTTAATATCATATTAGGATTTAATATATCTCTAGCTTCACTTATTATTTCTCTTAATGATCTTAATTTTTTATGTCCAATATAATATGTCTTTAAATGTTTCCCTTTTTCCATTGTCGCTATTAACAATTTAATTGTGTCATCTATATATATCCAATCATTTAATTGTGTACCTGCCACTAATTTTAAAGGTTCATCTTTTATTAACTTGGATAATATAAAATTAGTAGACCTCATAGAATAATCGCCTACACCAAATGTATTTGCTAATAATGCTGAATTAAATTCAATATTTCCATTATATGCTATTATTTTACAAAACATTTCTGCTGATAACTTACTATTAGCATATATACATACATTTCTTGGAGAACATACATTTTTATCAATATGTTCAATAATTTCTAATTCTGCTACTGTACCTGCTAAAAGAAATTTTTTACACTTTATATTTTGAGCTAATTCTATAGCTTTAATCGCACCATCTATATTATTAAGCTGAATTTTTATATCTATTGATTTTTTACCATATGCTCCTTCCCATGCCAAATGATAAAATCCATCTATATTATATAATTCTTCATCTTTTATTTTTTCGTAATCACTATAATTTGCTTCTATTATATCTAAATTTTTATACCTAGATAAATCAGATAAATTATTTTTATTTGTTGTTATCGCAAAAACTTTATTATTTCTATTTAATAGTTCTTTAACTAGTGCTTTTCCTATAAACCCACTAGCTCCTGTTACAATATATTTTTTCATTTTTTTCCTCTTTCTTAAATTTTTATATTAATTTACTTTGTTTCTCAATATAAATATAATTATTCACCCTAATACTACTATCAATAATACATTTTTTTAAATAATCTATTGAATTATAAAATTGATTATCTATACCTACATTTATATTTTTTATACCATTATTATCTATAAATTCTAGATTAACATCAAAATTATCAGGTGCTGTAAAAATTCTTGGTGCTTTTAAAGTTGCTTTACTTCCCCATACTTCTAATTCACATTTATAAGCATTATCCATACCAAAAGATACCTGTGCGGTTATTCCTTTATCATTTTGCAATGTAGCATTTCCATATAAGTCTACTTCAAAATCTTCTTTCACTAAATTACTACAAACAACTTTTGTTGTATCGCCTAATAAATAGTTAGCTAATTTTAATGTGTATCCTCCACAATCTAATAAAGCACCACCACCAAGTTCTTTATTATAACGGAAATCATTTTTTTCTCTCATTGGAAAACCAAAAGCAATACGATAAAGTCTTATTTTTCCTAAATATCCTGAATCAATTATTTCTTTTATTTTAGTCAATTGCTTATGATACATAAACATATAATTTTCATGTACTGCTAAATTTCTTTCTTTAGCTAATTCTATTAATTCTTCTGTTTGTTGTAAATTCACACAAAATGGCTTTTCCATTAAAATATGTTTACCTGCTTGTAAAGCTTTTTTTCCCCACTCAAAGTGTAAAGCTGGAGGCAATGGTATATATACTGCATCAATATTTTTATCTTGTAAAAGTTCATCATAACTAGAATAACCTTTTCCACCATAAGATTCAACAAATAGTTTTGTCTTTTCAATATTTCGTGAAGCTACTCCAATATATTCAAACTCACTATGTTTTTTCAATGCTGGCAAAAATCTTCTAAAAGCAATTTCAGATGTCCCTAATATACCTAAACGTATCTTTTTCATATTATACCTCCATTATATTTCCAATAAAGATAATAAATTACGCAATTGAATATTCAATATATTATTATGCTGAACTAAATAATTTAATGTTTTATAATCAAGCCACATATATTCTTTAGGAAGCTCAAGATCAAAATTTTGCTCTTGCATAACTAATAAATTACGATTCTGCTCATGATAAAATCTTCCGCCTTCTTCAGATAAATAATGATCAAAAACGATATTCTTTTTATTATTAACCTGATTTAGAAAATATTTTTCTACACTATCTAACTCTTCATTATGAACAGCTTCTATTTGTAATGTAGGTGCTAATTCCACTTCATCAAAACAACCAAGCTCATGTTTTATCTTTACTAAAAACTCTCGTTTTTCATTTTTCTTATTATTTCTCATCAACAATCCAAAAGTAGCATCACCAATAGCTTCAAATAAAGGTTGCGTCCATTCTTTTACTTCTCTACCTTCTATAGCTATCTTACAAAAAATAATTTTATATGGATATGGTTTTTTACATACAAATTCTCCATCTTGCATATGCCATGATTTCAAATCTTTTAGTTTTACAAATTCAGAGGTTTTTTCTGAATACATCTTTATATCATTTATTTTATTATAAATACTTACTAGATCTATCGGATCATCGTTAATAATAGATTTATATAAAGCCTTATCTTTAAAACTATTTTCTATAGCTTCCTTATCTTTATCTTTTAAATCATTCCATTTATAATAAGGAATACAAGACAGTACAGTTCTTGTATCCATGTTAACTAGATTATCTATTCGCATTAAAGCTTTTATTTGTTCCATAGTCATCCATCTATGACTTGGTAAAATTTCTATTTCTTCATCAACTTTTATAATGATATTACGATTTCTTTTCTTATAAAATCTTGACGATTGTTCTGATTGAATTTGATCCACAATAATCTCATATTTATCAGCATTCATAAAGTAATCTATATACGCAGGACGTTTACCACCATGCTTCTGGGTAAAATTACTTTTTGTTGCTTGAATTGTAGGTGATATTTGGATTTTATTTATATTCCCAGGTTCAATTTTAGCTTGCATCAAGTAATACATAATGCCATCAAAATTTTTACAAATAATTCCCAAATATCCTATTTCATTTTGAATAATTATTGGCTGTTCTACAACTTGTTTTTTTCCATTTAGCTCATAAATTTCTCTTAGTCCTATAATATGAAAAAAACTATTATTTTTATTTCTAATGATACCTTTTTCTTCATCATAAAACCAAAAATTACTATCTTCTAAAAAATTTTTTTCTATATTAACTTTTAATTTTCTATTTTTAGTTTCAATAAAATCAACTATATCTCTATTATCATACATTTAATTATCTCCAAAAAACTATACGTCGTTTCTTAACATGATATAACATCATTACATTAACACAAATCTCTGTCAATAACATTACAAGTGTTGCACCTTCCGCTTTATAAAAATATATTAAAGGTACAACTATTATTAAATTAAAAATTAATGTATTTCTTATACATATACTAAAGTCTTTTTTATACCCGTATGGCATTAATATTAAAAATCCTAATATATTACTAATAATTATAAAAATAGGCATACCTGATAAAATTTTTAATAAATTTATTGACATCATATATTGCTTACCAAATAAATATACAACAATATTATATGCTCCAAAATATAATATTATAAATAATAAAAAACCAATAAACATAAATATAACCGCTATTTTTTTTATAAAAGAATCTGCTAACTGTTTATTTTCAATAACAAGTTTATTTATATAAGGATATACCGATTGCAAGACAGGTCCTAATACTTTCATTAAACAATCAATTAACTTTTTTATTACACCAAAATAAGCTATTACTTCATTACTAGAAAATAAACCTAATACCATTATATAGCTACTAGTATATATACTTATAAATATGTTGGATATAAAAATACTCCATCCATCTTTAAATTGGTATATAATATCATTTATATTTATTTTTATAAATAAATATTTATATTCTTTCAATAAAATACAAATAGAAAATATACCTGCTAATAATGGTACTATCGATTGTAATATTACCGCAATTATATAATCATCTTGACTTTTCACTATAAAGAAAATGGAACTAGTTGTTATCATTCTAGCTATTAAATTTACAATTGTTATATATCTCATTTTTTCAATACCTTGAAAAAACCACGTAGGAAATAACATATTGCCGATTACTACAATATATGATGCATATAGAACCATTTTATCAATAATATATATTTTTTCTAACAGAATATATATTATTGATAAAACCATAGAAGCAAATACACATATAATAAATTTTGTAGCCATTATAGACATAAATATTTTAGCTTGTTTTTCATTTTTATTTATTGCTATTAATCGAGGACCTGTAAACATAAATCCATAATCAACAACCAAATTAAAATAATTTATAATAGTTTGACAAAGTATTATCATACCATATTTATCTGGTCCTAATACCATTACTAAATAAGGGAAAATTATCAATCCTAATAAATATTCTAATCCTTGTATACTATATAAAGATATTATATTCTCCAATAACCTTTTATATTTATGAATAAAGTTCAATATTTTCACCTATCTTTTGCATATTTTAAAATAATATCTTTTATATATTCTACCACATAATCTTTATTTAAATATTTTTCTGCTAAAATATTACTTCCATTAATAATTTTTTTATATATTTCAGGATTTTTTTCTATATAATTTATCTTTTCAACTAAATCACTTAAATCTTCCCTTATAAAAATACAGTTTTCTCCATCTTTTAAGTACTTAAAGTAAAACTCTTTATACTTTCTATCTACAATAAATACTACACGATTACTCCAAAGTAATAACTTCAACCGACCACTATAACCTGTACTTTGGATATCAATTAAATATTTATATTGACAATGATCTTCTAAGGTTACATATCTTTTTATTTTCTGGAACCTTCCTTTTTCTCGTGTATCCCATTTTGTAGAAATTGATAATATTTTATCGCTATTTTTTTCACCTAGTCTTATTAAAGTTTCTCTGGTTATATGTGTTCCTTTATCTGTACTTCCAATCCAAAAAGCTCTATTATCAGTATATAATTGTTTCCCTGCTTCACATATATTTTTTACTGTTTCCTGATAATCATTTATTCCACATTCTATCCAAGAATCAAAAATAAAATCTGGAATAGGTATGACTTTATCTTTATATTTCTCCTCTGTAGAATATGCAAAAATATATTTTAATTTATATAAACGCCTATAAAAATCAGCATCCTCTGGCTTATCTCCTGTAAAAATAAACATATTTATATATTTATTTTTCATTAAATCCTCATATTTTCTAAAAGCTAGTTTAAATAATCGAACAGTAGAATCATTTCTAGTTTGACATTGTTCTCCTAAATACTCATATTTAATATTAGGATATATTCCATAAACTCTCATTAGATCAAATCTTAATCTTTTATTTATTTTATAATGTATAAATTTAGCTGTTTTTTCAAAATTTATACGTCTAAATATATAATGTAAACACTCTTTTATTTTATTTTTCATTTTTTCTCCCTTTATATATATAATAAATAAACTTAAATAAATTAGTTGGAAATAAACTTGTTAATATTAACTTACATCCAATTGCTATTGGAAAATGTATTAGCTCATTTTTCAATTTAATTAAGGATTTAATTGTTAATATGTTTTTTCTCCTATATCCCATTATTGCTTTTATAGAAAAAACATCTCCAATTTTCCTATAAAATAAGTCTTTTGATTTTTCCTTATAATTATCCCCAGCTAAGATAGGAATATAATACCAATCTTTAATAAAATAATTTAATACATTATTACTATATCGTACTTGCTGTATATCTTGTTTTGTTATTAACTCTATATTAAGCCAATATAGATCACATTTATAATTTAAATACTTAAGTATTGCAACTAAGTGAGGAAATGCATTATTTTTTATTTCCCTAATATTTATTATATCAACTAATGTTCTTAAATAAATTAGTGATGACATCCATGACATATATCTACCTAGATCAGATAAAACTAAATTTTTATCTTTATATACATTGGTAGATATATTTTCCAGTTTAAATTTTTCATAATTCTTATTTTTTGCATTTACAACTATAAAATCATAGCTTCCATTCTTTAATAAATCCAATAAAACTTTTATATTTTCTTCTATAATAATATCATCATCACCTAATAACCAACAATATTTTGAGGTTGACATTCTCAAGGCATTATCAAAATTATATGCTATTCCTTTGTTTTCTCTATTTCTATGATATTTTATAAAATCATATTTTTTAGATATACATTTCATATATACTTCTGTCCTATCTGTTGAAGCATTATCTGATACACATATTTCTAAATTATATCTTAATGATAATTTTATCAAATTTTCTATATTATATATTAAACTCTCTCCTCCATTATATGTTGGTATACATATACTTAATAACCGCCTCATATAATACTCCTAATTCTATAGACTAAAATTATCTATTAGTTTTTTTATTAATATTGCCCCAATAAAACAACTTATTATAGATATAAAAACCTGTTCAAATGGATTTATATCTAAATAATATGTTAATATAATAAAAATAATTGGTTCGTGAAATAAATATATAGAAAAGCTATATTTATCTAATATCTTATATAGATATTTTTTTTCTATATATAAATAAAAATATCTAATATTTTTATTTATAATCATTAACCAAAATATAACTCCTATTATAGCAATTATATTATTATATAACTTTATATTCATTAATATTAAAAAAAGATGTATAAACCCTAAAAAAAATATATTACTCCAATCTATATATTTGTCTATTTCATTTTTATGCTTATACACCACCCCCCATCAAAAAAAAGGGTAGATAAACAATAGTAGCTTTAAACTGATACAGCATTATTATCGAATATTTAATTTCACTTATACTTTCTGATATAAAAAATAATACTATTAATCCAATTATTTTTATTTTATAGTTAAATCGTTTTACCAACTTATAAAATATATGTACAATAATAAATATATTAAATAACATTAGTAAAAACCATGTAGGTCCTGGATCTACTCCTAAAACAACATTTTTTAAATATAAATATATTAGATCATGATTATAAAACCCAATAGCTTTTCTTACTGGTATTATCCAAAAAAAAGTAACAAATATAAAGGGTATAATTAGTCTATAATATTTCTTTTTTATTAACTCTATTATATTCATTTTATAATCTTTTTTATAAAAATAAATATATCCAGAACAAAATACAAATAAAGCCATATGAAAACTTCCTATATAACGTGCTATAAAATCAAAAACAGTAGAGTTTTGCGTAGAAGTATATACCCATAGCCCTGTATATGGATTCATACAATGATTTAATACTACAAACAAAATTGCTATATTTTTTATTAATTCTATATTTTTTAATCTTGCCATAAAAAAACCTCTGATATTATAGTCCTAAACTTACTATAAAAATTACTATCATAATTTATCTTTAGTATATTATTTAACTTTAATATACTTGGTTTTATGTTTACTATCCCCTCTTGTCTATATGGAATTACACCAAAATTTATTTTACTTTTTGAATTCAAAGCTTTTTTCATATCTAAAATATATTCTTTTAATGGCCTTGTATCATTACTTGCTAAATTAAATATTCCTTTAGCTTCCTTATTAAAAATTAAATTTATAATTATTTTTGATAAATCTTTTATATAAATATAATTCCAATATTGCTTTCCTTCTGTCATATTTACATCTTTATTTTTTTTCATATTTCTTAGTGTAGACATAATTAATGTATTTTCATAATCCCCTTCACCATAGACACTAAAAATTCTTCCCCATATAAATCTTACATTATTTTCTAATGCTTTTTTTTCTAACTCTAAACAAGTTTTTAATTTAAATTTACCATATTCAGTATTTGGATTTGTTTCTGTTTCTTCAGTTATTATATCATTAACAAATCCATATTCAGCTTGTGATCCTGTACCCAAAAAAACATCACAACCTAATGCTGTTACAGCTTCAAATGTTTTTACTGAATTTATATAATTTTGTTCCTGTATTTTTTCATCATAACGCTCTGGAACTCTAGTTCCTTCCCATGCTAAATGAATACATATATCTACTTTTTTTAAATATAATTTTAAATTTTCTATTTCTTTTTGATCCAATTCTATTATTTTTAAATTAGAAAATTCATTTAATTTATCTTTATTAATAGAATTAGGTCTGATAATTGCATATATATTATATTCATTATTTTTTAATTCTTTTAATATATTGATACCTATAAAACTAGTTGCTCCAGTAATAATAATATTTTTCATTAATATTCCTCATTCATTAATATTTAACAATTCTTTTACTTTATTTTTTATGTTTGAGCTATCCATACCATATTGTTCTCTCAAAAATTCCTGATTACCAACAATAGATGAAAATTCATCATTTAATCCCAATCTTATTAATTTTGATTCTGTATTTATTTCTGCTAAAATTTCTGAAATAACACTACCCAAGCCACCATTTATAACATGTTCCTCTACTGTAATTATATATTTATGTTTTCTAGCAATTTCTATTATTTTATTTTTATCAATAGGTTTTATATAACATGAAATATACACCGAAATATCTATATGATTTTCATTATACAAATCAAAGCTTGCAGCAATAGCTTCTTTTGCAATACTCCCCATTGCTATTATTGCAATATTTTTGCCCCTCTTGATCTCTTTTATTTCACCCACCTTAAAAAATTCATTAGCCTCAAATATATTAGGCTCTTTACCTCTTTCTAATCTAATATATGACGGTCCAGACATTTCACAAACTTGTTTTGCAATAGCTTTGGCACTAACTGGATCACATGGTGCAAAAACTTTCATATTTGGAATTGCTCTCATAACCGCAATATCTTCTGTTCCGTGATGTGTTATTCCTAATGATCCATAGGATAATCCACCTCCAACAGCTATTATATTTACATTTAAATTATGATATGCTATATCATTTCTAATCTGCTCTAAACATCTTAATGTTGGAAAATTAGCTATAGAATAAATAAATATTCGTTTATTACACAATGCTAATCCAGCTGCTACAGACGCCATATTTTGCTCTGATATTCCACAATTAATGTATCTATCTGGAAAATTTTCTGCAAATTTGTCAACAACACTAAAACCTAAGTCAGCCGTTAATAACATTATATTTTTATTATAACTTGCTATTTTTTCAATTTCATTAATAAATGTGTTTCTCATTATTTACTCCAACTCCTTCATAGCTTTTTCATAAAACTCGCCTTGCGGATCTCTATAATGCCATAGTAATTGATTTTCCATAAAAGATACACCTTTACCTTTTATAGTATTAGCTAATATACAATTTGGTTTTTCTCTATTTAAGTTATTCAATGCATGTTTTAATTCTTCATGATTATTTCCATCTATCTCTTGAACATTCCAACCAAATGCTTCCCATTTCTGTTTTATCGGATAAATCTTACTTATATCTTTACAAAATCCCATTGCTTGTTGCTTATTACAATCTACAATTGCTATCAGATTATTTAACTTATATTGAGAGGCAAATAACACTGCCTCCCAAATAGAACCTTCTTCACATTCTCCATCTCCCAAAATAACATATGTATTATATGTTAAATTATCTAATTTTCCAGCATACGCCATACCACATCCTATACCCAAGCCATGTCCTAAAGAACCTGTAGATACTTCTACACCTTTATTTTTATGTGAAACATGACCTGATAATGTACTTCCATTTTGATAATAATTATCTAGCATCTTTCTTTCAAAAAATCCTTTTTCAGCTAACGCTGCATAAATAGAAACTCCTGCATGCCCTTTACTAAGAATACATCTATCTCTATTTTTATCATGTATATTATCTGGAGTTATATTTAATATATCATTATATAAAACTGCTACTATATCCGTTACTGATAATATAGCACCTATATGCGATGCATGTGATCTATGTGTCATCACTATAGCATGTTGCCTTATTTTTTTTGCTAATTCAATACTATTCATAATTCCACCTCAATTATTTTAAAAAATCTTTTATTTGACTTTCCATACATAAAGCTATATCTTGCTTACTTTCATAAACTTTAGCCCACTCTATTGTTTTTTCCACAGCCTCATCTATATGCCAATGTGGAGTCCAATTAAATATAAATTTAATCTTTGAACAGTCTAATTTTAAAAATTGTGCCTCATGAGGATTTTCTATATTAACACATTTCCATGCTTGAGAATTTCCCCACTTTTTACAAAATAAATCCACTAAATCACCTGTATTTACACAATCACTCTCATCTGGTCCAACATTATAATAACCTGCATATTTTTTATCTTTATATTGCTTTTCTACAATCATTAAATAAGCAAAAAGTGGTTCTAAAACATGTTGATAGGGTCTAATAGAATATGGATTTCTTACATTTATTTCTTCTTTTTTATAAGCAGCTCTTATACAATCTGGAATTATACGATTTATAGCGAAATCACCACCTCCAATTACATTGCCCGCTCTTGCTGTAGATATAGCTACATTTCCATCTGAAAAAAAACTATTTTTATAACTATGTGTTACTAACTCTGAACATGATTTACTATTTGAATATGGATCGAATCCATCAAGTGGCTCATTTTCTCTATAACCCCAAACCCACTCTTTATTTTCATACACTTTATCCGTAGTAACATTTAAAAAGGATTTTACACAATTAGTATTACGAATACATTCTAATATATTCACAGTCCCCATTACATTAATACTATATGTCTCAACTGGATTTTTATAACTTTCAAGAACTATAGGTTGTGCTGCTAAATGCATTACTATTTCAGGGGAATATTTATCAAAAACTTCTTTTAATTTAACATAATTACGTACATCACCAATAATTGATGTTATCTGATTTTCAATTTTAGATTTATTATATAATATACTTCCTTGTTTAGATGGCGCTAACGCATATCCTATGACATTTGCCCCAAACATAGTTAAAATCTTACATAGCCAAGTTCCTTTAAAACCTGTATGACCTGTTATTAAAATTGTTTTATCTTTAAAAAATTTTTCATTTATTACCATACTTTCCACAAAGCCTTTCCTTCATTCCACTGTTTTTCTAAATTAAATTTATCTCTCTGTGTATCCATGCATTGCCAAAAACCATCATGCTTATATGCCATTAATTGACCTTGTTTAGCAATAGTTTCTAAAGGTTCTTTTTCAAATACTGTTGTATCATCTTTAATATAATCAAAAATTTTAGGTTCTAAAACCATATATCCAGCATTTATCATACTACCATCTAAATCATTTTTTTCTCTAAAAGAATTAATCTCGTTATTTTCCCGAATACCAAGTACTCCAAATCGTTGTCCAACATTAACAGTTGTTAATGTCGCAATTTTTCCATGTTGCTTATGATATTTTATCAATTCGTTAATATTTACATTACTCACACCATCACCATATGTAAGCATAAAAGTTTCTCCACCAACGTATTTTTCTACTCTTTTTATTCTTCCTCCAGTCATAGTATTTAAACCTGTATCTACAATTGTTACTCTCCAAGGCTCTGCTACATTATTATGAACTATCATTTTATTTTCATCGGTAAAATCAAAAGTTATATCACTTTGATGTAAATAATATTCCGCAAAATATTGCTTTATCATATGTTGTTTATAACCTGCACAAATTATAAAATCATTACATCCATAAAAAGAATATAATTTCATTATATGCCATAAAATAGGTTTTTCACCTATTTCAATCATTGGTTTAGGACATAAATGACTTTCCTCACTAATACGTGTTCCAAATCCTCCTGCTAAAATAATTGTTTTCATATCTTTATACCTCATTCATTTCTTTTATTATTTGATATAGTCGTTTTGCACTATTTTCCCAAGTATATTTTTCAAAAAGCTTTTTAGGATTCGCTACTTTATTTTTTAATAATTTATCTAAATCAACGTTATAGTCATACGGGTCAAAATAAGTTACACAATCTTCATATACTTCTGGCAAACAACTACTATTTGAACATAATACCTTAGCTCCAAAGCATAGTGCCTCTAACGGAGGCAATCCAAAGCCTTCATAAATAGATGGAAACAAAAATGCTTTACATTTACTAAAAAAGAAACTAATTTCGTCATCTGTTAAATAACCTAAATGAATCACATTTTTTAATTCAAATATATTAATATTATCATGTAAATTACCTTTATCTAGAGGAGGACCAGCCACTAAAAATAATTCACTTTTATATCGTTTAGCTACATTATAAATCCATCTTAAATTTTTATTTTTTTCTATTCCTCCTAGATAAAAATAAAATATTTTATTTTCATATTCCATATATTTTTTATTATCTATTTTATTTCTATTTATTTTTTTTATATGACTACATGCACTATAAACGACCATGATATTTTTAGAAGATATACTATTATAATGATGTAGTATCCTATTCTTTGTAAAATTTGAAACTGTTATTATTTTTTTTGATCTTTTTACTATATTATAATCAATTATTCTATTATATATATATCTTAATTTATTACCTAACCCTCGAATATCATTAAGCCTACTATCTTCAAATCTTAAATCATGAATAGCTACTATCCCTGGAGATATTAAAGGCGCCAAACCTGCTGCTAATGATATATCAACTGCATTATTTTTTAAAATATAATATTGATATGCTGTATATTGCCAACCTTTTAAAGGACATATTTTACCATATTCTTTTATCTTGATTTTTTTTAGACTGGGTAAATATTTACTATATTTAGGCACTATTAACTCAATATCTTCTTCTTCTATTAATGAATCTAATGCTAATATAATCTCATTAATATATCTTTCTACACCTCTTTTATGTTCATTAATAAGCACTTTTCCATTTATAACAAATTTTCTCATCTATAATTTTTATTTACCTCCGAATTAATATTATATACAATACCTAAAAATAACCAATATGATAAAAAACTATATTCTGGAACACTTACCATCATTATAATATACATTGTTAATATAATTAGATTATTCATATCATCTAATTTACTTTTATTCTTTATTTTAAAATATCTAAAATTAATAATAAAGAATATTATACTTCCTATAATGCCTATATTTACTAAAAATGTTCCAAATAAATCTGTTGAACGATGTACTCCAAATCCTATACCAAATAACATATGCATTATATCTAAACTACACCAATAATCTATTGAGTTAAAAATATTAGATAGTCTCTCCATACCAGATCCTGCTCCTGCTAAATTAACAGAACCATCAAAATCTACAATTGGCATTAACTTATTAATAATCATTATTTCCATAACATCATATATATATTTATATAAAACAACATACGTTATACCTACTATAAATAATATACTTATTAATATTTTTTTATTTTTTAATATATTTTTATTAAAAAATAAATTATATATCATAATTACAAATACACCTAAATATGCAGTTGTCGATGTGGATAATAACATTACTATTCCCAAAAAAATAGAAAAAATTTTTTTACATTTATAATAAGAAAAAATTACATATGGTAATAATGTAAAAGCAAACATTGATGGTTCCATTGCTAAACTATCTATTCTTTTTATAGCTATTCCAGATACCACAAAATCTTGAGCGATTAATGGAGCACCCCCAGTTTGTGTATAATTTCTATTACTTAAAAAATCTCCATTTATCCCACATGTTAAAAATAAAATGAATTCATATAATCCATATGCTGCAAAAAACACACCTGAATATACTATCCATTTATCCCACTTCTCATTATAAAAAAATTTACTATAAATAAACATTAAAAATCCTATTATCAAATATAGCGATTGTGTAATTAAAGATGTTCTAAAAACTTTCTCAGTTAAAGATTCATTACTTAATAGAAATAATCCTTGTAGTGTTATATTGTTAATCTCATTAAATAGTTGCGATATACAAGTTAAAAATACAAATATACTTAACATCAATATTAATGTAAAAAAATACTTTCCTCTAATTTTTTTTTCTGTAAAAAAAACTATTATAGGTGAAATTACTGCAAAAACATATGATACCAAAGAACCCGGTATTTGAGAAGATATTGTTAGTGTTGTAGCTGGTATAAAAAAACTCCATAAAATAAAATATTTATCAATTATATTATACATACAAATCCTTCTTATTTTCTTTTTCTAATAGTTGCTCTATTAGATTAATATATTTATTTACACATACATTCCAATCATATTTATTTAAGTCATACTTATTTTTCTGTTTACCATTTATATTATTTAAAATAGTTAAACTTATATCATTTATATCATATGGATTAAAATAATTTACCATATTTGCACAAACCTCTTTTACTGCTGGAATATCACTAGCTATAACAGGAATACCTGCCGACAAAGCTTCTAATGGAGGAGAGCCAAAACCTTCATATAAAGATGGAAATATAAATAGTTTTGCTTGTTTATAATACTGTTTTAATTTATCATCAGATACATATCCAGTAAAAATAATTCTATCTTCATTTCCTTTTATTAATTCTTCTACTTTACAATTACCTGTAATAAAACCTTCCTTTTTTCCTACAATAATTAAATCATAATTAATTTTATCTTTTATATTTAGGAATGCTCTTATTAAATTACTTAAATTTTTATGAGGCTTTACATTTCCAACATACAATAAATATGGTTTATTATGCACTAATTCACCTATAGATACTTTAAAAAAATCTTGATCAACACCTGCATATACAACTATTATTTTAGAATCATCCACTCCAATATATTTCTTTAATTCATTAGCAGAAAAATTAGATACACATATTATTTTAGATGATTTTCTTTTTACTATTTCAAACATAAATTTTGCATACAATTTTTTATGTAAGCCATTCACAAATTGTGGCATTGCTAAATGAAATACATCATGAATTGTTACCAATAATTTACCTTTATAGAGTACAGGAACATTATAATGTGGACTCCACATTATATCTGTATCTGTAGGAATATTTCTTATTAACTCTATTTGTTCTTTAATAGAATATATTGGTGCTATGCACTTTATAATAGTAACATTATTAACTTTTAAATAATTAAAAGTCAATAATTCTTTAGGATTTCCTAAAATATAAAAATGCCAATCAGATTTTAATAATATCATTCTTTTTAAAATGTTTTTTATAAAAGTTCCTATCCCTGAAGCATTTATCATTCTTGCATCTATAGTAATTTTTTTCATATTTACTCCTACTTATTACACTTTATATAAAAAGATTTTATTCCACATTTTTCTCCACATTCTATATCCCATGGTTTATCACCAAATAATACAGATTGTTTCACATCTATATCAAAATCTTTTATTGCTTGCTCTATCATTCCTGTTTTTGGTTTTCTACAATTACATTCACCTGTAAAATCAGGATGATGAGGACAAATATAAAAAGCATCTATATGTGCACCAATTTTTGCTAATTCTTCATTTATATAATTATGCAATATATCAACTTCTTTTTGTGTATAATAGCCTCTTGCTATTCCTGCTTGATTAGTTACTACAATAACTTTATATCCTTCATCATTATATTTTTTTATAAATTCAGGCATTCCCTTTATAAATTCAAAATCTTCGATGCGATGAACATATCCTTTATCTATATTTATAGTTCCATCTCTATCAAAAAAAGCTGCTTTATTCATTTTATTTATCCTTTATTAAATATATTTTTAAAATCAATCTGTGCTTTTGAATAATCTTCCGGTATTCCTATATCTATAAAATAACTATCACTAAAATATGCTTTAATATCATCTTTTAAATAATACTTTTCCATATAATCTTTTTCAAAAGAAAAAGTTTTCTCGCTTATTTTATTTAATAAATCTTTCTTTATACAATAAATACCACCATTTATATATCCTTTTTCATGGTATTTTTTTTCTTCAAATCCTATAACTTCTTTATTTTCATTAATCTTTACAATACCATATCTATCAAAATCTTTCATTTCTTTTACGGATATTGTAAAATCTGCATTCAAATCTATATGTTGAGCTAACAAGCCTTCTAAATTAACATCAAAAAAAGTATCCCCATTAATAATAAAAATATTATCTTCCCTACATTTATTTAAAGCTTGTTTTATTGCTCCACCAGTAAATAAAGGTGTATCTTCTACTGAATAATCTATATCTATATTTTTATATTTTTTACCAAAATAATCTATTATTACTTCTTTTTTATAGCCAACTGCCAATACTACATGTGTTACATTATATTTATTTAACCAATTAAAAATATATACTAAAAAAGGTATCTCATTTATAGGTGCCATAGGCTTTGGCACATCTGAAACAATTTGTTTCAATCTTGTACCAAAACCTCCAGCTAAAATAATTGCTTCCATTATCTCTTATTCCTCTGTATAAAATTCAGCTTCCACAGCTAAACATATTGCATGATATATTGGCAGATGTAATTCTTGAATTTTATATGTTTCTGTTTCTGGAGCAGCTATTAAAATATCAGACATACCTTTTAATTTTCCACCATTTTTCCCTGTTAAGGAAATACTTGTTATATTTAATGCTTTTGCTACTTCTACTGCATAAATTACATTTTTAGAATTTCCAGATGTGCTAATAGCTAATAAAATATCTCCTTTTTTACCTTGACCTAAAACTTGCTGAGCAAAATTTAGATCTGGAGCAACATCATTAGCATAAGCTGTGAGCAAACCAACTTCATTTACTAAAGAAATAGCTGGTAATGCCATTTGTAAATTATCTTGCAAATATTTTGCATTACTACTAGTTTTTTCTAACTTTAGTTTTAAATCTATTGGCAATTTTCTTGGCAATACAAAAGCTTTCATTAATTCTCCCACTATGTGTAAAGAATCAGCTGCACTTCCCCCATTACCACAAACCATTATTTTATTTCCATTTTTATAAGCTTCAATAATTTTTTCAACAGATAAAATTATATTTTCTTTTATTTCATTTAATTGAGGATATCTTTCTATTAGATGATTTATTTGTTTCATACCTACGTCTTTCATTTTGCTCATCCTTCCATTGGTAATTCATAATCTTCAGCAGAATAATACACCATTTGTGTTCCACCATTTTCAAATTCAAATGGTACATGTAACAAATTATCTAATGCTGATTTTACTTTATCTTGTTTTTCTTTTTCTACATAGAATAACAAGAATCCACCCCCACCAGCACCTAGTAATTTACCACCTAAAGCACCTGCATTTATTGCTTTAGCATAAAGATCATCAATTTCATTGGTTGATATTGCTGAAGATACACTTCTTTTCAATTTCCATGTGTAGTCTAATAATCTACCAAATTCATCTAAACTTTGTTTACTTGTTAAAATATCCTCAGCTACATCTACTAATTTTTTCATTTCCAATAATTCTTTTATTTTACTTTCAATACTTTTTTCTGTAGATGTTTGAACTTTCGCTGAAAATCTAGAAATACCAGTAAAAAATAATAATAAATTATCATTCAATGCTTTTTTTCTTTGATTAGACATAATTACAGGTTTCACAATATAACCATTTTTGTCCATATCAATTCTATTGAATCCACCAAAAGAAGCCGCTATCTGATCTTGTATTCCACCAGCTTCTTGACAAAGTACTCTTTCCAAGTAAATAGCTTCATCTGCTAATTTACGTTTATCTACTTGTTTTCCTTTCAAAGCATAGAAAGCATTCAGCATCCCTACTGCAAATGAAGATGATGTACCTAAACCTGTTCTTGCAGGTAAATCAGCATCATATGTCAATCTGATTTCATGGATATTTTTATATTTCATCGCATTTTTTATCAATGGATGCTTTATTTCATCATAGCTATTTACGCGTTCAATATTTGCATAAACTAATTCACTTGTATAATCAAAAAATCTTGGTAAATGTCTAATATTAACATAACAATATTTATCAAAAGTAGTAGAAAGTACAGCTCCTCCATGTTCTTCATAAAAAGAAGCCATATCTGTTCCACCCCCAAAAAAAGACATTCTAAACGGTGTTTTTGTTATTATCATCTAAAACTCTCCCTCTCACCTAAAATAAAATTTTATTTCAGATTATGTTCTTCTATAATTTTATCAACATAATGTTTAAAATTATATCTAAATTTATCTAAACCAAACTCTAAAGCATTTTCTCTACAATCTTCATATTTTATTAAATCAGATTGCTGTTCAAATTTATTGACAGCATCTATAAGACTATCTTTATTTTGCTTATCAAAGAAAATTCCTGTTGGTTTATCTTTTATACCTAAACCTCTCACGGTTTCTAGGGCTCCACCTTTGCCAAATGCTATAACAGGCGTACCACAAGCTTGAGCTTCTACAGGTGTAATACCAAAATCTTCTTCTGCTGCAAATACAAAAGCCTTTGCTTTCTGCATATGTTCTTTTAATACACTAAATGGCTGATAACCCATTAATTTTATATTTTCACAACCTTGTGCTATTTTTTGTATCTTATCAAAGTCAGGTCCTGTACCTATTACAATTAACTTTTTATCTGGCATCTGCGTAAATGCTTCTACTATTAAGTCCATTTTTTTATATGGAACCATTCTAGATGCTGTTAGATAAAAATCCTCTTTTTGATCACAATACTCAAATGCTTCAACATCAACTGGCGGATAAATTACATCAGCTTCTCTTCGATAACACTTCCAAATACGTTTAGCTATAAATTTAGAATTAGCTATAAAATAATCAACTCCATTACTTGTTCTTGCATCCCATATTCTCATATAATGAAGAATTATTTTAGCTAACCAGCCTTTTAACCCTTTTGTCAAACCTGCCTCTCTCAAATATTGATGTTGTAAATCCCAAGCATAACGAATAGGCGAATGTACATATGATATATGTACTTGATTTGGTCCTGTCATAATTCCTTTTGCTACACAATGAGAACTAGATATAATTAAATCATATTTTGATAAATCTAATTGTTCAATAGCAAGTGGCATTAAAGGCAAATAAGATCTATATTTTGTTTTAGCTTTTGGTAAATGTTGAATAAATGATGTTGTTACTTTTTTATGTTTAATAAAATCACGTTTATTTTCATCTAAAAAATCCACTAAAGCAAATAAATCCGCTTCTGGATAAACATTTAATATCTGCTCTAAAACCTTTTCGGCTCCAGCATAAGTTACAAGCCAATCACATACCACTGCTATTTTCATTTAAATCCCTCTTATTTTTTCTATAAAAATATTTTTTATTTTTATTACTATACATGGAATAATAATTCCTGATATTAAATATATTATATCCCAAAAGCTATTATTATATAAACTACTATATCCTAAATACCATACCGGTAAATCATCAATTATAATAATTATTATTGATACTAATTTAAAAGATATAAAATGCAACGCCATTATATCTAAAGATATTCTCCCTATATTTTTTAAATATAAACCAAATTCATTTTCACTAATATATTCTGATATAAAAAGCACCATATATATTAATAATAAAGAACATACTAAAAAGAAACCTGGATTTACAAACCTATATCCTGCAAAATCCAAATGTCCAGTAATACTAGTAAACCAATAGACAAGGAAAGCTATTATCCATACTCTAAAATCTTTTATTATTATTCTATTAAAATATTGTTTATATATATATCCAATATAAAAACAAATTATTGCTATTGAAGAAATATTTATTACTCTAAAAAATTTACTTTGATTGCTATCTATACAATAACAAAGAAAAAAGAATATACATATAATTATTCCCCTAGAATATTCATCCATTTTAAATACATTTTTTGTATAACCAATAAAAGAAAAAATTATATTTGTTAAAAATAAAATAGGTAAAAACCACATAGGTGCTAATAGTTGTTCTATTCTATAAAAAGCTAATACTCCTAATATAGCTTTAAAAAAATCACTAATATTATAAAAATATTCCATTTTATTATTAATCCATAAATCTGGTATATTATAAAAATGTATATCATAAAAAATATTATGCAGTATTACAAATATTAATCCATATTTTATAAATGGTATATATAAACTTTTTAATCTTTTCTTAAATAACATTTTCATCATTGATAATGATTTATTATATTTTTCATTATAACACTATCCAGATAAGAAAAAGAACACTGATAACTCAAAATGGTTCCATCCATTTGGAATAAATCCTATACAATGACCTGCTACTACCATAATAATAGATATTCCCTTAGCTATATCTATTACTTCATTTCTATTTTTCATAATTTCGTTCCTTATTTAAAACCACAATATCATCTTCATTAATATATTTGCCAGATTGCACCTCTATAATAATTAAAGGTATTTTCCCTGGATTAGATAACTTATGTTTTACTCCCATAGGAATATACGTACTTTGATTTTCCGTAAAAATACTTTCTCTATCATTGATAATAGTCTTACCTGTACCAGAGATAACAGTCCAATGCTCACTACGATGATAATGCATCTGCATAGTAAGCGACGCCCCTGGATCCATCACTATCTTACGCACTCTATAACCTTCACTCTCAGTAAGTAAAGTATATTTCCCCCATGAGCGATACATAGTGACATTTTCTTTTGCTTCTTTTCTTTTACTTTGTTTAAGCTTATTCACTATATTTTTTACTTTTTGACTCTCACCTTTTTTGGCTACAAGAAGTGCATCTGGTGTATCAATGATCATTAAATTTTCTAAATCAATACCAGCTATTAGACGATTATCACCGATAATCATGGTATCTGTACAATTTTCCGCTAAAATATCACCTTTAAATACATTTTTATCCTTATCAGAAAGTACTTCCGCAATAGCATCAAAACTGCCAATATCATTCCAATAAATATTTTCCATTGGTATCATCATCATCTTTTGTGATTTTTCTGCTACTGCATAGTCAATAGAAATATCTGGCATATTTTTAAAATTATCTACTGTATATTGATAACCATTTTGGGTAATATCTATTATTGCTGGCATATATTTAGTGAGTTCAGCCTGTATAGTAGCTATGCTAAACATAAACATACCACCATTCCAATAATAATTACCAGAAGCAATATATTCTTTAGCTGTAGCTAAATCTGGTTTTTCTTTAAAAGAAATAACTTTTTTAGCTAAATTATTATTTTTCTCTGCTTCAATATAACCATAACCAATCTCTGGCTTTGTAGGTTTAATCCCTAAAGTAACTATATTACCTTTTGCTACATTTTGAGCATTTTTTATTAAATCTTGAAAAGTCTCTATTGGTTTAATTAAATGATCTGATGGACTAACAAATAATATCTCATCATCATCACATTGCAATACATCTTGACAATAACTCTGTGCTAAAGCAATAGCAGGAGCTGTATTTTTTCCCATAGGTTCAGTGATAATATGAGCTTCTTGTGCATTTATAGTTTTTAATTCTGCTTGTACATGAAAAATATAGCGTTCATTAGTTACAATAATAATATCTTTTGCTTCTACTAAGCCTAAAAATCTCTCTATAGTTTGCGCAAGTAAAGATTTATCTCCGATTACATGCAGAAATTGTTTAGGATAACAATCTCTAGATAGCGGGAATAATCTAGTGCCTCCACCACCTGCTAAAATAATAATTTTCATCTATCAATAAGCTCCTTTTTTTGCAAATACTGCTTTAAAAGTTCTCCATAAAATCATTATATCAAGCCATACAGACCAATTGCGCACATACCAACTATCCATATGCACACGTTCTGTATAATCTACATCATTACGACCACTACATTGCCACATTCCTGCAATTCCTGGTCGCACCATCAAATAATCATTGATATAATTGCCATAACGCTGCATCTCTGCTTTAATTATAGGTCTTGGTCCTACTAGACTCATCTCACCTTTTAATACATTAAAAATCTGTGGCAATTCATCAAGACTAGTCTTCCGCAAAAAAGCTCCAGATTTAGTAATTCTAGGATCATTTTTTAATTTAAAATCTCGTTCCCATTCTGCTCTTGCTTCAGGATCATTTTTTAACAATTCTTCTAATTTTTCTTTGGCATCTACACACATAGAACGAAATTTATAACAAGGAAACTCTTTTCCCTCTTTACCCACTCGCATATGTTTAAATATCACAGGTCCAGGAGAATCTTTATAGATCCATATAGCGATAATAACTAAAAGTGGAGAAATACAAATCGTTCCCACTATAGTCAATGTCATATCAAATAAATATTTAATAATGCGATTAAATCTGCGCTCTAAATTATTACGCACATGAATAAGCATAATTTTCTCCGTAAAAAATGTCTCTACATCTATTCCCCCCATAGGGATAGCTGTAAGATTAGGAATGATACAGATATTTTTTACTAATGGCTGTACGCGATGAATAATATTCTGCATTTTTACTTGTTCTAAATAAGGAATAGCTATCAATACATTATTTATCCCTGTAGTTTTAATTATCTTTTCAATATCCTTAAAATCACCTAATAGCGAATAATTTTCTAATCCTTTTACAGGAGTTTTATCACTGATTAAACCTACTATTTTATAAGAACTCATTCCTATATCATTATTTATACTTCTTGTAAAAGCTAAAGTCTCTTCTTGTGCACCAATAATTAATAAAGGTATCTTAAATATTTTTCTTTCATCCAAAATACGTTTTAAAATATATCGCATAACGATTAGACAAAGAAAACTAGCTAGCCATAATAAAGCTAAAAAAGCTATACTATGTTCAGTAGAATTTGCTCGCACAAAAAAGAATAATAATATAGCAATAATACTATAAATACTGCTATAAAAAAGCGACTCAACCCTCTGCCAAAAAGGAATAATACGACGATAAGTCCTTGCAGCAGCGATAAAAGCTATATAAATAAATGGTATAACGATAAATAAATCTATATAGCGAAGATTTTCCTCACTAAAATATATCGCTATCAATTCAGCTAATAATACTGCTAGATAATCTGCCATCAGTGATATACCGGACCAAATTATGCGGATATTCTGTTTTAGCTTAGTTTTATAATTTTGTGCCAATAAATTCACCTACATTGCATTTATTTTTATCTATAGTATAAAAGGAGAAGTAATTCTTCTCCTTTTATATTTTTAAATTCTATTATAAACCATATCTTCTACTATAACTATAAAGAGTATAACCAAAGCTAATCATTATACCTAAGACAAAACCAATAACTACAATTAATTTTTTATTTGGCTTAGCTGGCATATCTTCTTTTGGTAAATCCGCTGCATCAATGATCTGAATATCCATAGAATCTTTTGCTTCTTGAATTCTAGTCTGTTCATAGTTTTGAACAAGAGAAGTATATACCTGACCTGTGATATTCGCTTCACGAGACAGACGCATATATTCTACACTATCAGCGGATAATGTAGCTATACTTTCTTGAGCTTGCGCTTGTTTTGCTTTTAAAGCTTCTAAAGAAGCATTATTTACAGATATCTGCACTTCTGTACTGATTTTATCTTTTAAAAGATTAGATTGTACAGGACTTAAAGTCACTGATTGAGAATTTACAGCTTTGGCTATCTCATCAGATAAAGATCTTTCAAGGCTATTTAATTCTTCTTTGGCTTTGATTACATCAGGATGTTCATCAGTGAATTGCTGCTGAAGTCCTACAAGTTCTACGCGTTTATTGACTATAGACTCACGGATATTGCCGATATTTGTATTATCAGATACATTATATTCCAATAAAGAAGCATTTTGCTGTTCCAATTGACTAGTCACACCAGCAAGTTTTGCACTATCACCTTCACTTTGAGCTTGAAGCTGAGCAATCGTTGTATCATAATTATTCAAATTAGCAATAATAGCTTTGGCTTGTTCATCAGGTGCATAGATTTTATGTTCCTGCTGATAAGCAGCTAATTTATTTTCTGCTGTTTCCATCTCTTCTTTAGCGATTTTTATGCGTTCATCAAGGAATTTTAAAGTAGTAGAATTATCTTCTTTGTTTAATTTAGTCATCAATGCTAAGAAATTATCTGCCACTCCTTGTGAAATCATCTGTGCTTCTTCTGGAGTCTTACCATAAGCAGCTATAGTTATTAAATCAGTCTTTTTAATATTAGTTATCTCTAAATTAGACTTTGTAAAACCTGCTACAGTCATCTTTTCTTTATCTTCATCAGGTAAATCTAATTCAGCAATAATAGGCTCTAAAACTTCACGAGATTTCATGAGTTCAATATAAGATTCAGGTGAACCAGAGCTTCCACCACCGCCTATATCTATGCCAAAGCCAGCTGCCATAGCTGCATAACCAGCCATAGCAGAACTTCCTCCAGATTTTACACGTACAAGTGTAGTCGATTGATAAGATTTAGGTAAAATAAAAGCTACTATAGTGGCAATAATAGTGCAAATTACTATTATCGCTATAACTATCTTTTTCTTTTCGATCATTAAAGAAAATAATTTTCTTAAATCAATTGTATCATTATTTTGTGTATCCATTAAATCAAAACTCCATTAATCAGTAATATTTTTGTATAATCCATAGAAACTAATCCAAGGCATAATATCATCTTGGAGGTCAATTTTATTAGAACGAGGAATATATAAGATATCTCCATCTTTTAATTCTATATTCTGACGTATATCATGTTTTTCGATATAATCTTTTAAATTAGCCTCTTTTACATACATCACACCATCAATAATGCGAATAACTTGTATTTTTTTGATACGACCATATTTATTTGCCCAACCTGCACTTGTTACAGCAGCTAAAACATTCATATCATCTGCCGCAAGCTCTATAATGCCTGGTTTTTCTACTTCTCCTAAAACCTGTACTTTTCTAGGTCCATAAGAAGTGACTATCACCGACATAGATGGTATTTTTAAATATCGTCCTAATTTCATAGTGAGTAAATCTTTTGCTTCATCAACTGTAAGCCCAGCAAGTTTTACTGAACCAGCATACGGAAGTTGTGCATATCCATCAGGACCAATTACAATATCATTAAAACCTGTTTGTGCTAATGTAGAATTATAATTTACACTGCCATTAATCGCACTAGAAGTGTATCCATATCGTCCCATAGTATTTGATTTATTAAGACTATCATTAAAGCCCACAATACTCACATTTATAATATCATATTTACTTAATCTATACTGTTGATGTTCATTATCATAATTAGAAAATGCTGATGATTTAAAGATATCACTGTTAAAATCTGTAACAATAACAGCTTCTGGTGGTATATTTTCATAATCTGTATTATCTTTTGAGGCTGCAAAAGCAGTAGTTGATAATGCTGATACTAATAAAGCTGTAACTATCGCTTTTTTATAAAATCTTCCCATAAAATCCTCCACAAATTTTATTATTAATTTATAAATCCATTCTTAACTAATTCTATATTATATCATATATATGTAAAAATCCACTACTATATTATTTCCTTATTTTATATTTATATTTTACAAAAAAATACAATTTTCCTAATAATATCAAATATAAACTTAGATATAAAAAACTCTAGAATATACATCCTAGAGTTTTCTTAATTAATCTTTATTAATCTTTCATTAAAACTTTATAAATATAAGTCATAGCTATAGCTAATAAAACAAAACCAGCTACTACACCGATCCAACCATTACCAGCAATACCAGCTACTAAATAACCAACAAATGCACAACTAGCTACTACGATTACATATGGAACCTGTGTACTTACATGGTCGATATGACTACATTGAGCCCCCGCAGAAGCCAAGATAGTTGTATCAGATATTGGTGATACATGGTCACCACCTACAGCACCAGCTAATACTGCTGCTACTGTAACTACCAAAAGATGAGGATCAGTAGCTACTACAGCAAGAGCGATAGGAATCAAAATACCAAATGTACCCCAAGAAGTACCAGTAGCAAAAGCAAGACCGATAGCCACAAGGAAAAATACAGCTGGCATGAACATACCTACAGTAGCATTATTGGATACGATACCGCCAACATAACCACCGATATTCAAATAATCTTCACCGCAAACACCAGATAAGCTCCAAGCAAGACATAAAATAAAGATAGCTGGAGTCATAGCTCTAAAACCTTGATTGAAACATTCGCAGAATTTACCAAAGCGAAGCACCCCACGTGGTACATAGAGTAAAAATGTGAATACTAAAGCGATAAAGGAACCAATTACTAGACCTCTGGCAGATTCACAATTTGCAAAAGCATCAGATACACTAGCACCTTCTAAAATACCACCAGTGTAAAGCATACCGAAGATACAACCACCGATTAAAACGATAAGTGGTAATAATAAATCTAAGATTTTACCATTACCTACTGCTTCCATTTTTTCTTCTTTATATTCTTCAGGAATTACTAATTTGCCACCGCTTTTTTTCTCTAAAGTTTTCATAGCAGCAAAATCTTTACCTGTCCAAATCAAGAACAACATAAAGATAATAGTAAACCATGCATACATATTAAAAGGAATTGTCTGCAAGAATAAGGAGAAACCATCAATAGCACTGTCTTCTGGAAGTGAAGAACTAACTGCTGCTGCCCAGCTAGATACTGGAGCGATAATACAAATTGGTGCTGCTGTAGCATCAATGATATAAGCGAGTTTTGCACGAGTTACATTAAATTTATCAGTAACAGGTCGCATAACTGTACCTACAGTCAAACAGTTAAAATAGTCATCGATAAAGATAACTACCCCTAAGATAGAAGTAACGAGTAAGGAACTGCGTTTTCCTCTGATTGCACTTGCTGCCCATTCACCATAAGCACGAGAAGCACCAGAGCGAGCAATAGCTGCTACAATAATACCTAATAAGACCAAAAATACTAAAATATATACATTTCCGCCAACTTTATCGGACATAATTGCAAAAAATGTATCAATAGCAGCTAATAAATCAAAGCCTGTGAACATTAAAGCCCCTACAAAGATACCCACAATCAACGACATGTATACTTCTTTTGTCGCCAAAGCCAATACTATGGTAATTATCGGAGGCAATAGCGACCATGCTGATTCAACCATTCATTTCCATCCTTTCTTATATATACAAATTATAAATAGTTAAAAACAATAGCTATATTATACCATCTATAGACTATTTGGCAAAATGCTTTTTGATAACATATCCTGTCCTTAGTTGAAACAAATCAATTATAATACCTAATATAATATCTAAATTAATTCAACTTGTTTTGCCATATTCATTGTAGTATAATAAACAAAGAAGAGAATAAACTGATGTTTGCCGATGTCAGCCCTCTTCTTATAGTGTTATTGTTGAAGAAGAGGCTGTCCATCAAGATGGCTTCTTTTTTATTTTAAAATCAATTAAAATAAGAAAGTATAGTAAATACAAGCGTTAATAAAGATATTATCAAAGACAATACTTCATAATTCGTCATATTTACCACCTCCCTAAAAGAGAGGCATGACACATCAATTTATTCCCTATGCCAAGAATTATATCATAAAGACAAGTATTTTACTTGTCTTTTTATTTTTGTCATAAAAATAAAAAAAATAGGTTTAGATATAAAATCTAAACCTAAATAGTATTAAGGTATATTCTTAGAATTTTGAAGGCTTCATTATTTAACAATATTAGTTATAGTACCAAAAACAGTTTTTGCTCTATCCCCCATATTTACAATCATTTGTTCATGTAAGAATTTCAAATATCTGATGAACACATAAGTTACAATCGCTGTAGCTAAGATAGTTTCTACTCCTACTACATAATTTAAAATACCAGGTACTGCTATATTGATTTCATTTAAATAACTAACAGTCTGACGAAGTGCAATCGCAGTAATAACAAATGGGAAAGTAAATGCTGCATAGCTTGGATAGAATTTTAATTTTAAAAGTTTTGGCATCTGTGTAAGCACTGCCACAAATAATCCTTGAGCTAATATCTGCATAATCACAATCATGATTAAAGATTTATCAGCAACACAAGCAAGATATCCTGCTAAACTTAAACTCATTGGTGCAGTATAGATACAAAATAAAGGTTTAGCTGGTTCAGCGATTGCATGTTTACTGCAATAACGGATAGTAACAAGAGCGAATAATATCATATACATAGTGAAACCAAACCAGAAAATATATTCACCTAAATTGTGGTGATTAAAAGTAGGTGCTGTAACAGACGCTACCACAATACCTACATATGCTATAAAATATGTTGGGAAAACATCTCTTAATTCAAAATTGATGATATAGCGATAAGTGAACCATGCCATCAACATAAAATGACCACAAATCGCCCCATACCAAACTACTTCACTAGCTATAGGTGCAAACGGAAAAGTATAAGTGCAAAGCTGCATAATCGCCATAAAGAAAGTAGCAAACACACTGGCAAAAATAGAATTTCCATTCAAATCATTTTTCATCATCTGCGGATGTAAAATAATTTTACTAAATAACAACACCCCTAAAAACGCAGAACTAATACCGCAAGCATATTTCAAAATCATGGAATATGGTGCAAGCAAATTGCCAAGAGCTGCTAGTCCAAGCATCACCCCAGCAGTAGGTACAGGAACTTTTCTAATCATAATATAAAGCCTTCTTTCATAAATTATCTTATTTATAATTTCTTAATTAACATCTCGTTCAACCTTGACCTTATATTATCATATATTCATCCATAAGTAAAATATATTATTTACTTTAAAACAATATGTAAATACCTATTTATAAAAATAGAAAAATCACCATAATATAAATCTTATATTATAAATATAAAATCTATACTATGAGGAAAATCTTTAATAACACCAAATTTTTCCCGTATTTTAGCATCTTTTTACGCTAACCATCAGACTTATCAATAAATAATTTGTTATTTTTCCGCATTATAAAATTTAGCGGTAATCGTAAGATTATTGAAAAATATTATCATTGAATACGCCTTTTGCTTAACTGTTTGAGCGTAGCGAGTTTTAAGCATTGTATGAAATGATAATTTTTTCAAAGCTAAAATTTTATCTGCGGTGGCTTTCTTTGGTTCATTTCTTTACCATTAAAGAAATGAACACCTACATTTTTATACTTACTTTTCTTTCATGAGCAAGAAAAGTAACAAAAGAACTCTACCTCCCGATACCAATTTTTCTTTGTCCATTATAAAACCATATCTATAACGCTCTAAACTCACTTCGTTCAAACAGTAGAGCTAAATTCATAGATATGATTTTATAATTCCCAATAGCTTTCAGCTACCGAAAAATTGCTAACGTGAGGAATATTTGCTTATTATTTTTAAATAGAAAAACTAATAATAAAAAATCCTCATAATATAAATTTTATATTATAAATATAAAATCTACACTATGAGGAAAATCTTCTAATAATACCAATTTTTTCCCGCATTTTAGCATCTTTTTATGGTAGCCATAAGGCTATTGGCAAAGATAAAAATATGGCTACGTTTTTAGTTCTACTGTTTGAGCCTTGCGAGTTTAGAACGTTGTTGACATATTTTTATCTTTGACAAAGTAAAAAGTGCGTGAGCGGGTGGTTTTCTTTTTGGTTCATTTTTCTTTTGCACAAAAGAAAAACGAACATTAACCATTATTTATCTAATTTTTCGATAACACCTTTAATTAATTTTACATGAGGAACTAATGTTTTTAATTCCAATCTTTCATTTGGGCTATGAATATCTATGTTGTTTGGTCCAATAGAAATTATATCTAAGTTTGGATTTTTAGCATAGAAATAGCTACATTCAAGACCTGCATGAATGGATTTTGCTTTCATATCAAAACCATTTTGTTCTTTGAAAGTTTCTAATACTACATGTTTTAATTGGCTATCTGAATTTGCAGGCCAACCAGGAGCAGGTTCTCCGCTTACAACACGAATACCACAGCGTTTACCTAATTGAATATAAATATTTGCAATTTCTCTAGTCAATGCATCTACAGCACTTCTTGGGAATACAGATATTTCCACTGCATTTTCTTTAGTAACAACAGGGCCGATATTTGCAGATAATTCTACTAAACCTTCTTCAACTTGAGACATTTTGAGTACACCAGTCATGCTCAAATTGATGAAGTCCACAATACTGCTTGCATCTTCTTCAGACATTACACGTTCTGGAAGCTCACAAGGAACACAAGTAACTGTGAAATTCTTTTCTACATTGCCATAAGCAGCTTTTAAATAATCTGTGATTTTAGCTACTACTACATCAAATACCTTCACATTGGAAAGTGGGGAAGTGAATACAAATTCAGCTTCAGATGGAATTACATTTCTTGCTTTTAAACTACTGATACTTGCAAGTTCAATTTCTGTTTTTTTCATAATGCTATTAATTGCTTGAGCAATGATTTTTACAGCATTAGCATAACCACAATTGATAGCTTCACCAGAATGACCACCATGTAAATCTTTGACTACAAATTTATAAGCAGAACGATGTTCTGGTTTATGCCATGTAATGCGACGTTCTGCATCGACATTTACACTGCCTGCACTAGACAAAGTGAGCACATCAAAAGCTTCAGAATCACAGTTTATAAGATATTTTGCATCTAATAAATATTTAGCATCTAAAGCTTTTGCTCCAGTCATGCCCTGTTCTTCATCTACAGTGAAAATAGCACGAATAGGACCATGATTGAAATCTTGTTGCAATAAATACATAGCTGCTGCTACGCCAATACCATCATCAGCACCAAGACTAGTACCATCAGCACGTAAAAATTCACCATCATTGATAATTTTAATAGGGCTTGTCAGTGGGTCATATTGCACACCTTCAGCTGCTACGCATACCATATCCATATGACCTTGAATGATTACACGTGGCCAAGCTTCACAACCTTTTGCTGCATCTTTATCAATGATTAAATTAAATTTTTCATCTTGAACTACTTTACAACCAAAAGATAAAGCACGTTCTTTCAAAAAATTACTTACTGCTTCTTCATGATTTGATTTACGTGGAATAGCTGCTAAATTACTAAATTCAGCTAATACGCCATCCATAATTTCTTTATCAGTTAAAGACATAAGCTACACCTCGATTTTGATAATATATTATACTATATTATAGCATAAAATATATTTATTTTAACTTTATACAAGATAAAAAAAGAAGTTAGGCAATACCTAACTTCTCTTTCGTATATTGATTTATAAGTTATTTAATAAGCTAAAAAATATCCAAGGAATATCTCTATTTATCCATAGAGATATTCCTTGTTTGTGTATAAAGATATTTCTTTCATTATACTATATAGTCAAATTGACTACACTTATTATAATGAAGGAAATTAATCATGCTTCATCATCTGTGATAGCTTTATCACCCATTGTACCTGTGCGAATACGCATAGCATTCTCTACATCATAAACGAAGATTTTACCATCACCAATATGACCTGTCTGCAAAGCTTTGCGTGCTGTTTCTAAAACTAATTCTACAGGAACTGCACAAACAATTGTCTCAATCTTTACTTTTGGTACAAGATTTACGCTATATTGTTTGCCACGATATACTTCTGTATGACCTTTTTGTAAGCCACAGCCGTATACTTGACTTACAGTCATACCTTGAACACCAATTTTATTCAAAGCTTCTTTTAATTCTTCTAATTTACTAGCACGAGTTATAATTTCTATTTTCGTTATTTTGCGCATAAAATCTACCCCTTACTAATGAAAATCTATAAATTCTTTTTCTTATAATAATACCACTAAAACTTTTAAATTTTAATTTTATTATTTTAAATCAACAGGTTTTGTAAAATTTTCACTAGCAAAAGCTTCTGCATTACTGGAAAGCAATGTATTGGCACTCATGATAGATTGATTGTATGCACGTTCACCATGTTCGCAGATATCAATACCAGAAACTTCTTCATTTTCACTTGCACGAACCTGCATAAAGCAACTAACAACTTTAAATAAGATATAAGAACCTACAATAGCAAGTACATAAGCTACTACTATAGAAATCAACTGAGCGATTAAAGTGTCTGCACTGCCATAGAATAAACCATCTGCACCAGCTGGATTTATTTCTGTAGAGCACCATAAACCTGTAGCTACAGCCCCCCATGTACCACCGATACCATGAACACCGAAAGCATCTAAGGAATCATCATAACCAAATTTTTCTTTAACAACTGCTACTGCAAAGTAACAAACAATACCACCGATTAAACCGATAATTACAGCTGGAAGTGGAGCAACAAAGCCTGCTGCTGGAGTGATGGCTACAAGACCTGCAACACAACCAGAAGCTGCACCTAAGATAGTAGGTTTGCCATGATGCATCCATTCACATGCTACCCAAGATACAGTCGCCATAGCTGCTGCCGCCTGTGTAGTAACAAAAGCATTTGCAGCAAGTGCATTAGCACCGAGAGCAGAACCTGCATTGAATCCGAACCAACCAAACCATAAAAGTGCTGCACCAAGTACAGTCATTGGTAAATGATGTGGAAGCATTGGAACTTTGCCATAACCATGGCGTTTGCCAAGTAAAATACATACTGTAAGACCAGATACACCAGATAAAATATGAATTACTAATCCCCCTGCAAAATCTAAGGCACCGAGTTTAGCTAAGAAGCCACCACCCCATACCCAATGAGCCATAGGGTTATAGATTAAAATTGCCCATAATAAGATGAATACTACAAAAGCGCCAAATTTCATTCTTTCTGCGAAAGCACCAGTAATAAGTGCAGGTGTAATAATAGCAAACATACACTGAAAGGCTACGAAAGCAAGTTCAGGAATTGTGCCATTTGCCATTACCTGCATGCCTACACCAGTCAAACCAACTTTGTCTAAGCTACCAATAAAACCACCAATATCACTGCCAAAAGTCATTGCATAACCAATAAGAACCCATTCCACAGAAATCATCGCTACAATGAAGAAACTGTGCATTATGGTACTCAATACGTTTTTACTTCTTACCATACCACCATAGAAAAATGCAAGACCTGGTGTCATGATAAATACAAGTGCTGCACTGATTAAAACCCATGCTGTATCACCTGTATCTATTGCTGCTGTAGTATCGTCAGCGGCGAAAGCCACAGATGCCATCATCGCTATGAACATAGCAGTCATAGATAATATAGACGCTAATTTTTTCATAAATTACACCCTTTCTTCATCACAAAATAAGCCAAAAATATATAATAATTGCTAAAATAAAAAACGCCTTGTCAAAGGATATACTGCTTTGTATATCTTTTAACAAGACGTCTTTGTCTTATTTTGCTATTAAATTACAAGATAATATCAACAATTTTTTATTTAATTCCGATGTACATCACTGTTGATGTTTTTTATTATATGACTGGACATTATATTTGTCAATTAAAAATATAAAAAAATTTTGTATACAATCCATAAAGTAAATCTCCCTTATATTTATTGCAATATTTTTCTTATTTATAGTATATTTGTATTATTTGTAGTATACACATTTACATATGTACATATTTTGCTTATCATGATACAATATTAACCATATAATTAAACATCAAAATTAAATAGGAGGTATCTTATGTCTGATAATATATCTATTATCGTCGCTTTTTTACTTTATTTGCTATTCATGATGGCAATCGGTGTTTATTTTTATTATCGCACTCATAATATGTCCGATTACATCTTAGGTGGCAGAAAACTTGGTGCTTGGGTAACTTCCATGAGTGCCGAAGCTTCCGATATGAGTGGTTGGATGCTCATGGGACTTCCTGGATTTGCTTATCTGGCTGGTCTAAATGCTGGCTGGATTGCCGTAGGTCTTGCACTTGGTACATGGGCAAATTGGCAGTTTATCGCTCGTCGATTACGCAAATATACAGAACTTGCCAATAACTCTCTTACTTTGCCAGATTTCTTGCAAAATCGCTATCACGATAAAAGCCCTTTAATTCGTGTTGTCATGGCAATTTTTATTTTAATCTTCTTCATCATCTACACTTCTTCTGGATTTGTAGCTGGCGGTAAATTATTCAACACCATTTTTGGCATTCCTTATGAATATGCTCTTTGTCTTGGTGCTTTCGTTATCGTCTTTTATACTTTTGTAGGGGGATTTTTAGCCGTTTGTTGGACTGACTTTATCCAAGGCGTAATGATGTTCTTCGCTATCTTAATCGTCCCTATTGCTGCTGCTTTCACATTAGGGGGATTTGGTGATACATATACTGCTATCAGCATCACTAATCCAGAATTTTTCAATCCATTCACTAAATCAGATGGTTCTTATACTACAGTATTAGAATTGATTTCTCTACTTGCTTGGGGTCTTGGTTATTTTGGTCAACCTCATATCTTAGTACGTTTCATGGCTATCACTTCTTCTAGTGAATTGAAAAAAGCCACTCGCATTGCTATGACTTGGGTAGTAATCTCTCTTACTGCTGCTGTATGTGTAGGTATGGTTGGTAGCGTATACTTAACAACTCCACTCAACGGCACTAATTCTGAAACAGTATTCCTCGTTATGACTGACCATTTATTTAGTCCTTTCTGGGCTGGTATCGTGCTTTCTGCTGTACTTGCAGCTATCATGAGTACAGCTTCCGCTCAATTATTAGTAGGTGCTTCCGCTGTAGCTCAAGACTTATATAAACAATTCATTCATAAAGATATTAATCCTCGTGAATTAGTACTTGTTACTCGCTTATCTGTAATCGGTATCGCCTTGATAGCTATCGCTCTTGGTCTTGACCCTAATAACTCCATTTTAAATATCGTTGCTTACGCTTGGGCAGGATTTGGTGCTACTTTCGGCCCTGCTTTATTATTCTCTCTCTTCTGGCGTCGCACTACAAGAAATGGTATCTTAGCAGGTATGATTGTCGGCGGTATCACTGTTCTTGTTTGGAAACAAATCACCTTATTAGATATCGCAACTGTATATCCAATCTTACAACTCTATGAAATCGTTCCAGGCTTTATCTTATCCTCTTTAGCTATCATCATCGGTAGTAAACTCGATAAAGCACCATCCAAAGAAATCACAGATATCTTTGACTCCGTAAAACATAGCAATATCTAAATAAATGTTCATTTCTTTGATGTCAGAGAGATGTTCATTTCTTTGGTGGCAAAGAAACGAACCAAAGAAACCACCCGCTCACGCACTTTTTACTTTGGCAAAGATAAAAATATGTCAACAACGTTCTAAACTCGCTTCGCTCAAACAGTAGAACTAACACCGTAGTCCTATTTTTATCTTTACCAATAGCCTATGGCTACCGTAAAAAATACTAAAATGCGGGAAATATTTGGTATTATATTTTTCCGCATTATAAAATTTTAGTGGTAACCTAAGGTTATTGAAAAAAATTATCGCTGAATACGTTTTTAGTCTGAATGTTTGAGCGAAGCGAGTTTCTAAGCGTTGTATGAAGCGATAATTATTTTCAAAACTAAAATTTTATCTGCGGTGGATATTCTTTTGTTACTTTTCTTTGCCCACCAAAGAAAAGTAAATAAAGATTTACGAACATAAAAAGCCCTTTACTATATTAAATGATAATAACTTAGTAAAGGGCTTTTTATTTTAATATTTTTGTTAAATTAAAGATTATAGATAGAATAAATATAAGTAAATGCTACTTATAATAATAGATAAAATCATAATTGGGAAAGCTACCATAAAGTATTTAGCAAAGGAGATTTTTTCTCCATGGATTGCTGCCATACTTGCTACTACTACGTTGGCACTTGCACCTATTAGTGTTCCATTTCCACCAAGACATGCGCCTAATGATAATGCCCACCATAATGGTTCTAGATTTGTCATTCCCATTGCTCCCATATCTTTGATCATCGGTATGAGAGTTGCTACGAATGGTATATTATCAATAAATGCAGAAGCTATCGCACTTAGCCATAAGATAAGCATTGTTGTACTTGTTAAGTCTCCTGCTGTTATTTCTAATACTTTTTCTGCTAATAATTTGATTACGCCTGTTTCTACCAATCCACCTACTAAGATGAACAAGCCTGCAAAGAAGAAGATTGCTAGCCATTCTATATGACTTAATACATTGGCAATTTTCTTTTCATATCTAGCCATACTGATGAGCATCAAAATACATGCACCTGTGAGTGCTACTGTTGCAGACTCTAAATGCAATTGAGCATGCATTGTGAATGTAATGATGATCATAGCTAATACTACTAAGCATTTTTTGAGCAATGTAGCATCTTTGATTTCTTGGCGTTCGTCCATAGCCATTACTTTTGCTCTTAATTCATCTGTTGTAACTAATTGTTTACGATAGAGGAATAATAATATTGCAATCGTAACGATAAAAGTAACTATACATACGCCAGATAAATTAGTGATAAATGCCATAAAGTCCATTTCTGGTACGGCACTACCAATCATGATATTTGGTGGGTCACCGATAAGTGTTGATGTACCACCGATATTAGAAGCCAAAATTTGTGCTACTAAGAATGGTTTCACTGGTACATTTAACTGTCTTGTAATACTGAAAGTAAGTGGCACTGTCAATAATACTGTTGTTACGTTATCTAAGAATGCAGAACATATTGCAGTTAAAAAAGATAATGCTACTAATAATTTTAGTGGCTCTGCTTTTACTTTTTTAGCTGACCAAACTGCTAGATAATTAAATAAACCAGTTTCACCTGTGATATTTACAACTACCATCATACCAGCCAAAAGACCGATAGTATTAAAGTCGATATGGTGAATAGCCATCTCCTGAGTTAAAATACCACATACAATCATGAGCATTGCACCAGTTAGGGCAATTACAGTTCGATGAATTTTCTCCGAAACGATGAACACATACACTACCATGAAAATGGCAAGTGCAATCCAAGCTGTTGAATCCATGAATAAACCTCACTTTATTTTTTTATTTTCCCCTTTTTTATTATCTCTATCTATAATTAATTATAATTATCCTTTTTTAGCAACTTTGGACCATGTATCACGAAGACCTACTACACGATTGAATACTAAATTATCCATTGTGCTATCTTTGTCTACGCAGAAATAACCTTGACGTAAGAACTGGAATTTTGTACCAGGTGCTGCCCATTTTACACTTGGTTCTACTTTACAATTATCTAATACTACTAAAGAGTTTGGATTTAAAGAAGCGATGAAATCTCCATTTACTGCTCCTTCTTCATCATTTAATAAATAATCATAAAGGCGAACTTGTGCATCTAAAGCTGTAGAAGCATTTACCCAATGAATAGTACCTTTGATTTTACGTCCTGCTGTTTTACCACCAGTTTTGGAATCTGGGTCATATGAACAATGAAGTTCTACGATATTTCCTTGTTCGTCTTTTATAACTTCTTCACATTTAATGATATAAGCATTTTTCAAACGAACTTCGCCTTCTGGTTTTAAGCGGAAGAATTTCTTTGGTGCCTCTTCCATGAAGTCTTCACGTTCAATATAAATTTCACGGCTAAATGGCATATAATGTTTAGCATCTGTGTTTGGTAAGTTTTCACAGGCAAGCATTTCTGTTTTATCTTCTGGATAATTTGTGATTACAACTTTGATAGGGTCAAGCACTGCCATGATACGGTTTGCATGAGCATTTAAATCTTCACGCACACAATGTTCAAGCATTGCTACATCTACTAAGCTATTTGCCTTAGCTACGCCAATGCGTTCACAAAAATCGCGAATTGCTGCTGCTGTATAACCACGACGACGAAGACCAGAGATAGTCGGCATACGTGGGTCGTCCCAGCCAGATACATAACCACCTTCTACTAATTGGCGAAGTTTACGTTTACTCATAACCATTTTTGTGATATTCAAACGAGCAAACTCAATCTGACGTGGACGTGTATTTACGTCAAAACCAAGACTGTCTAAAAGCCAATCGTAAAGTGGACGATGATCTTCAAATTCTAAAGTACAGATGGAATGTGTAATACCTTCGATAGCATCAGATAATGGATGAGCAAAGTCATACATTGGATAAATGCACCATGCATCACCTGTACGATGATGAGAAATATGCGCTATACGATAGATAACTGGGTCACGCATAGTGATATTAGGTGAAGCCATATCGATTTTTGCACGTAAAACTTTTTCGCCATCAGCGAATTCACCATTTTTCATGCGTGTAAATAAATCTAAGTTTTCTTCTACACTGCGGTTACGATATGGAGATTCTTTACCAGCTTCAGTCAAATTACCACGATATTCGCGGATTTCATCAGCTGTTAAATCATCTACATAAGCTTTACCTCTTTTGATTAACTCTACTGCATAATCATAAAGTTTTTCAAAATAATCGGAAGCGTAATATTTTCTATCTTTCCATGTAAAACCTAACCATTTTACATCTTCTTGAATAGAATCTACATATTCTACATCTTCTTTTACTGGATTAGTATCATCAAAACGAAGGTTACAAAGACCATTATATTTTTGAGCTGTACCGAAATTTAAGCATATGGATTTTGCATGTCCAATATGTAAATATCCATTTGGTTCTGGAGGAAAACGTGTATGTATTCCTTCAGTATATTTACCTTCTTTTAAATCTTCATCAATAGCATTATGCACAAAATTAGAAGCCATTAATTCTGCCATTATTTTTTCCCCTTCTTTTATCAAATTATAGTTTATCTTATATGATATCATGATAAACTATTATTTGTCAGCTTTAACCTTGCCAAATATCTTTCGTTTGTAGTTTTTCTTGGATATAATTGCGCAAACGAGTAATACCTTGCATCATTTTTTCATCTTGAACTAGATTATTGATTATATCTTCAATATAATTTTGTTCTACAATCTGCTGTAATGACCATGCAAAATATACATCATATACCCACATTAAACGCACAAGTTTTCTATCATCTTGTGTTCTCATTTTTGTGTAATCACATTGCTTGCCTGCTACAAATAAATCCACAAAATCAGGGCTACAACCTGTACCATCTGTAGGCCCTAAAAATGGTTTTAATACACGATAAATATCTATTTTATCAGCATCACGAATTAATTTAGCAAAAGCTAAATGCCTTTGATTTTCTGTAGGCGCTATTTCTTTAGCATTATGATTACCTATGGCAAATTTTAAAGTCGCTAAATCTTCTTCATCTAATTTAGCCATAAAAGGTAAATCCTTTATAACTTTTAGACCTAATTTAGCATGATTTTCAGATAAGGCATCATTAAAGGTGCGATATACTGTGAACTGATAAAAGCGACCTACATCATGGAATAAACCTATCATTTTAGCTAATAAACTATCATGTTCATTTAAATTCAAATGCTTAGCCAAATTTTCGCAGTTTTTTACTACTTTCCATGTATGTTTTTCTTTTAATATTATGCCATCTACGATTTGAGCATCGTCAAAAAATATCGTTTTGGCTGATTTTATCTCCAAATGAGATTTTGCTGTCTTTGCTGCTTCTGGCGAATAAAAAGATTTCATGTATGTTGTCATCCATGAACTCATTTCTTGCCAAAGCTCTTGCATTTTTGCTATATCGTTCATCATATCACCCCAAAATCTTCAAAATTTCAAAATACAATATGATATTTTTTAAGCTTTAAAATTAAAGAAAGTAACTTCTGGTGGGCAACCAATGCGATAAGGGAACCAACTGCCTGCACCATTGCTTACATAACCAATGGAGTTATTCTGCTCAAATCTTCCACGCATGTATTTAAACATAGGAATAATAGGTATACCTAAAAAAGCAAATTGTCCTCCATGTGTATGACCTGTTAAAGTCAAATTTATATTATGTTTAAAAGCTTCATCTATAAAAATAGAATGATGAGCAAGCAATATCTTATAAGCATCTTCTGGTACATCTTTTAAAGCTTTTTGTAAATACTGTTCTCGCATATTAGCAGACTCTTGTCCGCCTCTTTCATCTACATAATCCACACCTAAAAGATATAAAGGTTTATCTCCACTTAAAATCTTTATAGACTGATTATTTAAGACTTTGATATTTGTCTTACTTAAAGCTTCTTGTAGATGTTTTATACCACGTATATGTTCATGATTACCCCAGCAAAAATAAACGCCAAAAGGAAAATACGGTGTAAAAGCATTTAATATCTTGATAGCTTCATCATTTATTTTTCCGCTATCAAAAATATCACCTGTGATAACGAGCATATCTGGAGCTTTATGTGCTATTTCATTTAAAATCTCATAAAATTGTCTAACTGAGAAGAAATTTCCCAAATGTACATCAGTTAAATGAGCTATTTTCAAGCCATTTAATTTAGGAAATGCACTACAATCTATATCTTGTTCTACAAATTCTATATTACGGCTTTCATATAAACCACCATATAAAGTAGCTGAGATAGCAGGCACCCAAATAACGCCATGTAAAAATCTACGTCTGCTCTCATCAACTTTAGTGCCACTTGTTTTTTCATAAATTAAGCGGAAAATCTTCACCAATAAAGCTATAATAGATAAAAAGACTTGCAATACATACCACATTACAACTAATTTTATGAGAATTGAAGCATATTCAAAATCTAATATTTTAGGATATAATACTGCAAAACCCACAATAACTACTAAATTAATAATTATTAATTTTTTTCTCGCAGATTTATAAACATTAGCGGAAATATATTCCTTTGCTAATAAAATACTACTACAAGCGATAACAGCCATTACTAAAGCCATCATTATAGTAAAACTCATGTGCAATATATCACTCTCCTAACAATCTCTAAATTAAAATATTAGCTAATCAATAAATTTTATTAATCAAATTTATTACAAATCTACATTATTTCTAAATTATATCATATATACCAAAAATTTTAAAAGAGACAGTTTTCATATATTATATAATTATTTCTACCCTATAATTTTATTTAACTATTTAATAATTTTTATAAAAAATCTTCTTAAAGCTTATATATAGCACCCTTTACTATTGACAAGGATTTATTTTTCTTTTAGAATAAAATTATAGTTTTTGGATAATTTTTCTATTTTAATAACAATTATTATTAATAACTATTTTTGGAAGGGGCGATACAGCCATGTTAGATAATAAAAAAGTGACTGAGCTCTTAAGAAAAAAAGGTTTCAAAGTAACGCCACAACGTTTGGCAATCTATAACGCATTATGCAACACTAAAGCACATCCTAATGCTGAAATGATATTTAATAAATTGCAACCTTATTACCCTACAATGAGTTTGGCTACTATTTACAAAACTGTTGATATTTTACACGAAATCGGATTAATCAATATCTTAAATGTCGGTGAAGATTCTTTCCGTTATGACGCAAACACTAGCTCTCATGCTCATATCTGCTGTACTGAATGTGGCAGAGTTGATGATATCATGATCGATTTTGCTAAATGTGTAGAAGATGTTGCTAGTCAATCTTCTTATGATGTTCATCGTCATCAATTTTACTTCTATGGCACTTGCGCAGAATGTAAAGCTAAATTAAATAGCAAAGCTAAAGTTAGTTAATTCATTAATTCAATTAATTTTAATTAAAATTTAATCTAAAGCCACAGTTTTCTGTGGCTTTTTATATTGTATTTTTCTTATCCTAGTAATATACTAATCATATTACTGGCTAAGGCTATATACACATATAATCAATAAAAATCAGAAATGAGGTTTTTTATTTTATGAACATATCTGTCTTAGCTAGTGGTAGCCGTGGCAATTGTACTTTAATTCATGATGATAATAATGCCATCTTGATTGATATGGGTATTAGCACCCGTAAATTAAAACAAGCTTTAGCACAACTACATTTAAATATTGAAGACTTAGATGCTATTTTTATAACGCATGAGCATATCGACCATATCCGTGGTTTAAAGACATTGACTAAAAATTATAATGTGCCCATTTATAGCAAAACTGCTACATTAAAACAAATAGCTATTACTCAAAAATTTACAGATATAAATTTAAAAAATTGCCAAGCACTTACAACTAATAATATTGATATCGGCAATCTAGCTATAAAAATATTCAATATTTCTCATGATGCAATCGACCCTGTAGGTTACACTATATCTAAGTATAAAGATAATGCTAAAACAAAGAAATTCACTGAAAAAATAACTCTAGCTACTGATTTAGGTTTTGTAAGTGAAACAGTGCAATCTGCTTTAGAGAATTCTGATATTTTAGTATTGGAAGCTAATCATGATTTAAAATTATTGCAAAATGGTCAATATCCATGGTCATTGAAAAAACGTATTTTAAGCACTAAAGGTCATTTATCTAATATTGATGCAGGTTTTGCTATCAACAGACTTCAAGCTAAACCTCAACAGATAATTTTGGCTCATCTCAGTGAACAAAATAATTCGCCTGATATTGCTTTAAATACAATCAAGCAAATTTTTCAAGAAAATAATTTAACGGATATTTCTTTACATGTGGCATCACCTGATAGAATGTTAAATATAAAAAATTAAATTTAATATTCTATCTATATTTTAAATAGATAATTATTTTAAGGAGGTTTTTCTATGCGTTCTCCACTTTCCATCTTAGGCATTTGCCTTATCTCTATGAGTATTTTTCTTGGCGGTTGTGGTAGCGATAAACAAAGTGCTACATCTTCATCTTCTGTAGCAGCGTCTTCCGCTTCTAGTGAAAAATCCACTGCACCTATTTCCGATGCGCGCAATACACCAATAGTGCAAGCAGCTAAAAAAGTAGGTCCTGCTGTTGTTGGTATCACTAATAAAGCAGTCGCTCGCGATTGGTTCAATCGTCAAGTTGAAATTGATAAAGGTACTGGTTCTGGTGTTATCTTTAGAAGTGATGGTTATATCGTAACTAATAACCATGTAATTGAAGGTGCTAAAGATATCACTGTAGCTCTCGCTGATGGCAGAACACTTCCTGCTACGCTCGTTGGCACTGACCCATATTCAGATTTAGCAGTAATCAAAGTAGATGCTACTGATTTACCAACTGCTGAATTCGGTAATTCCGATGATATCATGGTCGGTGAACCTGCCATTGCTATCGGCAATCCTTTAGGTCTAGAATTTCAGGGCAGTGTAACTGCTGGCGTAATCAGTGCATTAAACCGCACTTTAACTATCGGTGATAATCGTCTAAAACTTTTACAAACTGATGCAGCTATTAATCCTGGTAACTCTGGCGGTGCACTTGTAAATGCTGATGGTCAAGTAATCGGTATCAATAGTGCCAAACTTGCTGCTACTGGCGTTGAAGGTATCGGTTTTGCTATTCCTATCAATACTGCTAAACCAATCATTGATGAATTAATCAATAAAGGTCATGTAACTTACCCATATCTTGGCGTGGGTGTTCTTGATAAACAAACTGCAGCTCAAGCTGGTTATAAATTAAATGTCGATGCTGGCGTCATTGTAATGCAACTTGAACTCGGCAGTCCTGCTGACCAAGCTGGTATTAGACAACGTGATTTAATCTTAAAAATCGACGGTAAAGACACTAATACTGTAGCTGATTTACGCAGTATCATAGCTGAACATAAAGTCGGCGATAATATCACAATCACAATCTCAAGAAATGGACAAGTTGGCGATGTTACAGCTACTCTAGCTGAAATGCCAACAAATAATTAATCATGAAAATATCAATTGTAGCTTCAGGTAAAATTAAAGAAAAATATTTACGCGATGGTATCAATGAATTTGTAAAACGCTTAAAACCTTTTACACAATTAGAATTCATTGAAATCAATGAAGAAAAAATGAAAGATAATCCTTCACCAGCTGAGAAAAAAGCTACATTAACAGCTGAAGGTGAAAGACTCTTAAAGAAAGTTCCAGCAAATAGTTATTTAATTGTACTTGATGTTTTTGGTAAAGATATTTCCTCAGAAGAATTATCTGCCAAAATTGATAAACTTACTTTATCTGGACAAAGCCATATAACCTTTTTAATCGGAGGAGCTTTTGGTTTATCTGAAGAAGTCCGCAAACGTGCTGATGAACGTATTTCTTTTTCACGAATGACATTTACACATCAAATGATAAGACTTCTACTCGTAGAACAAATCTATCGTGCTTTCAAAATCAGCCGTGGTGAAAAATATCACTGGTAAATCATAAGAAGTATAGACAAAATAAAAGCTCAGGATTTCCTGAGCTTTTGCTTTATAAAATATAAAAGAGGTGATTTTTTTGTCAGTACCATTTTACCACATCTTTGATAAAGACTCGGTCGGTCAATTAATCAATCCTTTGCCTTTAAATCAAATTCTTAAATGGGCTGGGCAAATAACAACAGCCCAAACAGAAGAAAACAAACCCAAAATTCTCTTTTTGGGAATTGATATCCAGACAGATTTTATGGATAATGGAGCTTTAGGTGTTGCAGGCGCGAAGCAAGATGTAATTCGCCTAAGTCAATTTCTCTATAAACATATGGATAAATTATCTAAAATCATTGTTTCACTAGATACTCATGAAGTAAAACAAATCTTTCACCCTTGCTGGTGGGTAGATATTGAAGGCAATCACCCTACTCCTTATACCATTATCAAAGCTTCTGATTTAACAGAAGGCAAATGGAGAGCTACTGTTGACCCTGCACTTAGTAAAAATTATGTTCGTCATTTAGAAAAAGCTGATAAGCAATTATGTATTTGGCCTTACCATTGTATCAACGGTACTGTAGGTGCTACTTTAGAGAGTCAATTCAATAATATTATTCACTTCATTTCTTTAGCTCAAAATATTCCTTTAACAAAAATCAATAAAGGGCAATATCCACTTTCAGAAATGTACGGTATCATCAAACCTGAATATTCCATGCATGATGATACAAATACAGATTTACTCACTGAGATTGCTTCTTTTGATAAAATCATTATCGCAGGTGAAGCAAAATCTCATTGCGTACTTGAAAGCGTCCGCCAAATCTGCGAATATTATTTCGACAAATTAGAGATAACACGCAAAATCTACGTACTTACTGATTGCATGAGTGATATTCAAGGCTTCGAGCAATACAGTGAAACTAGATATAATATTTTAGCTAACAAATATAAAATCAATCTCGTAAAATCTACCGATAATTTTCTCTAGCAAAAAAGCGACTTTAATTAAAAAATTAAAGTCGCTCTTTTTATTATTTATTTAGTAGTTTTTTATTTGGACTTACAAACATCATGATGAACATAATTATTAGCGTCAACATAATAGCTGTAGATTGAGCATTTAAAATCCAAATGCCTTTATTACCATTAAATAAATCTAATCCTACAGTAACTATAATCCCCACTATTGTAGAAATTATAGCAGATGAAGCACTACTGCGTTTTGTAAATAAACCGAATAATAATGGTGCTGTAATGGATACAGACATCAAGGAATAGAAAATAGATAATGCTGAAATTACATTCGGTAAAACAATCGCAAGACCAATACCGATAATACCTGCCATTACAGTTACAAATCTACTGCCTTTGATTAAGCTTTCATCAGAAACATTAGGATTGATAAAAGATTTATATAAATCTTTCGTAAAAGATGTTGTTATCATATATAAAACTGCATCTGCTGCACTGATTTCCGCAGAGAAAATAGCTGCTAAAGCTAAAGCTGAAGCCCAAAATGGCATACATTCTTTCATTACATAAGGAAGTGCTAAATCCTGCTGTGGTAAATCTGGGGCAATAGCATAAGCTGCCATACCTAAAGTAACAGGAATGATAGAAAATAATAACATGACTAAACCACAAGCAAATGTACTAATACGTACTGTATTTTTATCTCTTGCACTATACACTTTACCTATAAGTGCTGGAGATAAGAAAAATGATGGCATTAACATCAAGAAAAAGCCCATGATTACAGTATTACCTAAGCCATCAAAACTAAAATAAGCTGTTGATTTTGCTACATCAGCCATATTAGCCACTACTTTTGCCTGCAAGCCATCAAGACCACCGACAAAAGATAATACAAGTGGCACGGCTACGATAAAACCGACTAATTTTACTCCAGCTTCAATTAAATTTGCGTAAACAGCTGATAAAAATCCACCTGCACAAAAATATAAAACAACTACAACTGAAGCGATTAAAACACCTGTAGTTTTATCAATCTCTGCTACTACAGATAATATCCAAGCAATACCCATCAATTGACCAGCAAAAATGGCTAAAGTGCCAATTGCCATCATCAATGATATAAGACCTCTAAAATAACGATTATAGCGATATTCTAAATAATCACCTAAAGTATAAAAACCATGATTTTTGGCTATTTCCCAAATTTTAGGGCCAATGACAAATGCCAAAATAAATGTACCCACAGCTGAAGCGATAATCCACCATGCAGCAGAGATACCTGAAGTAAAGCCCATACCTGCTACGCCAACGGTTGAGCCTGCACCGATATTTGGTGCTACCAAAGTGATGAATAATAAAAATGGTGCCATTTTACGTCCACCAACAAAGAAATCATCTGCTCCTTTTACTTTTCGTGATATTATCACACCAACAGCGATTAATAACACAGCATAAAGGGCAATTACCATAAGATACCAGTTCATTATAAGCCTCCACTCTTTCGCCTAAGTCAATAACCTAAAAATCAAGGTTTATTGCTATTTGCAGACAAAAACATTCCTCAAAAATCAACTGCAAATTAATTGTCAGTTGTTCTTGCCAAGACTATAGCTTATTTATTATAGTATAGACAATATTAAAATACAAATATAAATGTGGTGATATCATGGAACGTTTACAGATAAAAAATGATATTGAAGGTATGCACGAAGCGCTAATTGAAGCTAAAAAAGCTTTTGCTATCGGTGAAATTCCTATAGGAGCTATAATCTGTGATGATAAGGGCAATATCATCGCTCGCGGTCATAATCTTCGCGAAAAAACATTTGATGCGACAGCTCATGCAGAAATTGTAGCTATTCGCAAAGCTTGCACTAAACTTCAAAATTGGCGACTTTCTGATTTAACTTTATATGTAACAATTGAGCCATGCCCTATGTGTGCTGGCGCTATCTTTTCTAGTAGATTAAAGCGCTTAGTCTACGGTGCTACTGATTGGCGCGCTGGTGGTTGTGAATCTGTATTTAATATCGTAAATAATCATTGGCTAAATCATCAAACACAGATACGAGCTGGCGCACTCGAAGATGAATGTTCTTTACTGGTAAAAAAATTCTTTCAAACTAGACGTCAAAATCATAGTTGAGGTTTCTCTAGCAAACAAAATTTTATTTTTAGAAAAATTTTACAAAATTAAAGGGATTTTCACTTTTTTTAGCGAAATAAAATATACATACAAATAGTTCAAGAATTAGGTGGTAATACATGCCAAATATACAACAAATTGTCGTTCCTATAAATGGCGCAGCAGAATCATTCAAAGCTTTATCTTTAGCTTCAGATTTAGCAAAAATATACCAAGCACAGATTTGTTTATTATTAGTTACATACTTTTCCACAGAAACTGATGATAAATCAACATATTCTTCTTGGTTAGCCACTCCGTTGACTGGTTCAGTTTCTCGTTATGCTGAAAGTGTTTTTCTTAGGGCAAAAGATTTATTGCCTGCAAATATTGATATCAGCACACATCATTTAAGTGGACAACCTGCTTCAAAAATTTTAGAATTTACCAAAGCTCATAATACAGATTTAATCATCATGGGTTGCCGTAAATTGAATTTATTTAGCAGTATTTTAAATGGTAGTACAAGTCGCCAAATTCTTGAAAAATCAACTTGTCCTGTAATCATTGTAAAATAATCTTTGGAGGGATTCCTTATGACAGATATTAAACGTATTTTAGTACCAGTAGATGGCTCTGAAACTTCTGATAGAGCTATTGAAGAAGCTATTAAAATTGCCGAAGTATATAATTCAGATATTCACATTCTTTATGTAGCAAATATCAACCAACTAGCAATCAATGCTTGCCTCTCTGATGCAATCTTAGAAGCAGTAACAAAAGCTGGTAATGAAATACTAGAAAAAGCTGCTAATAAAGTTCCTGAAAAAATCAATGTAATTACAACTTCAGAAACTGGTTCTCCATCTGTTACTATCACAGATTTTGCTGATGAAATCAAAGCTGACTTAGTAGTAATTGGCAGTCGTGGACTTGGTCTTGTAAAAGGTGTACTTTTAGGCTCTGTAAGCCAATATGTAGTAGAACATGCTCCATGTCCTGCTTTAGTTGTAAAATAAAATATAAATATGAAAAGAGCCTATATATAGGCTCTTTTTTTTAATCTAAAGTTAATTAAATTTTAATATGATTATTTTTTTTCAATGATATACTAAATGTACAAATAAAAAATATGCGATATTTATATAAATCAATAGCCGAAAGGGTGTGTATCTCATGAAAACTACTTTAAAGAAAAAACTTACAGCTGCTATTTTAGCTGGCTGTAGTACATTTATATTAAGTGGTGTAGCTTTAGCTAATCCTCCGCAACCACCACCTCCTCCACCTACAGAATTAGCACAAAGACCAACACCACCACCTCCTCCACCTAGACCATTTGTACACAACGAAGAAGTACAAAATTATTGCACACAATTTGAAAGTGATTATTCTTGGATGTATCTATCCACTCGTAAAGATGCTGCAAAAGATTTTGTGTCTGTAGATAAAGCCTTAGAACGCAATACTATTTCCACTAATCAAGCTACTAAATTGAAAAAAGAAATCATCAGTTTTTATAAAGACAGACAAAAATATGAAGATAAAGCTCGTAAATTAGACCGCAGAGATGCTAGAGAATATCGTCAAGAAAATCGTGAACATTTCTCCTTACGTGCTAATATAGCAGATATCTCCGAAAGCACTACTATCCCTGTAGATACATTAAAACGCATTTTATTTAAACCAAACCCTAAAGCACCTAAAGATCGTGATGATTTATCCGAAAGACTCGCTAAATTCACTAATCAATTAGTAGTTGAAGGCAAAATCACTCAACAAGAAGTAGATATTCTCGATGAATATATGCAATCCGGTAGAGATAAATTAGCTAATATGACTAAAGAGGAACGTCATGAATATTTAGACGATTATCGTCAATTAACTGATGAACAGCGTTTAGCTAAAATTTCTGAAGGAACAGGTATCTCCACAGAAAGACTACAAGAAATCTTTTCTACTTTCAAAGATGCTGTAAAAAATAAATTACAACATAAAATTCAAGATTAAATAAAAAAGCCTAGAGAATTCTAATCTCTAGGCTTTTTCATTAAAATTATATAACTATTATAGATATCTAATATATACATATATACTTGCTACAATAATAGATAAAATCATGAGTGGAAAAGCTATTTTTAAATAGCTGATAAAGGATAATTTTTCACCATGAGCACTTGCCATACCTGCTACTACTACATTGGCACTCGCACCAATAAGTGTACCATTACCACCAAGACAAGCACCTAAAGACAATGCCCACCAAAGTGGTTCAAGATTAGTCATACCCATAGCGCCCATTTCCTTAATCATAGGAATAAGTGTAGCTACAAAAGGAATGTTATCAATAAATGCTGAAGCAATAGCACTGAGCCATAAGATAAGCATTGTGGAAGCTGTAACATTTCCAGATGTTATTTTTATAGCTTCTGCTGCCATAGCCTTGATAACGCCAGTTTCTACTAAACCGCCAACTAAAATAAACAAACCAACAAAGAAGAAAATAGCAAGCCATTCCAAACGACTTAAGATATTGGCAATTCTTTTTTCACGTCTACTTACAGTGATTAACATCAATAAAGATGCGCCTGCCAGAGCTACTGTTGCTGATTCTAAACCAAGTTGAGCATGGAACATAAAAGTAATGATAGTCAAGAATAACACTGTTAAACATTTTTTCAATAACAATGTATCCTTTAATTCTTCTTTTTCATTCATTCCCATTACTTGTTCTTGTAATGCAGTTGTAGTATGCAATTTTTTATGATATATAGCAATTATTATGGCTATAGTGATAGCAAAAATAACTATACAAATATCACCTAAATTAGTCAAAAATGCCATAAAATCCATTTCAGGAACAGCACTACCGATCATAATATTTGGTGGGTCACCGATAAGTGTTGCTGTACCACCGATATTAGAAGACATAATCTGTGCAATCAAAAATGGCTGTACTGGTATTTTTAGCTGTGCTGTAATACTAAAAGTTACAGGTACTGTCAATAAAACAGTAGTTACATTGTCTAAAAAAGCAGAACAAACAGCTGTAAGTGCAGATAATGCTACTAATAATTTCACTGGGTTGGCTTTTACTTTTTTTGCTGCCCAAATAGCCAAATAATTAAACAATCCTGTTTCACTGGTAATATTAACCATAATCATCATACCAGTAAGCAAACCAATCGTATTAAAATCAATGTGATGGATTGCTTGGTCTTGTGATAATATGCCCATAATAATCATAACCATAGCACCTGTCAAAGCCACTATAGTACGATGTATTTTCTCAGAAATAATCAACATATAGGCAATGACAAATACAGCTATAGCTATATAAGCACTACTATCCATCAATAATCACTTTCTTTCCTAAAAGATATTTATAATCATCTAAAATCTACTTAAATAAATTTTAAATATTATACATACTAATAGCTAAATCACTTAAATATGATTTATAAAATTTCATCTTATTATTTTGTATATAAAATCTAGGTACACGACGAGAAATCATGCAAGTTATTTCATAATTTATAGTTCCCAATTTTTCAGCCAATTCATCAGCTAAAATACATTCATCACCTTGTTTACCAAAGAGAACTACTTCATCGCCTACTTGTACATTTTCGATATCTGTAACATCAACCATGCACTGGTCCATGCAGATATTGCCTACTACTTTTGCACGTTTACCATGTATCAATACTTCCGCTTTTCCAGATAATAATCTAGTATAGCCATCAGCATAACCTACAGGTATAGTGGCAATCACGCGAGTATCTTTAGCTATAAATTTATGACCATAACTTACACCTTCGCCAGCATGTATAGTTTTTACATGTGTTACTTCACATTTAAAACTCATAGCTGGTTTTAAGCCAGTATTGCTGATATCAACTTCATCTGATGGTGCCATGCCATATAATATCACTCCAGCACGTACCATATCATAATGATACTCTGGTAAATCAATAATAGTAGCACTATTAGCACAATGATGTACATTGGCCTTCACTCCAGCTTTGGCCACTTCATCACAAACCCATTTAAAACGTTTATATTGAGTATGTGTAAAAGTTTTATCTGCACAATCGGCTAAACAAAAATGAGTGAACATACCTTCTATTTTTACATTAGGTAATTTGCTTATTTTTACAATTTCTTCTACAGCTTCTTTTGTTGGTTGATAGCCAATGCGTTGCATACCGCTATCTATAGCTATATGAAATACCACTTCACTTTGTTGTTTTACAGCTTCCTCAGAAAAGAGTCTTGCCTGTTCATAATCAAAGATACATACATCAATTCCATAAGCAATAGCTTCACTAGCTCTTACTGGATTTGTATAACCCAAGATAAAAATAGGAGCTATAATACCTTGATGACGAAGTTCTAGCCCTTCATCTAAACGTGCTACAGCCAATCTATCAGCACCATTTTCCAATAAAGTTTTAGCTAAAGTTACAGAACCATGACCATAAGCATCTGCTTTGATTACAGCTGCCACTTCTTTTGATTTTGCCATCTTTCGTATAATTTGCATATTCTGTGCAATTACATCTAAATCAATTTCTGTCCACAATAATCTTATCATTTCGGACTCCACAATCTATTCGCTTCCATTCTTAATCATTCTAGTACATTTCAATTTAATTTACAAATACTATTTTTTAATTTGCTTCATAACGACGAATACGCAAATTCAAGCTATATTCTTCACAAACCTTTTTACAAGCATTGATTTCATCTTCGCCGATAATATCCACTATAGTTACTACTACATTTGGAATGTAATTTTTGCAATCCACTGCAAAATCAAGCATAGCTTTATAAGATTTTATACCAAAACGACTGCGTGTAACTTCTAAATATTTTTCTGCATTTGATTCATTCAAACTTATAGAAATAGTATTTAATAAACCTTTAAATAACACAGCTGTTTTTTTACCATATTCTAAATCGCTTAAACCATTTGTATTCATTCTAACTTTAAATTTAGGATATGTTTGATGGATAAAAGTCAATAATTTTACCAAGTCATCTAAACGCATAGTTGGTTCACCAAAACCACAAATGACAATATCTTCTACATTTTCCATAGGTGCATTTAAAAATGCTTGTTTAATTTCTTCTAAAGAAGGTTCGCCATCTTTTAACCATAACTTATGGTCGTCCTTTAAATGACGCAAACAAAATGTGCAATTACAATTACATCTATTGGTAAAATTTACATACATATTGAATTTTTCTTTAGGAAATAATTTAACTTTTTCACTAAAATCAATATATCCATTATTATGTAATGTATATAATATCATTTAATCACCTTTTCCTTGTTACAATATAACATAAAAATTATAGCCTTTTAGCTTCTAAACTTCAATATAAAATCATATTTATAATTGACATACTCCCCATGCCTAAATGCAGGGGATTCTTGGATACAAACGATACTT
>ERZ773116.226-NODE-226-length-63336-cov-10.441096_pt1 | contig 63336 bp, 45 predicted proteins | sample MGYA00580563_ERZ773116 | MGnify/ENA primary metagenome ERZ773116 (study PRJEB29015, sample SAMEA2737864) | human gut metagenome | biome: human gut; feature: human-associated habitat; material: faeces | place: China | collected 2012 ... | reverse complement strand
ATTCTATTGTTGATTTTTTTATATATTTTTGTTCATATAAATCCCCTGAAATAAATAAATATTTTATATTATTTTCTTTTATATATTCTGTTACTTTTTTGAATACTTTTCTTTGTTCTAGTCTTCTTAAGTCTCCTAGTCCATCTTTGTCTGAAAGGTTTACAAATGGACTGTCAAAGTGCATATCTGCTATGTGTATAAATTTCATTTTTATTTCTCCTTATTAATATCAGTATTTTTATTTTTGCTAATTGACATTTAAATATAATATGTTATAATGTATATAGGAAATGAAAACCACAAATTGTGGTTGCCACATATGAATGTAACAGCACATCTGCCGGTCAAGCAAAGATGTGCTGTTTTATTTATTCCTTATTTGTCCAAATTATGTATATAATTGTTAATAAGGCTACGTTTATAGTAAGGGAAATTCCCAATATATATATTAAAAATAATATAAATTCCATAAACACCACCTCACTTTCTCATAGTTAGAAACTATGTAGTAAAGTGGCAGCACACTTGCTTATCTCATTTCCTATAATATCTAATATATACCATTTATTATTAAAAAACAAGCGAACACTTTAAATTATTATAAAAACTTTTGTTCTTTATTTGCAGTCCCATATCTTACTTCTAAAAAGCAATATTTACTTAAAAAAATAAAGCCACTCACTTAAAGTAGCCTTATTATATAATTTTTATTCATCATCATCTAAAGGTCCAAATAATTCATCAAACTTTGCCTCTAATTCTTTTTGCAAATCATATGTATCTTCGTCTTCATCTTGTGGAAGAAGTGGTGCATCTGCATCTACATTTGGATTTAATAAACTATCTAAAGTTTCAGTATCTTCTTTGTTCACACTTGTATCATTTTTTACCTCTGGAACAGATTCTTTTTTATCTTCATCTTCAAATAAATCATCCAAAGATTCGATATTCAGATTTTCGATTTTCTCTTCTTCGTCTTCTTCTACATAAGGATTATATGGATTATACTTTCTCCATGTTCCTCTGTCGATTTCGCCTATATCATTATGGCTAATTGCATACCTTTGCATTTCTTTATCCATAGGATGTTTGAAATAGTAGAATTTTTTTGCTTTTACCGGCTTCAATCCTTTTTCAAAAATTATACATAAATCATTGTCTAATCTTCTTAATTCATCTGGTGTCATAAGTGCTCTAGCCATAATTTGGTCTGATAGACTTTTTCCAGTTCTGTGGTTTTGTTTATCTTTATTTATTGAAATATTGTCCCTATCTATTGTTTTTTCTCCCAATTGTTTTGAGAAATATTCAACTGTTTTAAATGAGTTACTTCCTAAAAATACATGTGTATCACAGTTACCCATGATTGTTTCGTATGATTTTTCATATACTGCTTCTAATTGGTCAATATTTTGTAAAATAACACTAAATGATATTCCTCTACTTCTTGATGTTGATATTTTTTTGTCAAAGTCTGGTATTTTTCCTATATTTGCAAACTCGTCAAGTATAAAGTATGTTCTTTCTTTTAACCTTCCACCATTTTGGTCTGCATAATCATATAATTGTTGTATCATTTGTGAAAAGAATATTGTAAGCAAGAAGTCATATGCAGTATGTGTATCTGATGATATTACATATACCGCTGTTTTTTTGCTTCCTATTTCTTCAAAATTTATTGTATCTGTTGATGTCAATTCTGCTATTTCTTTTGAGTCAAATTTACCTAATTTTGATTGCAAAGAACTTAGAATAGAGCCATATGTTTTTTCTGGCGCTATTTCTATAGATTTGTAATACATTCTTGCAGGATGGTCATATGGTAATTGGCTCATTAAATCTGAAAGTAAGTTACTTCCACCATTTTTATTTGCAGCCCTTACTAATTCCGCACAACTTGCTAAGTTTTGCTCTTCTTCCGGTCTTGTTGCTATTAAATAATATATTAATGCTTTTAACAACATTTCTGCCATATCGTCCCAGTATGGGTCTGAACCACTATCTGTTTTTTGTCCTTTTACTATTGTATTTGCAATAACATCAACATCTAATTCTGATGATATATGCATTAATGGGTTGTAACCATCACTATATTGAGGTCTTACCAAGTTTAATACTTTGATATCATACCCCTGCTCTTTTAAATATCCTGCAGTTGTATCATATAGTTCACCTTTCGGGTCTGTAAATACATATGACCCTAAGCATTGATGTGCATTTGGTATTGAGTATGATGCAGATTTACCAGATCCTGATCCGTCCAACTACAAGGACATTTACATTTCCACGTTTATCAAGTGGTAAATAATTATTTTCTGCAAGTATTATTCCATGATTTCTACTTAATATTTGATATTGTTCTCCTCTTTGACTCCAATCACTTGAACCATGTTCAATATCTGTATATCTATTTTTAGGAGCAGATTTTGCAAATCCTATAAAATAGATTACTACATATATTAATGAAAATCCAAGCAATGTTGATACAAAATTATGTCCTGCACCTTCTGCAAATATTCCTGATATGGTTGCAAATGGATTAGTTATATTTATTGGCAATCTATCTATAAATGTTGACATTGATATTTTGCCTGCATCTGTTGTTGCTTGGAATGTTGTATATGAAAATGGTGCAACAAATACTATGACTAATAAAAGCCATAGTATGACACATATTATAAAACTTTTTTTATTTTTTCTTATTGCTCCTTCTATTTTGTAATTCATTAAAATCACCTACTATTCTTTGGTATATTCTCCTTCATCTTGTACTAATCCTCTTTGTTTTTCTTGTTCTTTCATTATTGCTTTTTGTAATTTTCTACGTTCTTTAGTTACACCTGTTGTTTTCATCATAACCTCTCCAGTTGATAATTTTCTTTTGCCTTCTAAATTAAACTCATAATATACAGATTTCGAATCTATTACCGGTACATCTTCTCTTACAATTTCAAGTTCTCCACTTACTTTTACTTTTGTTGCATCTCCACTTTTTTGATTTTTATCTAATTTATTTGTAATTGGCGAAATGGCCATTGCAGTAATTTCCGTATTTGCTCCTTCAATATTTGTTTCTGGACTTACGTTCATTTAACTTCCTCCCTTAATTTTCTTTTTTGTCCCTGATTTCAAAGGCAAAATAAGATTTATATGGTTTTAATTTGCATTTACCTTTAACTTCATTTGTTTTTTCATCAAAATAAAGCGTAGGTTTTACTTCTTCTGTAGTCTCAGGGTCTATAATACAAATAGGCCTTTTTAAGTTTGGTGTATATTTAAAATCTTTAACTTCTTTTTCTTCTTCTGAATATATACTATCACATTTTAGTGGCATTGGCTTTTTACTTATTGAAATTTTATCATCTGCCATTATTGCAGTATTAACAACAACTTTATCTTTTGCAAAAGATAAAATCAATAATTCATCTTCATATGTTGGAAAATCTACATAAAAAGTTTTTCTTTTCATGTTACCTCTTAGTTCTTCAGTATAATCAAGTCTATCCACCGTATATTTTGGATATTCTTTTGTTAAGTCCTTTGGAGTTTTATTTATTTGATATATAACAGTATTTACTCCTTCTGGATCAGTTATACTAAAATGTTTTCCTTGCCATGTTTCCATATAATTTACACCTCGTTTCTATGTACAATCCATAGTTTATCTTTTGTTGAACCACTATCTACAATTATAGCCAATTTCAAGGCTTTTGTCAATAGTTTTGCTTGATTATGTAAAGTTTTCAACTATGTTTTACATATTTAATACATTTTTTTATATTTTTTATTCTTTTCTTGGATCAAATGTTGACATATCTTTTAGTTTTTCGAACATCTCTTGTTCATCTAGTTCCAATTTTTTAGGAACCATTATTTTTACTTCTGCAACTAAATCTCCTCTACCACCTTTTCCATTTTTGTAGCCTTTACTTGGTATTCTAATTTTTTCCCCACTTTGTATTCCCTGTGGTATATATACTTTTGTTTCTCCATCAATTGTTCTTACATTTACTCTAGTCCCTAACGCTGCCTCCCATGGTGATAATTTTAAATCTGTACATAAATCGCTTCCATATAATTTAAAAACATTATTATCTTCGATGTTGATTTTTATAAGTAAATCTCCATTTTTACCGCCGTTTATGCCTTTTTTACCTTGACCAATCAATCTGATTTTTTCACCATTTCTTATTCCTTCTGGTATTTTGACTTCAAATGTTTTCATTTTTCCTTCTATTGTTCTTAATGAAATCTTTTTTTCCAAACCATAAAATGCGTCTTCTAGACTTACCTGAATTTCTGTATCTATGTTTTCGCCTTTTATTGGTTCTTTTTTATTTACTATTTCTTCTTTGTCTATATCACCCAAAAACATGCTAAATATATTTTTTCCTTTGAATTTTTGATAGTTTTTTGCATTTGTTCTTGAATTCCATATTCTATCGTATTTTCTTTTTGATGCTGGTGCTGAAAGTGTTCTGTATGCTTCGTTTATGTCTTTTATTTTTTCTTCTGCTAAACTGTCCCCTACATTTACATCTGGATGATTTCTTTTTACTGCTGCTCTATATGCTGCTTTTATTTCTTCTATTGAAACTCGGCTTGTTTCTAGTCCAAGTATTTTATAATAATCTTTGTATTTCATTTAACATCCTCCCCCGAGATTAGGTAGGTTTATTATACCACAATTTGAAAAAAAATCCATAGATTTTATGGACTTTTTTTATTATTTTTTATGGACTTGTTACAATTCACAGTCTATAAACTATAACACTGATTTTATTATTTTTCAAATGCTAATTCTATAACTTTATCTAATAAATCTGAGTACCCGATTCCAACTTGTTCAAAAAGTTTTGGATACATACTAATACTTGTAAAACCAGGCAAAGTGTTAATCTCATTTATAAAAATTTTATCAGTTCCATTCTCAATAAATAAATCAACCCTTGACAACCCTTTACCATCAATTGCTTTAAAAGCCTTTACAGCCAATTTTCTAATCTCATCAGATTTTTCAGTTGATATATCTGCAGGTATCAAAGTTTTAGACTCTTGATTTTTATATTTAGCATCATAACTATAAAACACGTCTGCAGCCTTAATTTCACCAACACATGAACATTGGACATCTTCATTTCCAAGAACTGCACACTCAACCTCTCTACCATCAATACCTTCTTCAATTAATATTTTTTTATCATATTTTGCAGCCTCTAATATTGCTTCCTCTAACTCTTTTTCATTGTTTACCTTACTAATTCCTACACTTGAACCGGAATTTGATGGCTTAACAAACATTGGAAATTTCAAGTTTTTTATTGTTAGTTTTACAACTTTTTTTATATCAATTACCTGTTCATCAAAATTTTCTTTTACATATATAAATTTATCATTGTATTTTCTTATATACACATATTTTGCTTGATTTATTCCTGCTTTGTCAAAAATAATTTTTGTATATACTTTATCCATTCCAACACTTGAAGCCAATACCCCACATCCAACATATGGGATTTTTAATAGTTCAAATAATCCTTGTATTGTTCCATCTTCACCATATAAGCCATGTAAAACCGGGAAAATGACGTCCATTTGTTTTAAATATTCAAATACATTTTCTATTGGTGACTTTTCTTCAATTTTTATTTGACCTTCTTTTGTCATTTGAATTTTAAACCATTTTCCATTTTCATCTATAAATATTGGATAAATTTCATATTTTTCTTTGTTTAAATTTTTTATTACTGATGCTCCTGATACACAAGATACTTTGTTTTCAGTAGACATTCCTCCAAAAATTACACCTAATTTTTTCATACTATTACCTTCTTTTATTAAATTATTATTACAATTCACAAACAATTATTTTATGGATAGTGAACCGTAACAACTTATTCTAGATTCGATTGTCATTAAATTATTTTAATAAGTTTTCCACAATATTAAAGAATTTCATTCCATTTGATGCTTTAAATAAAATACTATCCCCACTTTGCCAATTATCTTTTACAAATTTTTCAACTTGTTCTCTATTTTCAAAATAGTGAACATTCTCGTTTTTCATGCCTTCTTTTTCTGCACTTTCAACTATATATTTAGCATTTTCACCACAGCAAACAAGAATATCAATTTTATTTTTAGCAACTTCTGTTCCAACTTTTTCGTGCAATTTTTTTGAATATTCTCCAAGTTCAAACATATCACCTAAAACTGCTATTTTTCTTTTTGAATTTAATCCATGCAAATATTTTAATGATGCTTGCATTGATTCAAAACTTGCATTATAACTGTCATTTATAATAGTTACACCATTTTTAAGTTCTGTTATATCCATTCTCTTTTTAGTTAATTCAAATGTTTCAATTCCATTTTTTATTTGTTCTTTGCTTAATCCCATTAACATTCCAACAGTTGCTGCACATATTGCATTATATACAAAGTGAATTCCTCCAACGGGAACTTTTACTTTGAATTTTTCACCTTTTATATTGCATACAAATTCACTATCATTTTCGTTTAAAACAATGTCTTCTGCTTTTACTTCTGAATCATTTTCAATTCCATATGTATGTATTTCTACATCTTTATTTTCCATATAATATTTATGTAATAAGTCATTGTCATTATTTATAACCAAAACTTTTTTGTTCATTCCTTCTAAAATTTCAAGTTTTGCTTTTAAAATATTTTCTCTTGAACCTAGATTTCCAATATGTGATGTTCCTATGTTTGTAATTACTGCTATTGTAGGCTTTGCAATTTTTGTTAGTTTACTTATTTCTCCAAAATGATTCATTCCCATTTCTATAACTGCTGCTTCTTGGTCTTTTAAATTAAACATTGTAAATGGTAGTCCTATTTCATTGTTGTTATTTCCTTGTGTTTTTAAAGTTTTGTATTTTTGTGATATTACATTTGCTACAATGTCTTTTGTACTTGTTTTTCCTACGCTTCCAGTTACTCCAACCATTTTGAAGTTTTTTCCCATTGATATTCTTTTGTATGTTGCTATGTCTGCAAGTGCTTGTATTGTGTCTTTTACTTCTATTATGTTTTGATTTTTGTTTAGGTTTTCTTTTGAAAAGTCTATTCCTTGTATTATTACTGCTTCTGCTCCTGATTCAAATGCTTTTTCCCATAGTGTGTTTCCGTCAAAGTTTTCTCCTTTTATTCCTATGTATGTGTCTCCTTTTTTTATTGTTCTTGTGTCTTTGCAGAATTCTTGTATTTCTTTTTCTTCGTCTCCTTGTATTAGTTTTCCTTTTGTTGCTTGTATTATTTCTTTTATTTTCATTTTTCCTCTTCCTTTCCTTTTGCAACTTTAGTTAGAAAAGAATTAAATTTTTAAAATCTTTTATTTTTCTTGATAGATTATATGCTTTTTTTGCTTTTTTTGCAATTGTTTTTGAGATAATTTTGTTCTTGCGAAAAAATTGTGCAGGTTATATCTGCACAATTTTAATTTGGTTTTATTTTATTTTTTCTACTTCTTCTTTTGTTAATTTAGTAATTTCACATATTAAATCAATTGGTAATTTTTTCTTTAACATTTGTTTTGCAGTTTCTACTACTCCGTTCTTTTATTCCTTCTTCTTTTCCTGCTTCAAAAAAGTTTTGTTCACTTGTAAGTCTATTGTATTCTGCCATTATTATTGAGTTATGTCTTTCTCTTTCTCTAGGGTCTGCACTTATATAGTCTAGTGTGTTCATCGCCTTTTTGATTTCTTTATTCTCTTTTTCTGCCAACATCATCTCCCCCTTTCGATCTGTTAGTACACACATCCATTGGTCCAATTTTGTGAATTTTGACGAATTTTTCTTTTTATATTTGGGTAATTCTATATAATGAAATTCTATGTATTTTGATGCTATTTGTTCTTCTTCTCTATACCCCATGTCTACATATTCTTCTTCTAATGTGTCCTCAAATTTCATTCTTCCAACACTATGATAACTATTTCTTTTTAAAAAATTATAATTTGTTATAAATATTACTATACTCTTTTTTAATTTTTTATAATCGTCTCCCACTTGCAATTGTCCTGTTATCAAATTTCCTGCATATAATGTTCCTCTTTCTTCCGCATTTTTCTTGTCTTCCATTTGCATCTCAATATCTAATATTGTTCCATCGTCTGTTTCTGCTTTAATGTCTAAAAGTCCTCGCTTATCTTCTCTTTCGTATGGGATTATTTCTGGATTTTTTATCGTTACTGTTTTTATGTCTTTTCTTAAAATTGCCTCCAATAAGTCTTTTAATACACTTTCGTTCCCTTCAAATGCAAATACTCTTTTAAATATGTAGTCATCTGTAAGTGGTAATCTTGGTATTTTTGTTGTTTTTTGTGCCATTTATTTCTTCCTTTCTTAATTATACTAAATTATTTTTACTTTGGCAATACTTTTTAGTATAATTTAACATATTATTTACAATTAAAAGAGACAATTTTAGACTATTAATATATCAAATTTGTACGTAAATATAAGTGTATTAGGGTTATCAACACTTCTTGTTTTATTTAATGATATTGGGATATTTTTAGATTTATTTTTGAATTTTAATCTTTACTATTTTTTATTACTTTTTTGATTTTTTATGGAATCCTTTGATTTTAGTATTTTGATTAAACTATTTCTCCGTCTTCCCTAAGTTGCTTGAATTAAATCTTTTTTTAAAATTAGTCATGCAATTGTCTAATTAATTGCATGACCATATATTACCATAATTTTATGTCAATTGTCAAGAAGATTTTTTCGACAAAAGTCGACATTTCCTGTTCCAATTCATAGTACATACATTTATTGTTTGTGTGTTTTCCTTCCCACCAGTGGGTAATTATATATATTTGATGTTGTTTCAAAATAAAACTATGTACTTAAGAAAGCTTTTAATTTAATTCCTAATTTGTGAATTTATTACAATTATGTTCACAATTTAAGAATTTGTAAATACAAATCTACTTTTTTATGAAACAATAAAACAACATATAGGTTAAATTGCTAGAAGTATTGATTATAAACGGTTTTTACCTTTTTATAAAATATTTTTATTAACCTATAGGTTGTTATATATAATAAAAATAGAGGTGATAACATGGAACTTTACGAAAAGATAAGAAGCATAAGGGAGCGTCAAGAAATAAAACAAAAAGATATGGCAAAGTTGCTCCATATGCAACCTAATACATATAATGCTTATGAGAATGGAAAGCGTGCAATTACAACAGATATTTTAAAAAATATTTGTTTAATATTAAAAGTCAGTTCGGATGACCTTTTAGATATACATATTTCACACAAATATAATGATTTGAATGATGAAAATAGTTTGATACTTGCAAAAATTAAAAAGGGTTTACTAAATATTCAAAAAGAGGAGAAAAAAGCATAATTAAAGACCAGATTTTTCTGGTCTTTTGTTATAATTTTATTTTTATTTCTATTCTAGATTTTTATAAATTTTCGCCACATACTACGACTGCACGACTACTTCTATTATAATCATCACCACCAGCACTATAATAACTAAATAATCCACTCGCTCCTCTTTTTAACACTGGATAGCTATTCGAACTTTCTTGACTAAATACTGCATCAAACCATGTTCTGCATTCTAATGCATCACCTAAGCGTAAACTAATATCTCTATAATCATTAGAATATCTACTATCCGCCTGTACAATTTTCTCTTCATTATATAAAGAACCTTTGTAAATTGTAGAAACATATTCTTGATTTCTATATGCCAAATCATAAACTCCACTTTCATTTCCAGTCGAAGTACTTTCATTACTTCTTCCTGATATTCCCTTTCCAACTCCAAAAGCTGAATCAGTTAGCAAAGCAACTGTACCCCATTCCGTATTCAAAGCCATATGAACATCAATACCATTATTTGTAGTATCCAAATACTTGTCATTCAAAACAGCTTCTTTTCCTAATGTACCATATTTAGTTTCCATTTTTCTCATACCATCAAAAAACTGAGAAGCAGTAGTATTTACAAGACTTGTCCCACCTTTATTTGCCTGAAGTCCAGCATTCGACCTAATCGGAGCAATTACAGTCGTAATCAAAGCAACTGCAAAAACAACCAACAATTTTTTACTTTTTATATTCATTTCTCATCTTCCTTTCAATTAATCTATTGTACCCTGAATTTCATACTTGCTAACCCAATAACCAGCCAAATCCTTTCCACCGAAACTAAAACATTCCGGAATTTGGAATCCAGTATCAGGCGTTTTTTGTGATAAAGGTATAAATCTAGCATTTGCCATTTGATTAACTCCCTCAACACCTGAAGTATCATATTCATATCTTGGTATATATGTCCAATAAGTTATCAACTCATTACCATTTGCATCTCTACCTTTTGTAACAATATTAGCCCAAATTTTAGCCTTATAATTATACCAATTTTTAGGCATATTTGTTGCATTACCTTTATCATCTAATTGGATTTTGTCACCAATCTTTTCATTATTTCCATTTTCATCATATGTAACATAATATGTGCAATCAGGATTAAATCCACTTAAATCAACTTTTATTGCTTCAATTGCATCAGCACTCTTCTTTTTTGCCCCTACCATTCTTTTGTTATCTTCACTATATACACATATATCATAAGCTGAATCCCAATTTAAATCTTTTATTGTATATGGTAAAGTAACACCAGTTTTAGAGACTTCCCCATTTACATATATTGTGTATTTTCCACTTGGATTTGAAGTTGTTACATTTATATTTTTTGGTCCAGCAGTAACTTGAAGTTGCTCTATACCACTACTTTCTGATAATTGTATTTCATACTTACTTACCCAATATCCTGCTAAATCCTTACCTCCAAATTTAAAACTTTCTGGAATTTGGAATCCTGTATCAGCAGTTGTCTGTGTCACAGGTATAAATCTAACATTTGCCATTTGTGCAACCCCTTCTACTCCAGCAGTATCATATTCATACCTTGGAATATATGTCCAATAAGTAACATTACTTTCATTTACAGTTACAACATTTGCCCAAATTTTATCCTCATAATTGTACCAACCAGCAGGTGTAGAAGTCTTATCCATTCTACCTGCTATATACTCTTTTCCATTACCATCATATGCAACATAATATGTGCTTGCCTTATCAAAGCCACTTGTATCAACACTTATATTACTGTTGACCATTCTTTTTCTTCTACCAACCATTCTATTGTTTGTTTCACTATATACACAAACATCATAAACCTTAGTAGATTTCAAATTTTTAATTTCAAATACACTGTCCAAACTTTGATGCTCTTTATATTTTTTTCCATCCAAATAAATTGTATATAATCCACTTGGTTTTGTAGTTGTAACTTCTATTGAAGAACCATTTATTTTTGATGATAGTTGCTCTAGTCCTGAACTTTCTGATAATTGTATTTCGTATTTAGTTGTCCAGTATCCTTTCAACTTTTTGTTTCCAAACAAGAAACTTTCTGGAAGACTTTCTTTACTTACATCAACAATTTGCTCTTTACCTTCTACATTCATTTTGCAATTATCATTTAAATCTATAAAATGTATATTTGCTATTTGGTCACCTAAAGTATATTTATATCTTGGTATCCATGTCCAATATGTAACATTGCTTTCGTTTACTGTTACTACATTTGCCCATAATTTATTGCCATAATCATGCCATCCTGATGTAGGTTTTTCTACTCTATCAATTCTTCCATATACACTTTCGCTGTTTCCGTTTTGACCATAAACAACATAATATGTATTTTCTGGATTGAATCCACTTAAATCTGGCTCATAATAATAGTAATCTCCAGTTTTTGTGTATTCACTTTCGAATACGTCATATTTTGGTGTATCGTCATCATCGCCGCCTGTTGATTTTTCTACATACCCAGATACGTTTAAGTTATTGTCTACAGTTACTACGATGTTTTTTGATATTCCTGAAGCAGGTGGTTCATATGTTATTGCCCCTGGGAATTTGTCTTCTTCGTCCCCTAGTGCTTCACCTGTTATTGCATCTTTTTTCTTTTTTGTTATATAGTTATTTTTTACTGTTTCTAAAGTTTTGCTAACTGTTACTTGTGATGTTTCTCCGTTTGCAGTCAATTAAAACTTCTGATAATGCTCTTTTTACTTCTTCTTTTTTTTCTGCTAGCATTGTTTGCTCTTTTGCTTCGTTTGCTTTGCCAAAAATTCCTGAATGTGTTATTGCAGCAATTGAAACCGCCGCTAGAATAAGCATTATCACTATTGTTATTACTAATGCAATAAGTGTTATAGCGTTATTCTTTTTTCTAAACATTATTTTTTAATCATCCTCCTTTGTATTTTTTATTCACATTTTGTGAATTTATCAAAATTATATTCATAATTTGTGAACTTGTCAATAAAAATATTTTAAATTATTTTTTTGTTTTTTGTAGTAAATTTTTTAAACTCATGATATACTATAATAGACCATTTAAAGGAGAAATTTATGAAAGTAAAAGATGAAGAAAAAAACATAAAAAAAGTTGAGACTCAAAATAAAATTGTCAAAACAAAGCATGAAAACACTGATAATTTGGCGGAGTCTAAAGAAGAAATTAAAAAAGATGTCAAAATAGAAACAAAGCAAAAAGAACTTGAAAAAGATGTCGAAACAGAAGCAAAACAAAAAGAAATTAAAAAAGATGCTAAAATAGAAAAAAAACAGGAAGATCCTGAAAAAAATGTCGAAACAGAAAAAAAGCAAAAAGAACTAAAAAAAGATGCCAAAAAAGAGCACGAAAAAATAGAAAAAGAAAATACAACAGAATTTAAACCAATAGAAAACACAGAAGAAGCAAAAACAAACAAATCAGATGTATTAGTAATTTTTGGAATATTATTAGCAATTGTAATACTATTAGTAACTGTAGTCTATGGAACATTCTCAATAATGACAGAAAAAAGCACAACAATAGCAAAAGGAGTATACATCAAAAACATTGACGTTTCTGGATTAACAAGAGAACAAGCAAAAGAAAAAATAAACAACTACATAAGTTCAGTTATACCAGAAGAAATAAAATTAACACATAATGGCTTTGAAACATCTCTTTCAACATCACAACTTTCAATATACTTTAATACAGATGAAGCAGTTGATATGGCTTACAATATTGGAAAAACAGGAAACATTTTTCAAAAGAATTTAACAATATTACAAACTAGACTTTCAAAAACAACAATCGACCCAGGATTTTCAATTGACATGGATCAGTTGAAAAAAGATTTGGAGGATATTTCTTCTAAATTGCCTGACAAAATAATAGAAAGCAGTTGCTATATTGATGGCAACAAATTAATTATAACAAAGGGGAAAGCAGGCAAAACCGTAAAAGTTGACGATTCTGCAAAATATATTAAACAAGCAATAAATGATTTAAAAATCGAAAACAATTCTTTAGAATTACTAACTGAAGATAGCACTCCAAAGGAAATTGATTTAGATGCCGTTTACAATGAAATACATAAAGAACCAGTAAATGCCTACTATTCACAAAATCCATATGTAGTGCATCCAAGTGAAAATGGTATGGATTTTAGTATTACACTTGATGAAGCAAAAAATATGTTAAAAGAAGAAAAAGACGAATATGTAGTTCCTTTAAAAGTATTGTATCCAAGTGTTACAACAAACATGATTGGTACAGAGGCTTTTCCGGATTTATTATCCGAATTTTCAACAAAATATGCCGCAAGTAACAAAAATCGTACAACTAATTTAATACTTGCAGCAAAAAAAATAAATGGAACTGTTTTAATGCCTGGTGAAACTTTCTCTTACAATAAAGTAGTTGGTGCAAGAACAATTCAGGCTGGCTATAAAGAGGCTCCAATATACGTTTCAGGTAGAGTAGAAGATGGCATCGGCGGTGGAATTTGTCAAATTACAACAACTTTATATAATGCAGTTGTTTATGCAAATTTAGATATTGTGGAAAGAAGTAATCATCAATTTGTTCCTTCTTATGCAGGACCTAGCCGTGACGCAACAGTTGTTTATGGTGCAATTGATTTTAAGTTTAAAAATAATAGGGATTACCCTATAAAAATTGCTTGTTCGGTTTCTGGAGGTATTGCCAATTTCAAAATTTGGGGTTTAAAATCTGACAATGATTATGAGGTTCAAATATCTTCTAGAACTACTGGTAAAACTTCAACTGCAATATACTCAGAAGCATATAAAATCTTAAAGAAAAATGGTAATGTTGTGAGCACTACATTACTTTCAAAAGATACTTATAAAAGACATTAAAAAAATCGGGATTGGGGGACGGGTCTTCAAATCCCTATTTTTTTATTTATTTTTAGGGATTGGGGGACGGGTCTCTAAATCCCGTTTTTTTTATTTATTTTTAGGGATTGGGGGACGGGTCTCTAAATCCCGTTTTTTTATTTATTTTTAGGGATTGGGGGACGGGTCTCTAAATCCCGTTTTTTTTATTTATTTTTAGGGATTGGGAGACCCGTCCCCCAATCCCGATTTTTTCTACATAGTTAAAGTTCCATTAGGAGTATTTGTAATAATTAAAATATCTTCCTCTCTTCCATTCTCTGCATTAATATAAACAAGAAAATCCTTTCCATCCACATTTCCCTTAAACTCATAACACAAAATTTCAGTTTTAAACTCAGTTGGTATTATAGCAAGCCCTTCCGAAGAAATTTGCAAATTTTTATTCAAAGTTTTCTTAGCCTCTTTCTTACTAATTTTAATCTTTGATGTATCCCTTTGAGTGTGATTATTCAAATATCCGGACGTTTCAATACCTAGAATTTCTCCATTATCTAACGCTACCTTTACCTTAATTAAATCTGAGTATACCACAACATCATTTTGAACATAAGCATAATTTATAGTTACAATTCCATCCTGTTTTAAATAATAAGTTGCTTTCATATTAGATACACCACGTGAATCCAAAAACTCCTTACCTTTAGCATTTGCCTCTTCTTGAGATATTATCTCTGTATTAACTGCTCGGTTTGAATTCATATAAACAATGTGTCCGCCTTTTTTTGAAATTGAAATGTTTATACTATCTTCTGAGTTTGTTTTTATTGAAAAGTTATATTCTGGAATTGTTGCATTTTCTGAAAATCCTAAGTTTTCTACACTTTTAACATTATCTTTTCCTACAAATTCAATCGCTTTTTGTTTTGCTGTTTCTTCATCTATATCATCTCCTGTAAGTCCTCTTTTTTCACCATTTGTAACGTGCTCTGAAAATGCTCCGTCATAAATTAAGCCTGAATATTGATGAAAATTTTCTTCCATATTGTTAAATCCATCCACTGAACTTGTGCTAACTTGTTGGGCAAATGCATTTGCTCCTTTTTTTGAAAGTTCCCCCCATTTTATTCTTCCTGAATTTATATCTTCAGAAAGTTGATTCAAAGTGTTTTCTAATTCTAAACTATATGAATGTAAATCTTTTAAATTTTTTAAATCTTCATCTGTTAAACTTTCATTATAAATATTTTTTCTTGATAATGAATAACTGTAGTCACTAACCTGATTTAAAAATTTTTCTGTATTTTCTAATTCTTGGCTTTCAATTGGCAATTGAGACAAATATGCTTGTGCTAAATTTGCTTCTCTCCATACATTTGTTAATGTTTCTGCCCCATGTTCTGGTGTACTTGATATTAATGATTTTGCTAAATATGTTTCTACATTTTGGACATAGTCTACAACTTCGTAAAATGCCATATTATAGGTGTTTTCTGATGCAGTTTTTGTTTCTTTATTGTTTTTTACAAGCATATACCCAAGAACTGCAATTATTGCTACAAATACTGTTGTTGCAAGAGCGCTATATACTTTACTACCATTTATCCTTTTTTCTTTTTTCATAAAAATATCTTCCTTTCATATTATAAGTTTTAGGGATCGGGGGACGGGTCTTAAATCCCTAATTCTTTTATTTATTTTTTAGGGATCGAGGGACGGGTCTTCGAATCCCGATTTTTTTATTTATTTTTAGGAATTTGAAGACCCGTCCCCCAATCCCTATTTTTTATTTGCAAAATCTGTGTTTCCCGATTGTTTTTACCAACGGTCTTGACCAAATCCATTTGTTAGTTGCAGTATTAGGATTAAAATAATACACACATCCACTTGTTGGATCCCATCCATTAATTGCGTCTTGTGCTGCTTTATATACTGTTGAGCCTTCACTTATGGCAGCATTGATCTGCCCGTCTGATACAGCGGTAAATGCTCCTGGTTGATATATTACCCCTGATATACTATTTGGAAATCTTGAGTCCTTTACTCTATTCAAAATGACTGCTCCAACTGCGACTTGTCCCTCGTATGGTTCTCCTCTTGCTTCTCCGTTTATGGCTCTTGCCATTAGTTGTATGTCTGATGTGCTTGTTGACTTTGCTTTTGATACGTTATTTGTTGGACTTTTATCCACAATAAATATACAAATTGTGGATAACATTATTAAAATTGTTGCTATTATGAACTTTAAATATTTTTTCACATTATCACCCTTTTGTTTAATTTTTTCTTTTTCTTTTTATTTTTATTTTTTACCATTTTTTTTTATTTATACAAATTTTTAAAAAACATTGCTATTTAAGCAACACATATGCTAAAATTAATATATCAAAATAAAGGAGTAAACTATGAAAAAGATATTAATATTCTACGCATCATATGGAGGCGGACACCTAAATGCCGCAAAATCAATAAAAGAATACTTTGATAACAATTATAAAAACTGTGAAACAGAACTAATAGACTGTATGAAATATGTAAATAAACCAATTGAAATAGTTACGACAGCCGCATATAGAGAAATGGCAAAAAAAATGCCATGGGCATGGGGTAAAATTTATGCAGATTCACAAAAAGGCCCATTAGCACACATTTCGTCAAAGTCAAATCAATTATTGGCAATTAAATTGTTAAAGTTATTACGAGAAAGACAACCAGATTTAATAATTTCGACACATCCATTTGGAAGTCAAATGTGTACATACCTAAAAAGGAAAGGTAAAATAACTGCACAAATTGCAACAATAATGACAGACTTTTCGCCACATGACCAATGGCTTGTTGGAAATGAGACAACAGATTTCTTTTTTGTTGCAAATGATAAAATGAAAGATTATCTTGTTTCAAAAAACATTCCTGATAGCAAAGTTTTTGTAACTGGTATCCCAATTTCTTCTAGATTTTTACGAACATATAATAGAGAGGAAATTTTAAAAGAGTTTGATTTAAAAGATAACACAAAAAATATTTTATTTTTTGGTGGTGGAGAATTTGGTCTTGGAAAAGCGAGAACAGTTGAAATTTTTAATAATTTGGTTAAGAATTTTAATGATATTCAAGTTATTGCTATTGCCGGGAAAAATGAAAAAATGAAATCTGAATTTGAAAAAATTGTTGAGGAAAACAATAAACAAGATTGTGTAAAAGTTTTAGCCTTCACAAACAAAGTTCCTGAATTAATGTCCATTTCTGATTTGGTAATTTCAAAACCTGGCGGATTAACTACTTCGGAAAGTTTGGCTTCAAATTTGCCTATGATAATTATTAATCCTATTCCTGGGCAAGAAGAAGAAAATGCGGAATTTTTGGAAAGTAAGGGTACTGGCATTTGGCTTAGAAAAGATGATTCTTCTCGTGAAGTTTTAAAAAGTGTTATTGATAATCCTGAAAAATTAAATATGATGAAAAAAAATACTGAGATTTTAGCAAAGAAACATTCTACTGAAAATATTTGCAAAATTCTTTTAAAAAACTAAAAAGAGGAACAATGTTGAGAATCCATTTTAATCAAACTCAACAAAGCCCTCTTTTTTTCTTTTAAATAATAATTTTTCTACCTATTCTTATTTTTCTTCCATAGACTTTTTAGTTGCAATTATTGCAAGGTTATCGGCAAATGCAGTAAAAAACGCCGCAAGTACGGCTAATTCATCTGCACTTAAATTTTCTCCAACACTAATTGCAAGCGAACTTGCCAAACCAATTAAATTACAACTAGAAAAATCAGAAAAACACATAAAATACACCTCTAAAATATTATATGTGCTTTATTTTTATATGTTAAATTTCTCTTCTACCCTCTAACGCTTTAGTCAAAGTAATTTCATCAGTATACTCTAAGTCTCCACCAACAGGAATACCATGAGCAATTCTAGTAACTTTAACACCTAAAGGCTTAATAAGTTTAGACAAATACATAGCAGTTGCTTCTCCTTCAACCCTAGGATTTGTAGCAAGTATAACTTCTTTAACACTTCCATCCATAAGTCTAGCAAGCAATTCTTTAATTTTAATATCATCAGGTCCAACTCCATTCATTGGCGAAATAGAACCATGTAAAACATGATATACACCTTTAAATTCATGTGTTTTTTCCATAGCAATAATGTCCCTAACATCTTCTACAACACATATAGATGACTGGTCTCTTTTTGGACTTGCACATATTGGGCATGGGTCCGTATCCGAAATATTAAAACACTTACTACAATATTTTAAATTATGTTTTGCATCTTGTATCGATTTTATAAATTCATTTGCTTCCTCTTCAGAACAGTTTAATATATAAAAAGCAAGCCTAGCCGCAGTTTTATGTCCTATGCTAGGTAACTTTTCAAAGCTTTCTATTAATTTTTCTATTGATGGTGAATATAGTGACATCCTTAATTCTCCTTTTTTATTACAAAAAGAGCATGATTTTTTATGCAAAACATGCTCAATTCTTACAATTTTTATAATTTTATAATCTCATCATTTTTACATTAATCCTGGAATATTAAATTTTCCAAACTCTTGACTTTGAGCACTATCAACTTTTCTTAATGCTTCGTTTACACATGTTAAAATTAAATCCTCTAACATCTCAACATCATCTGGGTCAACAACATCAGGTTTAATTTTTATTTTTTTTATAACTTTTTCACCTGTAACTTTTACACTTATTGCTCCACCACCTGCTGTGCTATCAAATTCTTTGCTTGATAATTCCTCTTGTGATTTTTGCATTTCTTCTTGCATTTTTTTGGCTTGTTTCATTAAATTATTCATATTCATTCCGCCAAATCCTCCCATACCTCCTGGGAATCCTCCTCTTTTTGACATTATAAATTCCTCCTCTTTCTACATAATATTAAATGGAATATTAGACTCATTTGCTAATTTTTGAATATCATCCTCAGGCCTATATTCTTGAACCTGATTTTGCATATTTTCTACATACTTAATTTGCATATCCTTACCACAAGCCATAGAAATCAAACTAGACAATTCTCCAATATTTTCCTGTTTGTTCAAAACAGTTTTTCCAAAAGCAGTCATTCCTTTTGGAAAATTTATAGCAACAGTTGTATCATTTAACTGCTCTGCACTTGTGTTCATCAAATTTGTATATAAAACGATTTTTCCATTTTGTTTTAAATCATTTACAATTTTAGGCCAACTTTTACTTAAATCATTTGAATATTTTTTTGTTGTTGTACTTGCTCTAACGGTTGTAGACTTACTATTACCAATATTGTTTGGCATTGTACTTGTGTTCATTCTAGCATTTGCGCCCATACTCATTTTAGGGCCAACTCCATTATTAACAACTGCATTAGTGCCAATGTTAGAACCATTATAGTTTGCTGGTCCAACATTATAATTGATATTGTTATTTTGTGTAACATTCATTTTTCCTGATTTTAAGTAATTTTCTATTTTTTCAAGTCTTTCTTCAACATCTCCACCAGTACCAATTTCTTTACTACATAATTTTATGATACCTGCTTGGAATACTATTGTTTTTTGTGTTGACCATTTCATATCATTTTCTAAATTTGACAATTCATAAATCAAATTTACTAATTTTTCTTTTGTGACTTTATCTGCTAAAGTTTTGATGTTAGAAATTTCTTCTTCATTATATAAATCGGCTTTTCCAGAAGATTTGTATATTAAAACATCTTTTACATATTTAATAATTTCCCATAAAAAATTATTTAAATCTTTGCCTTGATTTAGTATTTCGTCCATACTTGATAAAGCCTTATCAATATCATATTCGGCAATAGCTTCAACTATGCTATGAACATATGTTATTTTAGGAATTCCAACTAAATCTTTTATTTTGTCTTCGTCAATTTTGTTTTCTCCGTCTTGCACACATCTTTCTAAAATTGATAAAGCATCTCTCATTGCGCCTTCTGCAAGAACTGCAATTATTTTTAGTGCTCCTTCAGAAATTTCTATGTTGCTTTCCTTGCAAACAATTTCTAGCCTTTTTATAATATCTTCATTTGAAATTCTTTTAAAATCAAACCTTTGACATCTTGAAAGTATTGTTGCTGGCAATTTTTGAGGTTCTGTTGTTGCTAAAATAAATTTTACGTGTTCAGGTGGTTCTTCTAATGTTTTTAACAGTGCATTAAATGCCCCTGGTGAAAGCATATGAACCTCATCTATTATATATACTCTATATTTTGCTTTTGTAGGTAAAAAATTGACCTCTTCTCGTATGCTTCTGATGTCTTCTACACTATTGTTTGATGCAGCATCCATTTCTACTATGTCTGTAAGTGAACCGTTTAATGCTCCTTTACAGATTTCGCATTCGTTACATGGTTCACCGTCTTTTGGGTTTAAACAGTTTATTGCTCTTGCTAAAATTTTTGCAGATGATGTTTTTCCTGTTCCTCTTCCTCCATTAAATAGGTATGCGTGTCCCACTCTGTCTGCCATGATTTGGTTTCTTAGTGTTTTTGTAATGTGTTCTTGCCCTACGAGTTCTGAAAATGTTATTGGTCTGAATTTTCTATAAAGAGCTGTGTACCCCATATTCTCACATCCTTTATAATATACAAAGTATTTTTATGAGAGGTTTTTGTACCTCTTATAATGTAAAAATTTAATCCCTCTATAGAGAACACTCCACATAAAGATTTGCTACTTATTGCTGCTTCCTTCCGGACCTGACAAGATTCGTAGGTCTCTATTGGATTGCTCTCTATACAGAGATTAAATTTTCTACCTAACGTATTATATAATGAGTTACAAAAAATATCAAGTACTTTTTAAATAGTTTTTTTAATAAATTTTTGCTATTTGCAATTTATAAATTTATATATATGAAATTAATCATTTATTTATTTTGAAGTGATTCGGGAGGACCGTTCAAAAATTCTCAAAAGTTGTTAAACTTTTGTTAGAATTTTTTGAATGGGGCAACAAAAAAATAAATAAATCATTAATTTCATATTAAATAACTTATAAACAATGAATAACAAAAATTTATTAAAAACTTATTTACATTCTTTTAAAAACAATATTTTCAGAATCAGTATTTTCTTTACTTTGAATACCATCATCAACAACATTACCAATTGGTAATTCCAAATTAACATTTGCTTTATAACTCTTATTAGAATCCAAATTAATATTAATATCAAATGAAACATTAAACTTCAAATCATCATTATTAATAGCCAATTTTTTAAGCAATTCATTATGATTTATCTCTCCATCTTCATTTGAAGTATAATTGCCCAAATCCTCGATTACATATCTAAAAACCACAAGTCCTCCCTGGTTTGCAATTTTCATATCTTTTATACTTGAGTCCATATCGCCTTTATATTCTATACTTTCTACTTCATTTTCTGCACTATTTTTAAATATTACAGTATCTAAATTTGAATCCGGTTTTAGTAATTTTAATTTTCCTACTTTTGGTGATTGTGTAATATTAAAATTATTTAATATTACACTTGAGATTGTTTCTGTGTATTTATATTCTTCGTTTTTCTTGATGTATACGTATATATCATTGTTTTGATTTACTTTTAAATTCCATTTGTTTTCTGTGTCTTCTACGTCTGTTCCGTCTACATTACTTATTACTGACATTTTTGATATGTTGAATGGTGGTTTGCTTTCTCCTTCTACATTGTATTTTAGGGCTGTTACACCTGCTACAAATATTATTGCTACTACTATTAGTGCTACCATACTTATATGGAATTGTTTTGTGTTTGTTATTTGTTTTATTTTTTCTTTCAAAATTTCCTCCTAAAAATTCGTAAAAACATTTAAACATTTTCATCTAACCATTGTCTAGATATCGTTCTTTTTTTAATAAAAAAGTGGTGTGCCTAGAGGGACTCGAACCCCCATCGGTCGCTTAGGAGGCGACTGCTCTATCCTGCTGAGCTATAAGCACGTTTATAAAACCATATATACTATAACAGATTTTTTCAAAAATATCAAGTGAACATAAATAGAAAATCGGGATTCAGAGTCCTGTCCCCGAAATCCCGATTTTTATTTTATTATAGAACTAATTTTTTTATTAAAACTATTCCGCATACAATTATTCCTAAACATGTAATTCCTAAAATATAATAAATTATAGTATTATCACCTGTTGAAGGAACAACTACGACTTCAACACCATCGTCGTCTAACTCATGAGACCCATCAATTGCAGTATCACTTGAAACTTGTAAATTACCTGGTGTCATATTAACCCATTTACTGTTTACAATTCCACCATAGAATCTACCAACTGAATTTGATACTTTAACAGCCTCTGCATAATTTTTAATATCTACATCTTCTGATGATGCCATAACCTTGCTAACCTCAACTGGTTCTGTTGCCATTGTTTCTCCTATAGAAATTGTCTTGTTGCAATCACTTAATAGAATATTTTTTCTAGATTTAACATCATTATAAGCTTTTTCTGTTGTTAAATCCTTGATTTGTTGGTCTGTTGATACATACCAACCACCACTTGATTTTGCAACATTTGTATATTCTGTTGGAACTTTTTGGTCTATATAATCAACTATTGTATTAATTGATAATTTAACCGGATTGTCTTTTTTAGTTCCATATCTATAGTATGCAACATCGTTGTAGTCTTTTTCAGAGTTATTTGTTACATAAATAGTATATTTTATTTCCAAAGTTGCACCTTGAATAATCTCATCATCTGCCTCTATCTTTAACTTTCCACCTTTTGGATATGTTACATAGTTCATTGTTTTTAACTCGTTCTCATTTGATGGGTCACCTTCTGCAACTGTATCTCCTCCAGATAATGTTAGTTTAACATATGTTACTTTTTTGTCTAATTTCAAACTTTGTCTTGGTCTTATTGCAATACCAAAATCTAAGTTTTTGTATAATGATGTTCGATTTTCATTCATATTTGTAACTTCATTATTATAGTTCTCTATTGCCATATTCATATTTAATGTTCTTGCAGTCATTTCTTGTTGTCCTACACCATTATCATAATCAACTTTCTTACTTGCTATTATTGTTGAATATGTATTATTGATGCTCTTTCTTGTTGCATAATCATCTACTGCTGTTGAATATGTTTCAATATTAGTGTCTTGATACCATCTATCATTATTTTTTACACTGCCTAAATTGTCCTCTTCTGTATCTCCATATGCATCTCTAAGTGTTTTAGAACTTATAATTGTTGATTTATAATCTTGTGTTGAAACTTTCACTTCATTAGTTCCTTTATAAACTACACTTCCATTTGAGTATGTATATTTAATATAATACATGCCTGGTACAACACCTACAAATTCGTAATATCCTTTATTATCTGTTTCATTTGTTTCAGTTGTTGCAAGTACAGCATTAAAGTTCGATTCTGAAACTGCTTTTGAATAAATATACGCCGGTTTTCCAGTTTTCTGGTCTATTAATTCAACTTTAACCTTTCCAACAGTATTTTCACCATTATCAAATTTTCCGTTACCTTTTCTTTCTTGATTTGTTAATAAACCATCTGCAGTTTTATCTTCAAATACATAACCTGAAATTGTCTTTGGTTCTTTTAATGTAATTTTCAATTCTGGCGCAGAGTCTGTATCGTCCTCATATGTGTTAATGTCTCCAGGTTTAATATTGTCTGGTGCAGAGTTTTTGTCAATTGCTGCATAATATTTGCCATCACTTGTGTAATTTGAGTATGATGTTATTTCTGTTACACCTTGACCTATCGCTTCGATTTTATTACCAAGTCCAAATTCTTTGATAATATCATCTTTAATTTGTAGTGTTAAGTATACTGTTAATGAGCTTCCTGGTTCTATTTTAACATTACTTAATCCTGTTGTTCTAATTTGTTTATAATCACCTTTATTTTCTTTTGCATCCCATGTAATATCATGTTTATTTCCATTTTTGTCAATGTAATATGATGAACTATATGTTAATGTATCATTATAATAACGTGCAATCTCATTTGCTGACATATATACAGATGAACTGTTTTTGATTTCTATTTTATAATTTAAATACATTTTTAATTTATCTTTATCATCAATTTTTCCATCTCCGTTTTTGTCACCTTCTGATGCTGATGCATATGCATAGTTTTTGTAAATACTTGTTTCGTAGTTTCTTGGATATTGGTCATTTTGTACGTCAGTTTTATTCCATTTTTGTAATTCTGAGAATATATCTATTCCTTGCTTTGCTGTTCTCTTGTTGTATGTATATGTGTGATTATATCCATTAAATGTTAGACCAATATCTTTTAAGTCTGTTGCAATTTTCATGTCAGATTGTTGTCTTTTGTAAATACCTAAATTGATATTTTCTAATTTTACAACTCCTGCAGACCATGTTGCTAATGAGTGATTTGCTGCACTTGTTGTTGCTTTTATTGATGCTCCTGTTGAGCCGTTTTGTGCTTCTACTGAGTTTTCTGCACTTTCTACTGTGTATCCTGTGTTGCCTACTAATTCTGATGCGTATTTTCCGTTTGTGTATGTTAGGTTATTCATTACTGTTCCTGTTGCATTTCTTGAGTATCCTGTTGTTGTTGTTGTTCCTTTTGCGTTTCCTCCTGTTATGCTTGCATATTGGTTGTTGAAGTTGTCTCTTGTTGTGTCTCCTTCTATTGCTTTTGATCCATTGTCTTGGTTATGATATGCTACACTTTGATATTTTAGTCCGTTATATTCGAATTCGATGTATGTATTTGGTAGTTTATCTATTTCGACTTTCTTAAATTTGTAATTTCCATTTTTGTCTGTTTTTGTTGTTTGGATTGTGCCATCTTTTGTGCTATTTAGTCTTACTGTTATTCCTTCTATTAATGGTTCTTTTCTATCTGCATCATATAAATCATTTCTTGAGTCTTCTTTACCTTCTGTTGCTAGCATATCTTCCCATACATATCCAGATACTTGAATATATATTTGTTTATTTAATACACTTAGGTCTGTGTTTTTACCATTTGTAATTTGAGTTGAATCCGGAGTTGCTTTTAATTTGTAATATTCTTGCCATTTTTCAGGTAAAGATGATTCTTCAACATAATATGTTAATTGTTCTGATCCATTCCATACTGGAAAATTATTTATTTTAAATTGTGCATTACCAGATGTTTTGAATTCTTTTGCTGAGCCTTTGTTCCATTCTTCAACATTAAAGTCGTTGTAACTATATTTGCTTATTTCTGCATTTCTTAGATAATATTTTTTTCCATTTTTTTGTATATATATTTTGAATCCTATGTCATTCAGTGGTTCTCCTCCTAATGATGTGCTTCCTGTGTCTTGGTCTTTTTTGGTTACCGTTAGGTCTCCATATTGTTTGTTTTTAAATGCCGCTGTTGCTGTACCACCACTTGTTACATTTACTGTTGTTGATTTATTTTCTTGTAGATTTAGTCTGTAATCTGTAGGAGCACCTGTTTCTGTTACAGTATAACTTCCTACCAATAAATCTTTTATAGTAATAGTTCCACCTTTTTCTATTTTTACAGTATTATCATAACTATTTGGACCTGTTATCCTAAATTGTGCTCCATTTAAAGAATCATTTGTATCTGTGTCATTTTTTGTTATTTTTATACTACCAGTTACACTTATAGTTTTTTTATACTGTGCATCATTCCATTTGTTTGCACTCCATGTATCTCTACAATTTGATGGTGCACCAAAATCTCCATAAGAATATTTGATATTATTTTTCAAAGTTTGTGCACCAGGATGATCATTCAAGTTTGTTTTCCAATATTCATGAACTAAACAATCATAGTTTTGCGCCATAGTAACTGTCGTTTTATTCCCAACTTGAATTAAAGAAATTTCCTTAATCTTAGCACTTATTGGAATTTTTACATAAAAATTTGTACCACTTGCCGGTGTTATATCAGTATAAGAAGCATTTGCAAATGTTGCACCTTCTATACGTACTGTATCTCCATTCGTGTTTTTGCCCCATACTGCACATCCATTTCCATTTTGATTGCTATTGTATGTTACAAGTGAACCATTATATTTAGTTACAAATGGTCCCACCAATATAGAATCTGCATTTGATGAAACAGTCATCGTGCCAGAATTTGCTATCGAAATTGTAGGATTTGAACCACTTACCTGATAACTACCACCATTTGGAGTTCTTTTTTCAAGCTCACTGGAATCTCTTTCATATGTCCATTTTTCATTTCTCCAAGTCAAATTAGCCATCTTTCCACCTTCAGAACAATATAAATTAATTTGGCCTCTTAATTTAACATTTTCAGTTTTATTGTGGTGATAATAATTATATGTATACCATGGATCTCCATCATCAGTGTAAAAAACTGACCAATAGTTATTGTTACCATCCTGATTTTGATACCAACACTCTTGAGCATATACAGTATTATTTACAAATACCATTCCTATTAACAAGCTCAATAAACTGCTAAAAAATAAACTTTTTATTCTATTTGCTTTTAATTTATTTGTTTTTATTAAAACAATCATTCCTATTAACAATAAAATAATACCCAATATAATACTTACATATAAAACCGCACCTGTTTTTACAGATATTACAATTTGTGCTTCAGAATAATCATCTTCAGTTTTATCTTTATTTCCTTCAGTAGAGTCAACATCTTTTAAATTCAATAAATTTGTACTTTTTAATATTTCTGCTGAATTTGTAAATGTACCCATAGAATCCTTTGAAAGTGTTTTTGTTAAATAAAGAGTTACACTTCTAGTTTTTCCTGGTTCCAACATACTTCCTAACACAGAAACATTTGTTAATTTATTTTGATTATCAATGTTCCATCCAGGATTCAAACTTTTATCAAATTCTAATCCCTCTGGTTTATAATCTGCTATTGATTCAATAATAGCATCTACATTTCCTTCATTTTTAACTTCAATTTTATATTCAATAGTTACTTTTGCATTATCAACTTTTTTTGCAGGGACTTCAACTTTAGCCAACTTTGAATTATTATATGAATGAGTTTCTTCTTGAGTTGCATAAGTTAATTTTACATTAGTAATATATTTATTTAAACTTAAATCATAAGTTCCATTTTCAATAAGTCCCATATCAATATGATTTTTGTTTTGATTTGATATATTTATTGTATCTGTAACACCAACTTCTTTTTCATTTCCATCAATACTAACACTCTTATTTATTACATCAGAGTTTGTATCATCAGATGCGGTATTACTTTTATATGTTGTCAATTTATATTTACTTGTATCATATTCAAATAATACAATATAATTTCCTTTGCCAACACCAGAGAAGATATATTCTCCACTTTGGTTTGTTGTTGTGATTTGTTTATTGTTGTCTACCACCACAATTTCATTAGTATCAATATTAAATAGTTTTACAGTTATTCCTGATAATAACATTTCAGAACTTTCTCTGATTCCATTCTTATTTTCATCCTTCCATACAAGTCCAGATATTTTATATTTATTTTCACTTGGATTGTCTGGATTTGGTTTATCAGGATCTGGTTTATCTGGATTTGGTTTATCTGGATCTGGATTGTCTGGGTCTGGTTTATCAGGATTTGGTTTATCTGGATCTGGTTCTTCATAATCAAAAGGTAATACAATATTTTTAATTACATTTGATGTACGTGAAAAATCAACATCATTATATTGATACTTTAAAACACCATAACTTGATGTTTCTTCTTCTTTTGTTATAATAGCAGGCGTTGCTTTTATCTTAATTTTAACACTTTTTCCTGCAGGTACATATATATCTATTTTTGCATCTGCTAATTCACTTCCATCTGCTAGACTATTACTCAAATCCATTTGCAAATCTTCTTTTTCGTATTCTCCATTACTTTCTTTATAGTTTTCATATTCTGCTGAAATTGGTCTCATATTGTCATCCATAAAATCTCTAAAAATAACCGGACATAAATATGCTAACCACGCATTATTTTGTATAGTATATACATACTCAACTGTTTCTCCATATTTTATCTTTTCTCCCTCTCTATCAGAATATTGAGTTATAGTAAAATTAGGATTATTAATAAATTGAATATTAGGATTAGAATAATATTTGTTTTCATTAACACTGGCAGTTGCTAACATATCTATTTCATCATTTTCGACATCTGCTGTCCTTGCTTTTAAATAAATAACTTTTTCTGTACTTCCACCTGCTGGCAAATTTTCTACATTTGTTCTCCATGAACTATCATTTTCCGTAAATTTATCTTCTGTATTTTCTTCCGAAAAAGTAAATTTATCATCTTTTAATACATCTATATTAATATTGTTTAATGTTTTATCAGTATTATTTTTAACATTTATAACAAATCTCCATATATTAAGACCTCTTAAAGTTTCCCATCCCCTTAATGAAACCGTTAATAATGCATTATTTACTACATTTTTTACTGTAGCACATATTTTTTCAGTGTCCCCTGATCTCATCTTAATTGTAGATGTTATATCTAAAGTATTAATATTATTTGTCAACTCATTAGCCTTAACATAAAAGTATATTTCTTTTTCCTCATCCTTTTTTAAGGATATACTTGTTAAAAACTCTTTTTGTTCCGGAAATTTTGTTATTGTACATTTATCATATTTTTCCGTTTGTTTTTCATCTTCCGTCAACTCTCTATTCTCAATAGTAACATAAGTAGTCCCCTCTGGCACACTAGCAACAACATTCAAGCCATTAACATCCTCACCAGTATTATTTCTAACCTTAGCAACATACTTAATATACTCATTCTCATGAACAGAATCACCATCAGCAAGTTCCTTATCTCCAAGGAAAGCCTTATACTCAACAGAAATCTTATCCAAATCAATAGGCTTAGCCTCAACTACAGTATTATTCGCTGTAGCCAACGTAGTCTGTGCAGAAACCGCTGCAAAATTTGTAGCCACACCATTTGCACTTGCACCATTATTAGAATTTTGTTCATTAGCACTAGCATTATTATTAATAATTGAAGTTACATTTACAGGAATATCTAAATTACCTGTTTCAGGAGACTTTGCATTTCTATAATTTGCAAAAGAAACAGCGATATTTTCCTGAGATGAAACAATATCCTTTTTCAAAATAATACTTGCTGGAATCACAATATTTGCTCCATTTACAACTTCATTTTGAACATATGAAGTTTGAGTTCCATTAACTTTAACTCTAATAACTTTAGAACCATTATCATCTACAACTTGTACACTGTCTAGTTGTAATCCACTGTCATACAAGATAGAAGATTCTCCTAGCACAACTTTCTCAACTTCATTTGGCAATTTAATATCTATAACCGGATTTTTAAATAAATTATATTCCGGTCCGCTAGTTACCAAAGTTGCAGTAAAAGTAACATCATTTTGAACATTATTAGTCCAATTTGTATTATTTGCAGTAACTTTAACATCAGTCTTTGCTTCCTTTATTTCTGCTACACTTGTACCAACATAATTATAAATTTCTACTTGTTTTGTATTCTCAACTTCTTTTTCTTCCTTAGTTTCCTCATCAATAACTTTTGTTTTTTCTGTTACATTATTAACACAAGAAACCGTATTTCTTGTTTCAACTTTTGTAACATTTGCATCTTTCATTGTATCTTTAATTTCTTTAGTATTTAAAATATTTATATTACCTAATTTTAAAGGTTTGCTAAATTTAAAATTAAGTTCTGTTTTTTCTCCATCATATCCAATTTGAATATTTCCATTTTCATCTGCTTCTGTATCTTTGTTGATTGTTGCTAAAATATTTCCATCTTTATCTATAATTTGGAAATATCCATCTTGTCCTAATTTATCAAGTATTTCGTTTTTATTTACTTTTGTATTTTTATAAATTATCTCTTGTGTTTCATTTTCTTTATCTTTGTTATTTACAAGTAAATTTTTTGAATTTACTGTAATTTCATCTGCAATTTCTTTAAAACTTGTTTGAATTTTTACATTTTCTGTATATTCTGTTCTATATGTAGAATTATTTTGAATATTTGCATTAATATACCCATTGTAAATATCACTTGTCGTTACGTCTGCAGAAACTAAACCAGATACATTTTCTGCTACTTCGAAGTTTTGTGAAATTTCTTGATTTTTTCTAATGTCTCTGTCATCTTTTAGTTTTAATTCAACATTTCCTTTAAACTCTAATGACCTTTTTTCGTTTTTGTCATTGTAGCAATTTGCGTCATAGTAAAAGTCTAATTGATATTCGTCTCTTGCACCAGCAACATTTTCGGTATAGATGTTTCCTTTATCATCTGCTTTGTTTTCTGTGATTATTTGCAACTGGCCATTTTCTTTGTTATAAGCATAATTTACATCTTTTCCACTTCCGTCTCCATTTGTTGCTTTTGTTGATTTTGTCACAACTTCTACACTTTCTGGATATTTATCGTTTATTTTAGGAGTGTTTATAATTACATTTGATGTGTCTATAGGCACATATTCTTGCCCTTCTTGATATTCAATTCCCGTTTTTAAGTATGTTTGTACAAGGGTTCCTTGCTTGTCTCCAATTTTATAATTTACATACTTTTCCATATTCAGTTCGTATACCGCATTTATTTTTGTTTCGTCTATTATTTTTTGCACTGTGTCTACTGCTACTGATATTACTAGCATTAGTGAACTGTTTACCATCATTAACATTATGACTAGAATTGAAATTATTTTTGTAATTAGATTTGTTATTTGATTTTTCATAAATCTCATTCCCTCCTAAGTTTTTTTAGTTTTTCGACATTTTACCTTATTATAATTGTAAATAATTTTTTTTGGTTATTCAATAGGTGTTTTTTTGAAATAATTTTATATTACAAAAAAGTGCTTCTTCCTTACTAGGGAAGGTTATTTTCAAGGTTTTCGTTTTCTTATTTTAAGTTTATATTACATTTTTGTTACATTGCTCAAAAAAAAGAAAGGTTATTAAAACCTTTCTTTTTTTAAATTTTATTTATCTAAAACTTTCTTTTTAATAAGAAACACACCCGCTGCCAAGACTACTAAGCAACCAATACCAGTAATAATATAAACTACAATCTCGTTTTTATTTTCACCAGTAGGCGGTGTAAGAACAACCTCTGCTCTTCTAGGATTATGTCCTTGGTTATCATCAGTTTCTGTAGTACCTTCTGGATTTTTAGGATTAAAGTTACCCGGTGTAATATTCTTCCATTGTGTCTTATTATCTATATCAATTTGTCCATAGAATCTACCAACACTATTAGAAACCTTTAGAACCTCTGCATAGTTTTGATAAGTCATATCTTTAGAACCTGAAAGTAGTTTGCTTGCATTCATTGTAATCTCTGCAGTATTATGACCTTTTGTTGGATCAAGTTCAATATCGCAAGTTCTTACAAATATATTTTTCAATGATTTTATACCATTATTATATGCATCACTTGAAAGCATACCTTGATTAAATAATGTTTGTGCTTCAACTTGTTCCCACTGCTCGCCTACCTCACCAGTTTTTGCATCAGTTTCAACATATCTCAAGTTTTCATCCAAATAATCTACAACTTGATTAATCTTGATTTTTACTGGAGTTGCTCCAGTTTTATCACCATATTTGTAATATGCTTGTGTATCATAATCTAATTCTGAATTATTTGTCAACTTAATTGCATATTGAATTTCTATTGTAGCACCCTCAATCATTTCAGAGTCTAATTCGATTTTTAACAATCCACCTTCTGGATATGTTAAATATCTAATTTCATTATTATTTCGTGGGTCACCTTCAATTAAAGTTTGACCATTTGCAAGTTTTAGCCTTACATATTTTATTTCTTTTGTAAGTTCTATGTTCTTTCTAGGTCTTTCAACTATACCAAAATCAATATCGTCATATATTGTTGTTCTATTTTGATCTTCTTGTGTCTCTTCATTATTAGTATTTTCAATTGCTATATCCATATCTGGAGTTCTAGCAGTCATTGTTTGTAATTCAGCATAATCACCTTGTTTTGTTTCATATCCATTTTTTACTGAATATGTTATTGTCGATAATTTATTATCTATGTTCTTTCTTGTTGTGTAATCATCAACTGCAGATGAACACTTTTCTACTTTTTCTTGTTGATACCATACTGTGTTTCCATTTGTAATAAATTGATTATTTCCGAATGCACCTTTAATAATATTATTTGTAACAATTGTTGACTTATAATCTTGTGTTGTTACTTTTGCATATTCACCATCTACTGTAGGTCTATAAATTACGCTTCCATCTCCATATGTATATTTAATATAATATTTTCCTGGTATAATTCCAACAAATTGATATTTACCATCTTTTTCTGTTATCTTTTTTGCCTTTTCGGCAGTAACATCTAAATTTTTGCCTGCATTTGGATATATGTATGCCACATCATTTGTCGCCATATTTATCAATTCAACCGTAACATTTTGAACAGTTCCGTCTTTGCTTGAATCATATTGTCCTGTTCCCTTTCTTTCTGCATTTGCATTTGTAGTTTCACCTGTATAATCTTCAAAAACATTTCCTGTTATTGTTCTTGGTTGGTCAAATGTAATTTCAACTATTGGTGCAGAATCTGTATCATCTTCGTAAGTTTTTATATCTCCCAGTTTGATATTATCTGGTGCAGAGTCTTTATCTATACCTGCATAATGTGCATAGTTATTTCCACTCTTTGTATATGAAGAATATGATGTTATTTCTGAAACTGTTTTTGCATATTCATCTAGACTGTTGTTGTATGCCCAACTTGCAACTGTATTTTTTTGCATTCTTATATAAACGGTTACACTTTGCCCTGGATTTATTCTTAAGTCTTTTAATCCTGATGTTCTAATTTGTTTATAATCACCTTTATTATCTTTTGCATCCCAAGAAATGTCAACTTGTTTTCCATTTCCGTCCGTATAATATGATGAAACGTAATTTAATGTTGAATCATAATAATGTGCTATTTCGTTTGGAGCCAAGTACAATGATGATGATTCATTCTTAATTACTATTTTATAAATTAAGTACACTTGTAATTTGTTGTTTTCTTCAAGTTTTCCATCTCCATTTACTCCTGAAGCATATGCATAGTTGTTATAAATACTTCTTTTATATGTTCTAGGATAATTTTCTGTATCTGCATTTTCTTTCCATTTTTGCATCTCAGAGAATATATCAATTCCTGTTGCTGCTATTCTTTTGTTGTATTTATATGAATGAGTATATCCATTTAAGTCTAGTTCAATATTATTTAAGTCTGTTGCTATTGCCATATCTGGTTGGTCTCTTAAATACATTCCTAAATTTACATTTGAAATTGTATATACACCTGGTGACCATTTTAATGTGTATCCTGCAGTATTTGTATCTGCTTTTATAACAACTCCTGTTGAACCATTTTGTGATTTTACATATCCATTTGCACTTGATGTTGCATATGTTGTATTATCAACTAATGATGAACTATATGTTCCATTTTTGTATGTCAAGTTATTTGTTGTTGTTCCATTTTCAGATTTTGAATATCCTGTTGTTGAACTTCCTTTTGCGTTTCCACCTGTTATACTTGAATATGAATTGTTAAAGTTTGTTCTATCTGCTTCTTTTTCTATTGCCTTTGAACCATTTGCTAAGTTCAAGTTTTTGTTTACACATTGATATTTTAGTCCATTGTACTCAAATTCAACATAGTAATTTCCAAGTTCAGTGATTTTTACTTTTATAAATTTGTATGCTCCATCTTTTCCTGTTACTTTTGTATCAATTACTGTTCCATTCTTATGTTTTAGTCTTACTATTACTCCATCTGCTAATTTGTCATTATCTTTGTCAAATACATCATTTCGTTTTGTTTGTTTATTTGAATTTGCAATATCTTCCCATACATATCCTTGCACATCTACCCAGATTTGTTTGTTAGACAAGTCTTTTGATGTTGTTCCAAATGTTGCATTGTTATTTACTACATATGCATCAACTGTTGATTTAACTTCGTAATAGTTTTTCATACTATCTGCTACTTCTATTTCTTTTACATAGTATGTATTTGGATTTATTGGTATATTGTCTAATTCAAATTGTCCATTTGAATCTGTAATAAATACTTGTGCATTATTTTCGCTTCCAAATTGTACTGTTGATGGACTTCCTTTTACATATTTTGTTATATATCCTTTTGTTGTATATATTTTAAATTTGAATCCTGCTACTTTTAATGGTTTTTTTGTGTCATAATCTACCTTTTGTACTTTTAAGTTTCCGTATTGTCTGTTACTTACTGATGTTGATGATGTGTTATTTGCTGTTACTGTTATGTTCTTTGTTTTGTCTGTTTGTAAGTCTAGTTTGTATCCACTTGGCGCTCCTGTTTCTGTTAATGTGTAATTTCCTGGTAACAAATTATCAAATGTGTATGATGATGATGTCATTGTTACCGTTTTGCTGTAGTAGTTTGCTGGTCCTCCTGTTAATTTCATTGTTGCTCCTGTTAGTCCTACTCCAGAGTCAGCGTCTTTTTTGTTTACTGTGATTTTTCCTTTGTCAACTTTCCAGTTCCAACTGTATGTTAAACTGTCATCTTTTGTCGTTGTTTTATTATGTTTTGTAATTCTTATTAAATTTTGTGCATTTTTTGGTAATTGCGTAAATGAAGAATCTCCACCATATTTATGACCAATTTCTTCTCCATTTTTATTTTTACAAATTCCACTTCCACTAAGTCCTGTTAACTTATATTCTTCTACAGTAACACTTTTATAAACTTCAGTTTTCTTAATATCTTCAGTTATTTTTACACTTAAATCTGACACATCTGTTGATACAAGCAAATAGAATGTTGTTCCTGATGTTATATTGTTTAAACTAATTACACCATCTTTACTTGAATTATATATTGTATATGATATATCTGTCCCACCATTTTTTACACTCATTGATTTTCCTGTTACTTTTGCATTAGTTAATGAATGTGTATATCTAAATGGTCCTACTAATAATTGACCATCTTTTATTTCATAATTATTGTTTGTAGGGCTTGCTGCCTTACTTCCAGATGCACTTGCAGGGCCAGTTGACCCAAACCAACTTTTAAATATTTTTGCTTGCTTTGCTGTACTTTTAAGATAACTTATAAATGAATCAAATGTAGTATATGTTCCTACAGTTTCTGTTTTTGTATATATATGTTTAACACTACATTGTCCATGAGGTGGATGTCCAGGTAGCCACTTTCCTCCTGTTACATAACTTCCCAAATGTCCTTCTGGTGTCAAACACCAATATGGTTCACCAGAGTGAACTACACTCCAAACACCTGTAGATGCATCTTTATGTCCTCCAAGATTTGCATATGTAAGAATATCACTTGCAGGCCCAGCCGCAATTGTATCTGTATTACTTAATATCATTCCACCTAATATCATTATAGTACATAACATCATTAAAGCATTTTTGCTAATTTTTTTATTTTTAATTAACATTGCAACTGCAACTAAAATTAAAATTATTCCTAAAACAATTCCTATTTTAATTGCTAAACCTGTTTTTACAGAAATAATTAATTGTGCCTGCGAACTATCATTGTCTGTGTTGCTATCTTTTTCATTTGCAGTATTATATGTTTTTGAAACTTGTGCAATATTTGTTTCAGTTCCTATTGAGCCATCACTTAAATCTTTGGTTAATACAATTGTAAGTTCTTTGCTTTCACCTGGTTTTAATTTTATTGATGCTAAACTTTTGTTAACTGCTTTTTTACTTTCCAATGTCCAATTATCATTTGCATTTCCGTCAAATTCAAAACCTTGTGGCATTGAATCTGTAATCTCTGTTCCATATGCTTCAACATTTCCATTATTTTTTACAATAATTTTATATTCAACTTTTATGTTGGATGTTGACATTTTTTTAGATGCAATTTCAACTTTTGCCAATTTAGAATTATTATAATTATATTCTTTTGTGCCTCCATTTGTTTCTACTGTTACTTTTGTTATATATTTTTCAACACTTAGGTCAAAGTTCCCTTTTTCTAATAATCCTATATCTATATTAGAAATATTTGCATTGTTTATTTCTACAATATCTGTTACACCAACGTTTTTAACTTGTCCATCTATATTAACTTCTTTTAATATAGCATCTGAATTTAAGTTGTTGCTAATTCCGTCTTTTTGATATGATGTTAATTCATATTTGTCTGTATCATATTCAAATAATACTAAATATTTTCCATTTGCTACATTACTAAATGCATATTCTCCATTACTATTTGTTGTTGTTTTAAATGTATTATTATTTGAATCTGTTACTATTGAGTTTGTTTCTGCATTAAATAATTTTACTGTAATTCCTTCTAATAATGTTTCACCATCATCTCTTTGACCGTTCTTATCTGAATCAATCCATGCAATACCTTTTATAGAATATGTGCTTTTATTATCACTTGGATTGTCTGGTGTTGGATTATCTGGATCCGGTTTTTCTGGATCTGGCTTATCCGGATTTGGATTGTCTGGATCTGGTTTTTCTGGATCTGGTTTTACATATCCATATGGAACTATTCTATTTTTTATTCCATTTGATATTTTGCTTTGCATATATTGACCTGTTACAGTTACTATGTTTTCAATGTTTTTAAATTTATCTGTACGGTCAACCTTTGCTTTTATTGTTGCTTTTAATGTATCATCTGGATATATATATGTTTGAACATAAAAATTATAATCACCCATTTTTTGTTCCATATTGTATGTTTTTTGTATTTTTTCATATTGGTCTGTTTCATCATTTAAAACATATGATTCATATGTTACTTCTTCTGGTATTAGTTCTTCTGGTAAATTATCAATAATATTTATTAAAGCTTCTTTTTTTCCTGTGTTTTTAACCTCGATATTATATTCTATTTCTTGGTCATTTTGTAAGTCTTCTCCTTCTGTTTTACTTGATTGATTTACTGTAATATTTGCATATTGAGCATTATATTGTTCTACATTTCCTCTATATTCTTCATCACTGTTTTCAATTTTCGCAGTTGCAGTAAATGGTATATCTTTTTCATATACCCCTTCTTTTATATTATCTGCTGCAACTTCTATATAATATGATTGTTCTCCTGTTTGCTTTGTTTCACCTTGGTCTTGTTTTGGTACAATTTCTCCTGTGTCAAATTCAATAGTTTTTGTTTTTTCGTCATATATATATGGTGGCATTTCTTTTATATCATAAAATACCCATTCGTCTGCTAATTGAATTTTAACTTTTGCATTAGAAATTGTTTCTGTTGCAGAATTATTTACAACGCTTACACAAAAAGCAACTTTATTATTTGTATCTGATGATATTACATCTTCTGCAGAGAAAACTTCAACAGATATTGGTGCACTTTTTGCAGTTGCAGTTTTGTTCAACACAATATTTTCTTTGTTTTCACTTGATATTGTTAATTGTGTTGAAAATGTTCCTTCATTTTTAACTCTTACTTGGAAAGAAAATTCTTGAGTTTTACCATTTTCTAATTTTCCTATATCTTTTGTAAGATTTTTTATATCTTGATTTTCAACAAATAGTGGATTTCTTCCTCCTGATTCGTTGTCTCCTTCTTTTATTATGTATGATCCATCTTTTGTTACATATACTGTATTATCTGGAACTGTTGCTACTGCTTTTATTCCATTTACAGTTTTTCCTGTATTGTTTGTTATTTTGTAAGTATAAGTTATAACTTCACCTTGGTGAACCATTCCTTTATCTTCTATAACATCATTTCCAACCTTTGCTGTTATTTCTGCATCTAAATTTGCAGAAACAACTTCTTGCTCTTCTTGTTGTGTCTCTTGTGGTTCAGCATTTTCTTCTTGTTGTGGTACTGTTATATTAACACCAATATTTTTGCAGTTTTTACCTTCTTGCTCATAATCAATTCCTGTTGCAGTTTCGTTTAAATATGCATAATAAGCATTTGTTTGAGTAGATTCAATGTCTTTTTTTACAATTATTGTTGCTGGTATAACAACATTTACACCATTTACAATTGAATTTGTTGTATATGCATTTTGAGTTCCGTTTAATTCTATTCTTATAACCTTTTGGTTATTTCTATCTATTACTTCTGCTTTTTTAATACTTAAATTGTCATTATATAATAATTGTGTTTCACCTAATACTACTTTTTCTACTTCTTGTGGTAATTGAATTTCAATTACAGGATTTTTAAATAGGTTATATTCTGGACTATTTGTTACAAGTGTTGCAGTTATTGTTGTGTCATTTTGTGCACTATTTGTCCATTCTGTTTTGTTAAAATTAATATCAATTCTTGTTTTTGCTTCTTTTATTTGTTCTTCGTTTGTGTTTTCAAAATTATATTTTTCTTCTATTACTTCTTGTGTTTCTTTATTTTCTTGTGTTTGCTCTATTTCTTTTTGTACTCTATTTATACATTTTACTGTACTTTTTGATATTATTTTATTGTTATTTAAATCTGTCATTGAAGCCTTTAAAGATTTTTTGTTTTCAATTTTTAAATCTCCAATTTTTACAGGTTTTGTTGTTTTTACTATTATTGAATTTTGCTCATTTTCATAGTTTATTTCAATTGTTCCATTATCATTTGCATTTGTATCTTTATTTACTTCTGCTAATTTGTTTTCTTTATTGTCTAATACTTGTAGATTTCCGTCTTCACCTAAGATGTCTAAAATATTTTGTTTATTTAATTTTAAGCCTTTATAAACCACATCTGTAGTTTCTGTTTCTTTGTCATTTTTATTTTTCAATGTATTTGTTAAAGTAACATACATTTCGTCTGCTATTTCTTTGTATCCTACTTGAATATTCATGTATTCTGTGTATTCAGTATCATTTGCAGTTCCATTTTTTACATTTGCATTGATAAATCCATTATAAATGTCACTTGTTGTAACATTTGTTGAAATTAATCCAGATATATTTTCTGCTACTTCAAAGTCTGATTTAATATCTTTGCTTATTTGTGCCTCATTTTCATTATTTTTAACTTTTAAATTTTCTTTTCCTGTAAAACTTAGTACTCTTTTTTGATTTTCACCATTATAGCAATCTGCATCATAATAAAAATCTATTTGATATTCGTCTCTTGCACCAGCAACATTTTCGCTATAGATGTTTCCTTTGTCATCTGCCTTGTTTTCTGCGATTATTTGTAACTGGCCATTTTCTTTGTTGTAAGTATAATTAACATCTTTTCCGTTTTCATCACCGTTTGTTGCTTTTGTAGATTTTGTAATAATTTCTACGTTTTCTGGATATTTATCGTTTATCTTAGGAGTGTTTATAATTACATTTGTTTCTTGTATTGGGGCATATTCTTGCCCTTCTTGATATTCAATTCCTGTTTTTAGGTTAGTTTGCACAAGGGTTCCTTGCTTGTCCCCTGTCTTGTAATTTACGTATTTTTCTATATTTAGTTCATAAATTGCATTCGTTTTTGTTTCGTCTATTATTTTTTGTACTGCGTCTGCTGCTACTGATATTACTAGCATTAGTGAACTGTTTACTATCATTAGCATTATGACTAGAATTGAAATTATTTTTGTAATTAGATTTGTTACTTGATTTTTCATAAATCTCATTCCCCTCCTAAGGCTTTTTTAGTTTTTCGACATTTTACCTTATTATAATTGTAAATAATTTTTTTTGGTTATTCAATAGGTGTTTTTTGGGAATGGATTTATATTACAAAAATGTGCTTCTACCTTACTAGGGAAGCACATTTTTAATTTTTTTATTTAGTTTTTTTAAATTTATATTACATTTTTGTTACATAAGTTATTTTTATTAATTTTGTACAGTTCATTGCACAAAAATCGACAATTTTTATCAAAAAGAAATTATTTCCAATCAGGTAAATTTCTCCTTATTGCTCCAAATAAATTTGCTCTTATCATAGGAATATCTTTTTGAAGAGAAAAAATCATTTGTTTCATATCCTCTCTTTTAGAAGTTCCATCCATTGGACATACTTTAGACATAACATTCAAATTATTTTTTTTCACAAATCTTTTTGTTTCTTTTTCTGGCGTATATATTAATGGCCTTATTAAAGTTATTCCTGTTCTATCCATATAACTAACTGGCGAAAACGTTCCTATACTTCCTGTGTAAAATAAATTTAGTAAAAATGTTTCTAATACATCATCTTCGTTATGCCCTAATGCAATCTTATTGCATCCTTCACGTACCGCTATTGAATTTATTACTCCTCTGCGTAAATTTGCACATAATGAACATGGATTTTTTTCTTTTCTGATGTCAAATACTATTTCTTGTGCGTGACTGTTTTCTATAAATAATGGTATTTCTAATTTGTCACACATTTTTTGTAATAAGTTTGTGTCGAAGTGTTCAAATCCTGGATTTATACTTATTGCTATTATGTCAAATTTTTTTGGATAAAATCTTTGTAATGCCTTGAAGGCGTGTAACATGGTTATTGAGTCTTTCCCTCCTGATAAGCATATTGCTATTTTGTCGTTTTCTTCTATCATTTTGTAGTCTTCTATTGCTTTTCTCATATGGCTTAATATTCTTTGCATTATTTTCCTCCTAAAAATGTACATTTTTAAAATCGGGATTTTTTGTGGGTGCCACTAAATCCCGATTTTTTATTTCTTTACTTTTTAATTTCCTCTAACTAATTTTACCATTGCATCTTTTAATGTTTCCAAACTATTTGTTGCATCTTCTTCATCTTTTCCTTTTACACCAAAATACAATTTGATTTTTGGTTCTGTTCCAGATGGACGAACACAACACCATGCATTATTTTCTAATTGATAATACAAAACATTTGATTTTGGTAATCCGGTTTTACTTTCTGCACCTGTAGTCATATCTTTAACATAATCATTGTCAACATCTTTAAATGTTAAAACTCTGTAGTTCCCGATATTTTCAACATCTTTATTTCTCATTTCTGTCATCATTTTTTTTATTTTTTCAGCACCTTCAGCACCTTCTAAAACAATTGAAACTTGATCTTCTTTGTAGAAGCCGTATTTTTTATAAATGTTGTTCATTTGATCCCATAATGTTTCGTTGTTTGCTCTGTAGTAACATGCGGCTTCACATAGAGCCATTACTGCAGCAATACCGTCTTTGTCTCTTGCATAGTCCCCTATTAAGCATCCATAACTTTCTTCGAATCCAAATACGTATTTATCTCCATCTGTTTTTTCTTCTTCTCTTTTCATGATAGCTCCAATATTTTTAAATCCTGTTAAAACTTCAAAACATTCTAATCCGTAGTTTGAAGCAATCGCTTTTGCTAAGTCTGAAGAAACTATTGTTGTAATAAACATTCCTTTTTCAGGTAAAATTCCTTTTTCTTTCATTTGAGAGATTCTATATTCGGCAATTAATAATGCAGACATATTTCCTGTATATGTCATGTATTCCCCTGTTTTTGTATCTTTGGCATAAATTCCTAGTCTATCTGCATCAGGATCTGTTGCTAAAACTACGTCTGCATCTACTTTTTTAGCCAATTCAAGTGCTAATTTGAATGCTTTTTTATCTTCTGGGTTTGGGTAATCAACTGTTGGGAAGTTTCCATCTGGTTCTTTTTGTTCTGGAACAACATATAAATTTTGGATTCCTATTTCTTTTAAAAGTCTTTCTGCAACTGTGTTTCCTGTTCCATGTAATGGTGTATAAACAACTTTTAAGTTTTTTCCTTGTTCTTTTACAATTTCAGGATTTAATATTAAAGATTTTAAAGTATTTATATATTTGTCATCCATTTCTGTTCCAACAATATTAAATAATCCTTTTTCAATTGCTTCTTCTTTTGAGATTTCTTTAATTTCACTATATTCTGCAACTGCTCTTACTTTTGCTATTATGTCTTTGTCTCTTGGCGCTACTATTTGTGCTCCGTCGTCCCAGTAAACTTTGTATCCATTGTATTTTGGTGGATTATGACTTGCTGTAATCATAACACCTGCTGTGCATTTTAATTCTCTAACTGCAAATGATAGTTCTGGTACTGGTCTTAAGTTTTCGAATAAGTATGTTTTTATTCCATTTGCATTTAATATTAAAGCAGTTTGTAAGCTGAATTCTTTTGACATTCTTCTTGAGTCATAACTTATTGCTACACCTTTATCTTGTGTTCCTTGTTCTTTTATGTAATTTGCTAACCCTTGTGTTGCTTTTCCTACTGTATATTTGTTCATTCTGTTTGTTCCGGCCCCTATTACTCCTCTTAATCCGGCTGTTCCAAATTCTAGTTCTTTGTAAAATCTATCTTCTATTTCTTTTTCATTGTCTTTTATTTCTGACAATTCTTTTTTTGTTTCTTCGTCAAAGTCTGGACTTTCACACCATTTTTTGTATTCTTCTAAATAATTTTTCATTTTATCAATCCTTTCTTTTCTGTCATTAGGTACACTCTTTTTTGACAATTTTTATTATGTCATTAGACTAGCGTTTTTGACAATAATTTTTGATATGATTATAATATCATTATTTGAAAAATAAATAAAGAGTTTTTGGAAAATTATTTGACAAGTTTGAGATATTGTGATATTATTTAGATACAGAATTAAAACTTTGAGTTAGTATTCAATAATCATAACAGTATGTGTACCACGAATGCACATACTTTTTTATATTATAATCTATAATAAATTTTAATATAATACAAATAGGGCAGACCACGAATCCACCCTACAACTAAATACTGCTAATTAGTCTTAACTTTGTTGTTTTCTTGCATTTGTAATTGTTCTAATTGTTGATTTAACATAATGTTTTTCTCTTTTTCCTCTATGTACTTATCTACAAAATGCATAATTAAATCGCTAGTATTCAAAACCATAACCCCCTTTCCGCCTTTTAGAAAAGACTCACCTTTCTTAGCGTCAGGTTGATAGTATTCTATAATATTTCAACAATAAAATCAAGCAAAATCTAAAACTTTTTAATTAATATTTACAAAACATTGACAAATTTGAAATATTGTATTATTATTTAAATATAAAATAAATGAACAGTGAGGTCTCTGTTGTTCAAAATTAATCGTATGTGTACCTGTGAATGCACATACTTTTTTATGCAAAAAATAGAGCAGGACATTTTACTAACCTACTCTTTTATTTTATTTTAAATGATGGAAATCCTCATATAATTTTCTAGCAGTACTTGGACAATCAACTCCAGCACTATCAGCATTCTTAACAGGTGCAAATTCTTCTTCTCTCTTAACTCTAAGAATTGCCATATCATCAACCTCACCAAAAGCATCAAACAAGAAAGCCTCAAATTTATATGCATTTGGAGAATCTGGAACTACTAAGTTTCCATCTTTATCAATATATTTAGCTTTTTTAAAAGCACTATGGTATGGTAATGGTGTTTGACCCATTCTTTCTACTGCATCAATGCTAAACAAATTGCAAAGTATATGTGATTCACCATATAAAAGTTCACCATTTTCATCTGTTGCCTCTGCCATTTCATCAGTAATTTCTGAGTATTCTATAACACCTGGTTTTCCATTTCTTTTACAGAAAACTCCTACTTTTTCGTGTGGATTTGCTTTTACAATTGATTTACATGCAACTGTGACACCTTTATCTATTGCTACTCCCATAAGTACTGGGTCTACCATTTTTACAAGGCAGTTGTCAACTCCACCTATAAATACCCATTCTACTCCAAGTTGTCTCATTTTTTCAGTCATACCACTTTTTACCAATGATTCATAAATTCCTCCATGTCCATCAGCGGCTTGTTTTATTAAACCATCTTCACCTATTAATATTTTTCCTTCTGTGTCTACCATTGGTAATTCACCTTGGATAAAGAAGAAGATGTTTTTGTCTTTTTGATATCCAAAGTATCTATTTTTTTCAAAGAAGTTTACTGTTTCTTCATTGTTTTCTCTACTTGTCATTATAAACCATGGTATAGTAACATCATATTTTTTTCCTGCTTCTTTTAACCCATCACTTAATAATTCAAATAATGATTTGTGTGAGTCTAAGCCTATATCATAGGTTCCTTTTGGTCCACTATGTCCAAGTCTTGTTCCTTGTCCTCCTGCCATTGTAACTGCTGCAAGTTTTCCTTCTTGTATAGCATGTTTTCCTATATTTTCATAGTATTTATAATTATCATATAATTTGTTTTTGTCTAGATATTCCATTGGTTCAATTACATCTTCGTTTTCTGATTCTTCTTTTGTTGTATTGGCATAAAGACTTTTTATTAATTCGAAGTCTATGTTCATTATTTGGTCTAATAATTGCTTTTGCTTTTTTTCATCTAAATTTTCATACCCATTTAATAAGTGTTCTTGGTTGTATTTTTTTAATATTACTTTTGCTTCTTCTAATGTATTGTCCATATTTATTCTTCCTTTCGTTTGCACTTTGACTGCTTCATTTTTTTATGTACTTTATACTTTATACTATTTATTGAAATTTATCAAGTATTTTTTAAAATTTTATAATATTTTTTCTACACCTGGTTACAATTCACAGTCCGTAAAATTATTGTTTGCGTGTTTTTCTTCCTACCATTGGGTAATTATATAGGCTGTGAACTGTAACCACACCTGATGTTGATAAAATTTTGGTATAATTTTTTTCTATATTGCTTGCATATTCTTTGATTTCGTTTATATCATAACAATCTACAACTTTTACATCACTATTGTTTATCCAATTTTCTATATTTCTATTCATATTTTCTATATAATTTTCTTTTCCTTTTATAAAGATTAATGTTTCTTTTCCTTCTTTATTGGCATTTTTTACTTCTTTAAATTTATCCAAATCATTATTTTTCCAGTTTATTTTTGTTATTCTTTCTTTGTCTTCTTTTGCCAAATTTACATTTTCTAAAACTTTATTTACTGTATTATCTAAATTATTTTCTGTCATTATTATTACATTTTTATTCTTTTTTAAATTTTCATTAATATAAGGTAAACTTATCATTTCAAAATGATAATCACTTGCAAAAAACAAGCATATTTTTTCTTTTCTTTTGTTTTTTTTCATCATAAGAATATCAACCCTTTCACTTTACAAAGTTTTTTTCTTTAGTGTAACCTTATTTTTGATTACTGGTAAATTTTACCATTTATTTTTTTATGTGTCAAGAAAAAATTGGAAAATATTTCAAATTTGTTTCAGAAATATTTCAATTATATTTCAAAAATTGCCCTATAATTAAAAATCACCTTTATTTCTTTTATTTGTATAATTTTATCTAAAATGTAAATAATTAAATTAAAGAATTTTTTAGAAAAAAAGTTTATTGGAGGTAACATATGAAAAAATTATTAAACAACAAAAAAAATTCCAAATTAGGAATTATCCTAACTTTAATTTTATTATTAATTATATATACAATAATCTGTGCTTTTTCTTATGTTCAGGCAGTATCAACAGATATAAGTAACAGTGTTTTTAGATTGCACGTTTTGGCAAATAGCAACAGTGATGCGGATCAAGCCTTAAAATACAAAGTAAGAGATAATTTACTTAAATATATGAATGGTCTTTGCTCAAATTGTACTTCTAAAGATGAAGCAATAAAAATTGTAACAGAGCATCAAGATGAATTTAAACAAGTTGCTTTAGATACTATTTACAACGAAGGATATTCATATGATGTAAAAATAAACATTGGAAATTTTGAATTTCCAACAAAACAATATGGTGATATTTCGCTCCCTGCAGGTTATTATGATGCTCTAAGAGTTGAAATTGGTGAAGCGAAAGGTCGTAATTGGTGGTGTGTGATGTTCCCTTCTTTATGTTTTATTGATGTTTCGTCAGGCTTTGTTCCAGAAGAATCAAAAGAGGAGTTACAAAAAGTTTTATCTGATGAGGAATATTCATTAATTTCTGACAGTTCAAATTCTAGTATAAAATTTAAATTTAAATTACTAGAATTGTTTGCAAATAATGGCCTCCTTACTGCTAAAAATTTCTAATTATACTTGCAATACGTCACTCTTTATGGTATATTTTATGCATATGAAATTATATTCTATTCAGGGGGAATCATTTTGGAAAAATTAGTAATAACAGGACCAACACCTTTAAAAGGTGAAGTAGAAATAAGCGGAGCAAAAAATGCGGCAGTAGCACTATTACCAGCCACATTATTAATAGATGGTGTTTGCACAATAACAAATGTGCCAAATATAAGTGATGTCCAAATTTTATGCAAAATTTTAGGAGAAATGGGTGCAAAAATTGATTGGACTGGAAAAAATGAATTAAAAATTGATACAACAAATATAACTACAACACAGGCACCTCTTGATTTAACAAGTAAATTTAGAGCTTCTTACTATCTTATTGGAGCGATGCTTGGTAGAACTGGAGAAATTGAAGTTGGTATGCCAGGAGGATGTAACTTAGGTGCAAGACCAATTGATCAACATATTAAAGGTTTTGAATTATTGGGAGCAAATGTTAAAGTTGGCAAAGGAACAATTAGTGCGAAAGCGTCTTGCCTAAAAGGTGCACACATATATATGGATGTTGTTTCAGTTGGGGCAACAATAAACATTATACTTGCTAGTGTTTTGGCAAAAGGTACAACTACAATTGATAATGCTGCTAAAGAACCTCATATTGTTGATGTTGCTAACTTTTTAAATACAATGGGTGCAGATATTAGAGGTGCTGGAACAGATGTTATAAAAATAAATGGTGTTGAAAAATTACATGGAAATGCTACATATTCTGTTGTTCCAGATCAAATAGAAGCAGGTACATTTATGCTTGCTGCCATTGCATCTAAAGGTGATTTACTTATAAAAAATTGTATAACAAAACATTTGGAACCTTTAACTGCAAAAATTGTAGAAATTGGTGGAAATGTTGAAGATAATGGTGATAGTATTAGAGTTTGGTATAGCAAACGTCCTAATAAAGCAAATATTAAAACATTACCTTATCCAGGTTTTCCAACAGATTTGCAACCTCAAATGGGTGTTGTTTTAGCAACTGCAAATGGTACAAGCATCATAAACGAAAGTATTTGGGAATCAAGATTTCAATATACTGCCGAATTAAATAAGATGGGTGCAAATATTACAGCACAAGGGAAAACTGCCATATTTGAAGGTGTAGACGAATTATTTGGAGCACCAGTTTATTCTACAGATCTACGTGCAGGCGCTGCTTTAATTGTTGCAGGTGTATCTGCAAATGGTGTAACAGAAGTTTTCAACCTTGGTCACATAGATAGAGGTTATGAAAACATTGAAGAAAAATTCAGAAAAATTGGAGCAAATATAAAAAGAGTAAATGAATAATTTTTGGATAAAGTGGATATATAATTTTATAGTGTCCATTTTATTTCTAACTGTAGCAAAAAAAGCAAAAGAAATAGAAAGAAGTACACATTATGTTTAATTTTTGTAGTTTATATAGTGGAAGCAGTGGAAACAGTTTATATGTTGAAACAGAAAATACCAGACTATTAATAGATGCAGGAGTTAGTAGTAAAAAGATTGAATCAGCATTAACTAACCTTGATGTTGACCCTGCTTCTATAAATGGTATATTAGTAACACATGAACATTCAGACCATGTTCAAGGTTTAGGAACATTTGCAAAGAAATTTAATTTACCTATATATGTAAATCAAAAAACTTTAGATGCAATGCCTAAACAGAGAGATAAGATAAAAGAAGAAAATATAAATAATATTAAAATAGAAGAAAAATTCGAAATTGGTGATTTACAAATAAAGCCTTTTTCAATTCCGCATGATGCAGCAAATCCCTGCGGTTTTAATATCTTTAAGGGAGACCAAAAAATAAGTATAGCGACAGATATTGGCCATATGACAAATGGTATTTTAAAAAATTTGGAAGATAGTATTTTTGTTTTATTAGAATCAAATTATGATCCCGAAGTACTTAAATTTTCTAGATATCCTTACATATTAAAATCACGAATTGCAGGTCCAAATGGTCATTTACCTAACGAAACAGCGGGAAAAACAATTGCACATTTATTACAATCTGGTCTTAAACAAGCAACTCTTGGACATTTAAGTAAAGAAAGTAATTTTCCAGAATTGGCATATAAAACAGTTATTGATGAGATTATTTCTAATAGCAATTATAATGAAAATTCATTAAAATTAAATGTTGCAAGCCGCGATGTTCCTGGGACACGTTTTTCTTTTTAATGTTCTTTTGTGATCATCAGTTCCAAAAGTGATATTTGGTTATAGGTATTCCATTTAAAAACCTAAATATTTAATTTGAGGATTAAAAATGCTAACTATAAATGTAATATGTATTGGAAAAATAAAAGAAAAATTTTTTAGAGATGCAATTGATGAATATTCAAAAAGACTTTCAAAATATTGCAAATTAAATATTTTAGAACTTCCAGATGAAAAAATTCCAGACAAGACTAATTTAAATATTGAAAATGAAATTAAAACAAAAGAATGCAATAATATCATTAATCATATAAAAAAAGATTCTTATATTGTTTGTTTGGATTTAAAAGGCAAGGAACTTTCTTCTGAAGAGTTCTCTAAAAACATTGAAAATATATCTATGCAGTCTAGTCAAATCACTTTTATAATTGGTGGTTCTTTGGGCCTAACTGAAAAACTTTTAGGTTTATCTAACCAAAAAATATGCTTTTCGAAAATGACTTTTCCACATCAATTAATTCGTGTTTTTTTACTAGAGCAAATTTTCAGAGCTTTTAAAATTTCTAATGGTGAGACTTACCATAGATAATTTATATAATTGTAGGGAAAATAACTTTTATTGATTGTGTAAAAAGTGGGACACAAAAATAATTTAAAATAAAATATCAAAATATTGGGGGATATTATGATAGACCTATCTTCCCTACAAAATTAAAAACATTATTAAATTTTTTTATTGATTTTTTTTAAGATTATGATTGCTAGTATTTTAGTGATCATTTTTTTGATTATTAAAAAATTGATTATAAATAATATGATTTTAAAAATCATAAGACCTCCTGTATGTTTGTTTCTTTATTTCTTTAAATTTTATTAGCCTTTAAGATTTTTATTTTAAACTTTTTATGGACATATTATATATCAGTTTTCATAAAAAGTCAACAAAAAGATTTCGACAAAAATCGACATAAAAAAAGATTACAACTTATGGCTCATAAAATTATTGTTATTAAAATAGTATTTTGCATACAATAATACTTGTTACAATACCAACAAAATCTGCTATCAAAGCAGCCCATAAAACAAATCTCGTCTTTTTTATTCCAACACTACTTGTATAAACAGCAATCGTATAAACAGTGGTTTCTGTTGAACCCATTATTACAGATGCGATTAATCCAATATTTGAATCAACACCAAAATTTTTCATTATATCAGTTGCTACAGCAACAGAAGCACTACCCGAAATTGGTCTTATCAATGCAAGTGGCAAAATTTCTGTAGGAAAATTAACAATGTTTAAAAGTGGATTTAAAAATTTCACAACAACATCAATTATCCCTGAACTTCTTAGTGCTCCAATTGCTACAAATAATCCAACTAATGTTGGAAAAATGTTGTAAATAATTTTTATTCCATCTTTTGCTCCTTCTAAAAAAATATCAAATACTTTTTTTCTTTCTAATATTCCATATAATATTATAATTATTATCATTAATGGCATTGCTAAATTAGAAAAATATTCTATAAATTTCAATGTGAAATCACCTCTTTTTGCAAAAAATATATTATATAATTTTGATTTTATATTTTGCTCATAAATTTTATTTACCTAATTTTATAAAAATTTTTGTAGCAGTAATTCCCGCAATTGCTGCACATATTGTTGCAATCCACACCGGAACAATAATTGCTGTTGGATTATTTGACCCTAGTGAGTTTCGTATGGCTATTACTGTGGTTGGTATAAGTTGAATCGAAGCCGTGTTTAATACAATAAACATTGCCATATCATTTGTTAATACTTTTTTATTGTTATTTTTTTCTTGCATTGTTTGCATTGCCTTAATGCCTAGTGGTGTTGCAGCATTTCCTAATCCTAATATGTTTGCTACCATATTCATAGATATTTTTTCGTATGTGTCAGTATTTTTTTCTATTTTGGGAAATAAGATTTTTATTATTGGTTTTAGAAACATTGTGATTTTTTTCATTGCTGTTGTTTTACTGGCTATCTGCATTATTCCGTTCCATAGACACATTGTTCCAAGTAAAGTAATACATAAATTCACCGCTGAATTTGCACTTTCAAATATTGAATTATTTATATTTTTTAAATTTCCTGATAAAATTGCATATATTATTGATATTATTAAAAATGATGGCCATAATATATTTAACATTCAAATCACCTATATAATTTTATTAGTTTTTTTTCTGTTTATTACTTATTAGTTGAAGTTCGGTTTCACATTTATTGTTACTACACATATTCCATAAAATTATTGTTTGTGTGTTTCCCGTCCACCTTGGACATATATGTATATGATTTTAAACTTTTCGAATGTGATTGGAGCAATATTAGAAATTCTTAAATAAATTTATGGAAAGAGTTCGCGTCGAACGAAGTGAGGACTAAGCGGAAGGGTGCCATAAATTTATTTTAGAAATTCTTATGTTGCGTATTGAGCCGAGAAAACGTTTCAAATCATATACATATATGTCCAAGTGGGACGGGAAACACACAAGCAATAATTTTACTAACTGTGAATTGTAACACTTTTATGTCATTTTTGACATTTTTTGTCATTTTTTAATTGACCAATCGAAATATTTGTGCTATAGTTAATATGAAATCAATAATGGATTTATTAAAAAGTATCATTGAGGAGGAAAAACATGAAAGCTACGGGAATTATAAGAAGAGTTGACGAACTTGGAAGAGTAGTTATACCAATAGAAATTAGAAATCAATTTAATATAATTGAAAAAGACCCTATTGAAATATACGTTGATGATTCTTCTATCATATTAAAAAAATATGAACCAGATTGTATTTTTTGTGGAAATACAGAGGATTTAATTGAATACAAAGGGAAACTTGTATGCAAAAATTGCTCTGATGAATTAAATATATTACAAAAAAAATAGATATATAGGAAGACTCCCTATATATCTATTTTTATATAAATTGTTGATATACATCATTTTTATTCATATTTCTATCTTTTGCAACTTTCTTTATAATATCTTTTTTTGATAATCCTTGCTCTTCATAAAATTTATAATGTTCTTCTATAGTAAGGTTATTTAAAGAATTTTCTTCTTCAACTTCTTTATTCCCCTCTATAATTAACACAATTTCACCTTTTAAATTTTCTGCCTTTTGAATTATTTCACCTATATTTCCCCTAATAAATTCTTCATGTATTTTTGTTATTTCCCTAGCCAAAGTGACTTTTCTATCTTGCGTCAATACTTTTTGAAGATCTTTTAAAGTTGTTTCTAATTTATGTGGTGCTTCATAAATTATTATTGTTTTATTTGCTTTTTCTATTTCTTCTAATTTCTTTTTTCTTAATTTTTTATTTAATGGTAAAAATCCTAAAAATGTGAATTCTTTTGTGTCTATTCCTGAACAAATCAGAGAATTTATCATTGCACATGCTCCTGGAATTGGAACAATATTTATTCCCAATTCTATACATTTTTTTATAACTTCTTCTCCAGGGTCACAAATTCCTGGTGTTCCAGCGTCTGATACTAGTGCAATGTTTTGACCTTCTTGCAATTTTTCAATTAATACATTTGATTTTGTTTCTTCGTTGTGTCTGTGGTAACTTATCATTGGTTTTGATATTTCTAAATGGTTTAGTAATTTTAGTGTATGTCTTGTGTCCTCTGCTGCTATCAAATCTGCTTCTTGTAAAGTTTTTATTGCTCTTAATGTTATATCATCTAAATTTCCTATTGGTGTTGCTACTATATATAAAGTTCCTTTTTTCATTATTTTTTTCTTTCCTTCCTCATGTAAAGTTTGCTAAAAAATTCAAAATTTTATTTTTAATAACTACATTTTTTTAGCACTATTTTATTAATTTTCAACATTTTTTCTTTTGTTATATATCTCATAAATTTCATCTGTATAACTTCCATCATCATTATATATGTACAAATCTTCTTTAAATTTCAAAAATGGTTTTGCATTTTTTACTCCTTTAATTAATACTAATTTTGGTGGCTCTTTTTCATGTGAACATACAAATCTTATTTCTTTTGGCTCAATTTTATATTGTCTCATATATGCAATGATATCAACAAGTCTTTCTGGCCTGTGAACCATATAAAATTCACCTTTATCTTTTAACAATTTATTAGATATTTTTATATAATCTTCTAACTTTGCTAATACCTCATGTCTTGAAATTAACTTTTTTTCTTCTTCGTTTACTATTCCTGTATTTTCTTTTTTATATGGTGGATTTGTAACTATAACATCAAAAGAATTTCTTTCATATATATTGTCCAAATTTATTATATTTTCATTTATTATTTCAAATTTATTTTCCAGATTATTTAATTTTGAACTTCTTTTTGCCATATTTGCAACTTCTTTTTGAACTTCTACACCTATAATTTTTTCTAAATTTGTTTTTCCACATAATAAGATTGATATTATTCCTGTACCTGTTCCTAAATCTAATACTTTTGCATTTTTCTTTATATTTTTTGCAAAGTCTGATAATAATACTGCATCAATTCCAAAACAGAACCCTTTTGTGTTTTGGATTATTTTTAGGTTTTTGAATTCTAAGTCATCTATTCTTTCATTTTCTTTTAATTCTATTTCCATGTTTTTCTCTTTCTTTCTCATATTAGTTTAACATTTTAAAGTTATTTACTTCTCTTTGTAATTCTTCAAGTTCTTTAATATTTTTATTATCCCTTAATACTTTCATTTGTCTTTTAGCCGAATTATTAAGTCTAATTAATCTTTCTTTTTGCGGTATTTTATTTTCAATTAATTCTGCATTTGTGTTTTGTAGATTATTCAATATTACAAGATGAAGCAAATCAGTATAATCTCTTATATTTCCTTTTTTTGAAAGTTCTGGATTCTTTTCTCTCCATTCTTTTGCAGTCATTCCAAACAATGCAACATTTAACACATCTGCTTCTTCAGCATATACAAATTGTTTTTGTGCTTCTGTAAGTTCAGGAATAATAAATGATTTTATTGCATCTGTTTGGACAGTATAATTTAATTTTGATAATATCCTATTTGCCTGCCAATCTATTTGTTTTTGATATGCTTCATCAGTCTTTAATCTTTCAAATTCAGTTATTAAATATAATTTAAATTCTGGTGACAACCAACTAGCAAATTCAAAAGCAATATCAGGGTGAGCATATGTCCCTATACTATATCTACCTCCCTTAGAAATTATCCCTATGGCATTTGTCCTTTTTATCCATTGAGATGGAGACATTGCAAAAGAATTCTTTCCATATTCTGTTTTAATTTGGTCGAATTCGACCAAATTAAAATTTTCGTTATGTATTTGTTCCCATAGTCCAACATAATCTATAGTTGTAACTCTTCTCAACCAATTTTTTACAGTAAATGATGGATCAGAAGAATTCTGATATTTTGCCAAATCAGTTAATGATATATAATTTACATTTCCAATTCTAATAATACCAATTTTATTTTCTTTTACTAGTATTTCTGTTTTTATTATCTGTTCTTTCATACAGACCTCCCTAAAACTAATATCTTTACTATTATGTTTTTTCTTTGACATATAATATCAAACTTTTGTTCTTTTGTCAATTCGTTTTTTATAAGATTAAGTAATTTTTTTTATTCAAAACACTGAATATTCAGTTACAATGTAATTTTATATATTAGGAAAGTTGCATAACTTTCCTAGAATATAAAAAAATTCACCATTTTTCCATTTATTTAATAATATAGTATAAATATTTTAATAAAAGAAAGAAGTGTTTCTATGCCAACTTTATATAGATGTGAAAAAAGTAAAAATAATTGCAAATCCCCTCCGCCTCCTCCACCACCTAAAAATTTGGCACCACCGCCATCACCTCTTCCAAAACCAAAGCCACCATCAAAAAAGCCTTCTCCTCCTAAAAAGAAAAAGCTTAATTTTAAAACTTGTAAAAAAAATACAATTAATTCTTTAAATGAAGTTGAACATTTTTTAAATGATTTTCAAGGTTTTTGGGATTATGTTAAATTATATAAAAATGTTTCAAATATTTTTAATAGAAATAATCATTAAGATATTTACAAATCAGTATATATTAATTTACTATTGACAATAAACAGATTTTATATTAATATTAAATCGCCGACTTGCTTAGTGGCAGGAAGGAGGTTTATTTCTTAAATGAAAGACTTGTTAGCTTTGCTAAAGCTTATACTAATTTATTACATAATAAAATATCTAAGCAAATAGCAAAAAGAAAGACTGGGAAAAATGTTTTGAGAGACATTCCCAGTCCTTTTTTGTTTATTTCTTTTTGAAAAACTTGTTTTGCAATTGCTAAATATATATTAACACAGACTTTACCATATGTCAAATTTTTCAAACTATTTTCTCACATAAAACTCCTCAAAATCACTTGATGCCTGACCATTAACCAAGAATTTGACCTTATTAACCTCATTTAACTCAGTAACAGTATTAACAATTGAATAAATCAAATTATTTTTAAGCATACTATCATCTTTATTATAATTCAAAATCTCAGAAGAAAAATCCAAAGTTAAACATTCTTTATCTAATGAAGCATTTAAAAGTTTAGTATTTTCAGGAATAACAACTTTCAATTTATCATTTTTGGGACCAGAAATTAAAAGTTCAACCAAAGTATTATAAGGTGATTTTATTAAATCTTTTACATTTACAAGTCTTGCCTCTGGCTTTAAAAGACTTGTTTCTTTATCTGCAAAATATAAACTTACAATTGTTTCTCTTGACTGCTCATCCGATATTTCCTCTTGTGGAACATATTCGTTTTGAATTTCATTACTCTTCTTTTGTTTGACAAATTTAATTGCAAAATATCCTATAACTACAATTAAAATTACTGAAATTATAAATAAAATTAAAATTTTTTTATTTTTCATATTCTCCTCCCCATTTCACTTATTTTTATATTCAATAGTATTATTTGTTTGTCCAAAATATGCAAAAATTTAGTAGTAATTTCCATTTTTTAACATTTGACAAATGGCTATTTTCCGTATAAAATTAGGGTGTATAAATTATTTAAAAAACCTCATAGCCCTAACAAAAAAACAGTAATTTATACATGGATGTTTAAACGAGCGAGAGGAGAAATTAATTATGAAAAAAGTTTTACATGTAGGATTAGACGTAGGCTCAACAACCGTAAAAATAATAGTAATGGATGAAATTCAAAACACAATATATAAAGACTATCAAAGACACTTTTCAGACACAAAAAACACAGTATGCAACGTACTAGAAAACTTAGCAAAAATGTATCCAGAAAACACATTTACAATAGCACTAACAGGTTCTGGAGCAATGTCTGCAAGCAAGTTCTTAGGTGTAGAATTCATACAAGAAGTTGTATCATGCAAAAGGTCTGTTGAAAAATATATTCCACAAACTGATGTAGTAATCGAACTTGGTGGAGAAGATGCAAAAATTATATATTTTGGAAAATCAATTGAACAAAGAATGAACGGAACTTGTGCCGGCGGAACTGGTGCATTCCTAGACCAAATGGCATCACTTTTACACACAGATACCGCAGGTCTAAATGAATTGGCAAAGGATTACAAAACGATATACCCAATTGCATCAAGATGCGGTGTTTTTGCTAAAACAGATATACAGCCTTTAATAAATGAAGGTGCAGCAAAAGAAGATATTGCTGCTTCAATTTTCCAAGCAGTTGTTAATCAAACAATTAGTGGCTTGGCCTGTGGAAGGCCAATTAGAGGAAACGTAGCATTTTTAGGCGGTCCATTAAGTTACTTACCAGAATTAAGAAAAAGATTTATAGAAACACTTAATTTAACACCTGAAGAAGTAATTGTGCCTGAAGAAGCCCATTTATTAGTAGCTAAAGGGGCAGCCCTTGATTCTCTAAATACAAAACCAATAACTGTTGAAGAATTGAAGAAAAAAATAGAAAATTTAAGAAATTCCCAAGATAATACAACACATCCAATTGAACCTTTATTCAAAAATAAAGAAGATTACGAAAAATTTAAAGAAAGACATGACAAAGCAAAAGTTGCAAGAACTGAACTTTCTACATATGAAGGTGACTGTTACATTGGAATTGACGCAGGTTCAACAACTACAAAATTGGTATTAATTGATAAAGATGGAAACTTGCTATATTCATTATATGGTAGCAATGAAGGTAACCCTCTAAAAAGTGTTATGAATATGCTTAAAAAATTATATAAAGTTCTACCAGAGAAAGCGATCCTTAGGTATAGCGGTGTTACAGGATATGGTGAGAAACTAATTCAAACAGCACTAAATGTTGATTTAAATGAAATAGAAACAATTGCACATTACACTGCTGCAAAACAATTTGAACCTGATGTAACTGCAATAATCGATATTGGTGGACAAGATATGAAATACATCAAAATGAAAAATGGTGCAATAGACAATATTATGCTAAATGAAGCATGTTCATCTGGATGTGGTTCATTTATAGAAACATTTGCAAAGAGCCTAAACTTAGAAATTTCACAATTTGTTAAAGCGGCAATTGAAGCAAAAAGACCTGTTGATTTGGGTTCAAGATGTACAGTATTTATGAACTCTAAAATAAAACAAGCTCAAAAAGAAGGCTATACAGTAGGAGATATTTCAAGCGGACTTTCATACTCAGTTATCAAAAATGCTATTCAAAAAGTTATGAAAGTTAGGGATACGGCCACTTTGGGAGACCACATTGTAGTTCAAGGTGGAACATTTTACAATGATGCAGTTTTAAGAGCATTTGAAAAAATAGTTGGAAAAGATGTTGTAAGACCAGACATTGCAGGTTTAATGGGTGCATATGGTATGGCTTTACTTTCTAAAGAACAATATGAATCAAACCTAGATATGGAATACACATCAACTATTTTAAAAGCAGATGAATTAGATAAATTAGAAATTAAAGTAACTCATGCAAGATGTAACAATTGTGAAAATCATTGTAAATTAACAATAAATAAATTTAGCAATGGTTCAATACATGTATCTGGTAACCGTTGTGAAAAAGGTGCAGGTATTACAACAAATAAAAAGAATTTACCAAACTTAGTACAATACAAATATCAAAGAATATTTGATTATAAACCACTTGAAGAACAATACGCAACTAGAGGAACTATAGGAATTCCAAGAGTTTTAAATATGTATGAAGATTATCCATTCTGGTTTACATTCCTTACAAGCCTAGGCTTTAGGGTAATTATATCAGATAAAAGTACAAGAAAAACATATGAAAAAGGTATGGAATCAATGCCTTCTGAATCAGTATGTTATCCAGCAAAAATCTCTCATGGACATATTGAAAATTTAATTGAAAAAGGAATAAAAACTATTTTCTACCCTTGTATGCCTTATTCAAGAAAAGAATATGAAAAAGCAGACAACCACTACAATTGTCCAATAGTAATTTCATATTCAGAAGTACTAAAAAATAATGTTGAAGATTTAAAAACACATAATATAAAATTCATGAATCCATTCTTACCATTTGAAACTAAAAATCTAGTTAAAAAGATAATGGAATTAGATGAATTCAAAGAATATAACTTTACTAAAAAAGAATTACTAGAAGCCGCAGAAAAGGCAGAAGCAGAATATCAAAAATGTAAAAAGGATATACGTGACAAAGGATCTGAAACCGTAAGATATATTGAAGAAAACAACCTAAGAGGAATTGTTTTAGCAGGAAGACCTTATCATATCGACCCCGAAATAAACCATGGTATAGATACTTTAATTACATCTTTAGGACTATGTGTTCTAACAGAAGACAGTGTGTCTGATAAAACAGAAGCAAAACGTCCAATAAGGGTTGTTGACCAATGGGTATTCCACGCAAGACTTTACGCAGCAGCAGACTTCGTTGGTAAACATGATAACCTAGAATTAGTACAATTAAACTCATTTGGATGTGGTGTTGATGCTGTAACAACAGACCAAGTTGAAGAAATTTTGTCAAGTTATGATAAAATGTACACATTAATCAAAATAGATGAAGTTAATAACCTAGGGGCAGTAAGAATTCGTATTCGTTCACTTCTAGCAAGTATGAATAAACGTATTACAAAAAAACAAGAAGAAAAAGCCCATGGTGACTACGGATTAAAGAAAAAAATCTTTACGAAAGAAATGAAAAAAGATTACACAATTTTAATCCCTCAAATGGCACCAGTACATTTTGATTTATTGGAGTCTGCCGTACAAGCCGCAGGTTATAATGCAGTATTACTAAGAGAATGTACTCAACATACAGTTGAAACAGGATTAAAATATGTAAATAATGATGCTTGTTATCCTTCAATTTTAGTAACAGGACAAATGATTGAAGCTCTTGAATCTGGAAAATACGATTTAAATAAAACTGCCTTAATCATGTCACAAACAGGTGGTGGATGTAGAGCAACAAACTATATAGGATTTATAAGAAAAGCTCTTAAAGACGCAGGATTTAGCAATGTACCAGTAATATCATTCAATGTTGTTGGTATGGAAAAAATGCCAGGATTTAAAATAACACCAAAATTAATTGAAGGATTAATAAAATCTGTTGTTTATGGTGATTTATTACAAAAAATGCTTACAAAAAACAGAGCATATGAAGTGAATAAAGGTGAAACTCAAAAACTTTATGATGAGTGGATGGCTAAATGTAAACAAATGGTTAAAAAATCAACAAATAAACAATTTAAGCAAAGTATTTATGATATTGTAAATGATTTTGAGAAAATTGAATTAGATACATCTGTTAAAAAGCCTAAAGTAGGAATTGTTGGAGAGGTATTAATTAAATATCATCCATTTGGTAATAACTACGCTGCGGAAATGCTTGAAAAGGAAGGCGCAGAAGTTATTTTACCTGACTTTATGGGATTTGTTAAATTTATGGCAACACATAAAATTACGTTTAATAGTTTATTAAATATAAATAAAACATCTGCAAAAATAAGTAAAATTGCAATTAAATTAATTGATATATTAGAAAAAGATGAAAAAATTGCATTGGCAAATTCTAAAAAAGGTTATTTACAACCTTGTGATATTTGGCACTTAGAAGATAAAGTAAAAGATGTTTTATCTATTGGAAATCAAACTGGTGAAGGTTGGTTCTTAACTGCAGAAATGATTGAATATATGGAACATGATATTCCTAATATTATTTGTGTTCAGCCTTTTGCTTGTTTGCCTAACCATGTTGTTGGTAAAGGTGTTATTAAGACTATTAGGGAAAAATATCCGGAGGCTAATATCTCTCCTGTTGATTATGACCCAGGTGCTAGTGAGACTAACCAGGCGAATAGAATTAAATTATTGATGACTGTTGCTAAGGATAATTTGCAACGTCAGGAAAATGAGAAAAAGGCTTTGGAGATTGAAAATAAAGATGTAGAAAAAAATATTGAAACTACTGAAAAAATTTAAAAGAACAGGATGTAGGTCCTGTTCTTTTAAATTTATTAAATATATATTTCATCAAACAATTCACTAAAAAAAACATTTATACTCATTGAAGGATTAGGATAATATACAAAACCTTTTTTTACATATATTGCATCTTCATCTAATTTTTTATTCATTATTTTTTCCGCATTATTAATTGCCATTTTTATATCACATAATTCGATTTGATTTAATATTTTTTCCATATTAACCTTACTTTTTATATTTGCATTTTCTCCTAAATTATATTCTTTTCTTATCATTTTTACATAAGCATCATTATTTTGTACATTCTTTTCAAACATTTTTTTATGTAATAACAACCATAAATCGAAATTTAAATTTGAATACAAAATTTCTGTATGCCTACACATTTTTACTTTATCCTCAAAATCCTTTTTATTTAAATCATAATCAAAAACTGCTATTTTCTTTACATTTGTACTACTAATATCTAAAGTTTTTAATTTTGCCACCTCTTTAAACTTTAAACTTATATCACTATTTGTTTCTTTTACTTTCTTTGCAACATAATTAAAGTACATCTTTTCTTGTTGACCTTCAAAAAAACATCTATATTCCCTTTTTATCATATGCCATCATCAGCTCCTTCCTCATTCTCAAGAGCCGATTCAAAATCAATAAATGGTAACGCTCCAAATTTACCCTCAAAATAATTTTTCATATAATTTGCATCATTTCTTAAATCAATATCTGACAACTTATAAACAGAACTAATATATGTTTCTTCATCTTTTTCGACAAACATAATTTGGTCTCTTCTAAAAAGCCTTTTCTGAAGATATAATGGATTATGTGTATTAAATATTAGTTGAGAATTGTTTTTATTAATATCAGGATTATTAAATAAATCAATAATTCCACTTACTAATTCTGGATGTATAGAGCAGTCAAATTCATCTAATACAAATATGCCACCCTTTTTAAAATATTCCATAAATCCCATCCAAAAATCAATTAATTTTATTGTACCTTTAGATTCTATTTCTTTAGAATTTACCATTAAACCTGTATTGTTTCCACTTGATTCATAAAAAGAATTTAATATATACTTTCCAGTATTATTATCTTTTACATATCCTATTTTTTGTGGTCCAAAATCCGCAATTTCTATAAGTTTATCTAATTGTTTATTTCTAAAAACAGTTATGTCATCATTATTTTCTATATCTTCAAAATTTACTATAGGTTCTTTAAGATTAAAATCAACAACAGTAATTAATTTTTCCTGAAACCATTTTAAAATATCAGTTGACATTTTTAAACTTATCATTGATTTAAAACCAGTTGTTAAAAATAAATCTTCTTTATCTAAATTTTCACTAAATGTTTTCTGCAAATTATCTAACGAATTAAAAAACTCCTCATCTTTTCCTAATATTGTTAATACATTCATTTCTTTATTAAGTTCAACTGTATTTTCAGTTCTTATATATATATTAATTTTTTCTTCTTTTACAGAAGTTCCAATTTTTTTATAATCTATAACATTTAATTCTTCCCTTACAATTTTTCTAATTGGTTTCAAATATGATGCACTAATTTCAATAAAATAATTATATATATTCTCTTCTGTTTTGAATGTAATTTCCAAATGAATTGGCTCATCCATTTTTTTTACTTCATGAATAAATGGACAAATTTCTAGTTCACTAATATCTTTATTTTTTATTTGTTTTTTTATTGTTCCATTTATAACTATTTGTTTAAGCATATTTATTGAAAATATTATAGTTGTCTTTCCACTAGCATTTGCACCATAAATAACCATAGATGGTAATGCAAATTTTCTAACTGTTTTTTTATTACTTATATCTATTAGTCTATCTTTAAAATCCCTTTTTCCACTATCAGCCAACATATTTATTTCAGTTTCATTATAAAATGATTTAAAGTTTTTAATTTTAAAATCTAATAACATAAACAAATCTCCTTCTTATTTAATATACTTATAATTAATACTATTATACCACTTTTTTTATATTTGTAAATATATTTTGGAGATTTTTTCTCGTTTTTATAAAGAAATATATTGGAATTCTGAAAAAATAATATTTTTGTTTTTAAGTATAAATTTCTTCGCTTCACTATACCCTAGTTCATAAAAATAATCCATTTTACTCATATCCAAAAGAGAAATCTTTTTACTTTTAATTTTAATTAAATAATCCGCCCCACTAAGTTCATGTTTTGAAAGTTCCTTACCCATTAATGCAAAAGAACGAACAGCAACATCAACTAAGTTTTTACAACAACTATCATCAACTTCATTTTCAAAAACAACACTTATAACCTTATCAGCACCCAAAAATCTAAGTTCTCTCCAAGGCACATTTTCCCTAATTCCACCATCAACTAATTTTCTATTATTAAAATCACATGGAGAAAAAACAGATGGAAAACTGCAACTAGCCTGAACACAATTTCCAATATTTGCATCATTTACAAAAATTGTATTATCAGAAAAAGCTCTTATTTTAGAAGATGTAAAACAAATTACATCACCTGTATTCATATCAACACTTGGAATTGCAAGTGGCATTTTAATATCAGAAATATTATAAATATTTTTTTTACCACATATTTTATTAATTAATTTTTTTATTGATTTTCCGGAATTTAAACCATCAATTGTTATTGTCCCTGTTAAAGTAATTCCAAAAAATAATTTAAATATATTTTTCAATTCTACATATTTTATTTTTTTACAATATTTTTTAAAAATATAATAAATATCATCTGCTTTATATCCACCTGCATATAAAGTTGCTACTATACTTCCCGACGATGTTCCTCCTATATAATTTATTTCTATTTTTTCTTCTTCAAATGCTTTCAGTACTCCAATATGTGCAGCACCTTTTGCTCCACCTCCAGATAAAGCTAACCCTAAATTCATAATTATCACCTTATATTATTTTATGAAATAAAAATAAATTTGCAATAATTATTTTTATTTTTTTATTTTTATGTTATATTAATAAAGAAGGGATTGATTTAATTGGAACAAAATTATTATGAAATATTGGAAGTAAATAAGAATGCTTCACCAGAAATAATTGAAAAAGCATATAAAACATTAGTTAAAAAATATCATCCAGATTTGCAACAAGATGAAAATAAAAATAAATATGAAGAAAAAATAAAAAAAATAAATGAAGCCTATGATATTTTATCGGATTCAGAAAAAAGAAAAAAATATGATTTAAATTTAAAGAATACGGAAATTTCAATTAATGATTATAATTCATTATATCAAGAAAATATTAATTTAAAAAATAATTTAAATATATTAAAAGAAAAATTAAATTATTTAAATAAT
>ERZ773116.208-NODE-208-length-65708-cov-12.824090_pt1 | contig 65708 bp, 60 predicted proteins | sample MGYA00580563_ERZ773116 | MGnify/ENA primary metagenome ERZ773116 (study PRJEB29015, sample SAMEA2737864) | human gut metagenome | biome: human gut; feature: human-associated habitat; material: faeces | place: China | collected 2012 ... | reverse complement strand
CCGAATATTAGAATACGAAATAGAAATAATGAAAAGTGCAATAGATATAAGAAAAATAAAAAATAAAGAATATAAATTACCATTAGTAATCCCAATAGTTTTATATACAGGCAAGAAAAAATGGGACGCCAAAAGATATATAGAAGAAAGTCAAGAGACATTAAAAGGCGTAAAAATAAAAGCAGGAAACTACAATTTAGTAGATATCAATGATTTTACAAAAGAGGAGCTATTACAAGAAAAAACATTAATCTCAAAAATGATGCTATTAGAGAAAAGTGAAAGTACAGAAGAGTCAATAGAGATGTTAGAAAAAATAATACCAAATGCAAAAGAAGAAGATAAAGAGTTATTAAAAAGAGTAACTTCAATATTATTTGGAGAAAAAATAGGAGAAGAAAAAACAAAAGAATTAATAGAAAAAATAGATGGAGGTGAAGAAAAAATGTTAGCATTAGTAGATATGATAAGAAACGAAAACAATATGTATATAAACATGGGAAGGAAAGAAGGCAGAAAGGAAGGCAAAAAGCAGAATTGCATAGAAATAGCTCAAAAACTTCTAAAAATAAAAATGCCAATATCACAAATAAGTGAAATAACAACATTAACAAAAGAAGAAATAGAAAAAATAAAAATATAAAAAACAAAGTACAAGTTTTTTCGAAAAATACTTGTACTTTTTTCAATTTATATATATAATAAACAACAGAAAAAATGGAGGTAAGAAATGAACTTTATAGAAAATATAAAAAACAGAGCAAAACAAGAAATAAAAACAATAGTGCTTCCTGAAGCAGAAGACATACGAACACTAAAAGCAACACAAATAGCATTAAAAGAAAAATATGCCAACATTGTTTTAGTTGGAAATGAAGAAATAATCAAACAAAAAGCACAAGAAAACAATATAAACATAGAGGGAGCGACAATAATAAATCCACAAACATCAAAAGATTACGAAAAATATGCACAACTATTATATGAACTAAGAAAAAATAAAGGAATGACAATAGAACAAGCAAAAGAACTTGTACTAAATCCAGTATACTTTGGAATGCTTATGGTAAAAGATGAAGAAACAAAAGCTGATGGCTTGGTTTCAGGAGCTGCGCATTCAACAGCAGATACTTTAAGACCAGCCTTACAAATACTAAAAACAGCACCAGATACAAAATTAGTATCAGCATTTTTTGTAATGGTAGTTCCAGATTGCGAATATGGAGAGAATGGAACATTTATATTTGGAGATGCAGGATTAAATGAAAATCCAAATCCAGACCAATTATCAGAGATTGCAATATCATCAAGTAAAAGTTTTGAACAATTAGTACAAAAAGAACCAAAAGTTGCAATGTTATCATATTCAAGTCATGGAAGTGCACATTCTGAATTAACAGAAAAAGTAATAGAAGCAACAAAATTATTAAAAGAAAAAGAACCAAATTTAATAGCAGATGGAGAATTGCAATTAGATGCTGCAATCATCCCGGAAGTTGCAGCTTCAAAAGCACCAACAAGTCCGGTAAAAGGAGAGGCAAATGTATTGATATTCCCTAACCTAGATGCAGGAAACATTGGGTATAAATTAGTACAAAGACTAGGAAAAGCAGAAGCATATGGACCATTATGCCAAGGAATTGCAAAACCAGTTAATGATTTATCAAGAGGATGTAGTGCTGAAGATATAGCAGGAGTTATTGCTATAACAGCAGTACAAGCTCAAAATAAATAAATTAAATAAATTTAAAGGAGAGTAAAAAATGAAGGTATTAGTATTAAACTGTGGTAGTTCATCACTAAAATATCAATTAATCAATATGGAAACAGATGAAGTTATGGCATCTGGAAAATACGAAAGAATAGGAGAAGAAGAAGCTTTTATTACACATAAAGCAAAAGGTAAAAAAGTAGAAATACAAAATCCGGCATATGACCATGCACAAGCAATAGATTTTACTTTAAGACAATTTACAAATCCAGAATATAAAGTAATAGATAGCTTAGATGAAATAAATGCAATAGGACATAGAGTTGTTCATGGAGGAGAAATCTTCAAAGAATCAGCAATAATTGATGATGAAGCAATAGAAAATATCAAAAAATGTGGTGAATTTGCACCATTACACAATCCAGCAGCAGTTTTAGGAATGGAAGCTTGTAAAAAAGTTATGCCAGGAAAACCAATGGTAGCAGTATTCGATACAACTTTCCACCAAACAATGCCAAAAGAAAAATATGTATATCCAATACCATATAAATATTACGAAAAATATGGAGTAAGAAAATACGGAGCACACGGAACATCTCATTTATACGTATCACAAAGACTTGCAGAAATAGAAAATAAATCTTTAGAAGGAACAAAAATAGTAACTTGCCACTTAGGACAAGGTTCAAGTATATGTGCAATAAAAGATGGAAAATCATTAGATACAAGTATGGGACTTACACCACTTGGAGGATTACCAATGGTTACAAGAAGCGGAGACCTAGATCCATCAGTAGTTACATATTTAATGAAAAAAGAAAATTTAAGTGCACAAGAAATGGAAGACATTTTGAATAAAGAATCTGGACTTTCAGGAATGTCAAACTTAAAACCTGATTTCAGAGTAATAGAAAACACATCTGTAGAAGGACAACCAGATGCATTAATGGCAGTAGAAACATTCAACTATTCAATAGCAAGCTACATTGCAAAATATGCAGTTGCAATGAATGGAGTTGACTACATAATATTTACAGGTGGAATTGGAGAAAACCAAATAAACATCCGTAAAGGAATTTGTGAAAAATTAGCATTTATGGGAGTAAAAATAGACTTAGATGAAAACAATATGAGAGGGGAAGAAAAAGTTATTTCTACACCAGACTCAACAGTTAAAGTATATGTAATTCCTACAAACGAAGAATTAATGATAGCAAAAGAAACATTAAGATTAGTAAAATAAAATGTCAAAAAAGGCCATCCCATCTGACAGAAATGTCAAACGGGACGGTCTTTTTTGACAGAAATAAAAACAAAACAGATATAATTGAAATAAATTCAAATTATATCTGTTTTGCTGTTGTGTTTAAATTGAGTTTTTTAGTTATTGAAGATATAAATTTTCGAAAATTTCTAATAATCTTTTATTAACCTTTCCTTGAAAGATAATCAAAGAATAGTAATAATATAGAAAATTTTCATGCCGGCTAATATAAGATGATATTAATAAATCATTGTCTAAAATCCAAATTATTGATTTAACAAAATTACATTTATTACTTCTAGATAAACAGCTAATTGCATCAATAAGAACACTTTTCTTAATAAGAGAATACAATTTACTTATAATATCAGCTTCTGTAATATGGAATTTTGTAAATAAAATGTTTTCGGATCCTTCCTGAAATTGATTGTAAACGTTATGTGCAACAGTTTCAATTTCTGTGGAATGTTTTTTTAATAAACACTTATAATGCTTAAGTATCTTCTTGTTAGACACCAATATTGAGTTGATAAATGATTCGGAAAACTCTAATTTTAACATAGCTAACCTCCTAAAATTTCTGGAGGTTTTACCCTCCAAGCCTATAATTAATAGTTACTAAGAGAGTATTACTATAAAATATGAGTTTATTATAGCACTTGTTTTTATATATATCAACACATTTTAAAAAATAAAACTTGAAAACAAAACTAAAATAAACATTGCAAAAAAATACAAAAAAGTGTAAAATAAAACCAGAAAAATCAAAAAGGAGATAAAAAATGGAAAACACAGTAGCAGTAGATATCTTACTAACAACTTATAACACAAATATAGAATACTTAAAACTTCAACTAGATAGCATACTAAATCAAACCTATAAAAACTTCACACTTATAATCTCAGATGATTGTTCAACAAAACAAGAAGTAAAAGAAGTTTTACAAGAATACGCCCAAAAAGACAATAGAATAAAACTATATTTTCAACCACAAAATCTAGGTTATACAAAAAATTTTGAATTTGTCTTAGCACAATCAACAGCAGATTATATAGCTTTTAGTGACCATGACGATATATGGTATCTAAACAAAATAGAAGAAAGCTTAAAAATACTAAAAGAAAAAAATGTAGACCTAGTCTACTGTGATGCAAACCAGATTGATGAAAAAGGCAATATATTACATGAGAGTTATTTAAGATACAAAAATATGCCAATAATAAACGAAAAAAATAACAGTAAAAAGGAAATACTAGCATTTTCAAGACATATAGCTATTGGATGTAGCCAGATATTTACAAAAGAAGTAAAAGAAAAACTAATACCATTCACTCCAAGCACAATGGCACATGACTGGAACACAGTTTACATAGCATCCAAAATGAAAGGAATTTATTGCTTAGATAAACCACTATTTGGTTATAGACTACACGGAAACAATGCATTTGGAGGAAGAAACTTCAAGCAAAACGTACATATATGGAAACAAAAAGAAGGAAACAACTATAAATCATATTTAAAATATAGACACCATGCAATAACAGACACATATCTAGCAGGAGTGCTAATGTGTGAAGAATATTCAAAAAGAATAGAAAACAATAATCTAAAAAAACAAGAAAATGAAGTAATAAAATACTTTAAAAATGCACAAAAACACAAAATGATATATTTACCAATACACAAATATTTTAAATACCTATCATTCAAAGGAATACAAAAAAGAGCAATAAAAGAAATTATGATACTACACTTCCCACTAATAGGGTACATGATATTCTCAATAATATAGAAACAAAAAAATATCTTTATGGTTATGGAAATGGAAGGTGTACAAATAAATATTTTTTCGGCTTGCTTCATAATTTAAGAATTTCTAAATTGATTTTTCGGGGCCCTTTCACTTAGTCCTCGCTGACGCTCGACGTGAACATTCCCCTAAAAATTAATTAAGAATTTCTAAAATTATTTCGGTCGCACTCAAAAATATTTATTTGTACACCTTCCATTTCCATAACCATAAAGATATTTTTTCAATTAACAATATTAATAACCTCATTTTTATTGACAAAACCCTAATTTAAATATAAAATAAATGCAGAATTTTTAAGCAAAAAATCAAAAAAAAATTTCAAACAAAAAATAATCAAAACAGGAGAAAAAAATAATGGAATTCATAAAAACAATATTAAAAAATAGAAGCATAATATGGAAACTAGGAAAAAGCGACTTCAAAAACAGATTTGCAAGTACAAGCTTAGGAAGTATATGGGGATTTTTACAACCATTTATATTCCAAATGATGTATGTATTTGTATTTCAATACGTATTTAAATCACCAGGAGAGGCAGGAGCACCATATGTTGTATGGTTCTTACCAGGAATGGCAATATGGCAATGCTTAAATGACAGCATAATGAGTGCAAGTAATTCAATAAGGAGTTATAGTTATTTAGTAAAAAAAGTAATATTTCCAGTAGATGCAATACCAATTATATCATTAATAGGAAGTAGCTTTGTATCAATATTCTTATTTATAATTGCAACAGCAGTATGTATAGCCTTCAAATTTATACCAAATGTATGGATTGTTTTATACATAATTTTTGCTACATATGCATTTATCATAGCATTTACAAGATTAACATCAGCAATAACAACATTAGTACCAGACTTTTCAAACTTATTAGGAATATTAATGCAATTATTTTTCTGGGCAACACCAGTAGTTTGGAGCTTAACAAGACTTGCAGACCATCCAACTATGCTAAACATAATGCAATATATGCCATTTTCATATTTAGTAACAGGATTTAGACAAGCCTTTATGGGAGGAGATATAATAACAGCAAATCATGGAATGTACACAATAGTATTTTGGGTAATAACAATATTAATGTTTGTATGGGGAAACCATGTATTTAATAAAAATAAAAAAGATTTTGCAGATGTATTATAATTACTAAATAAACAAGAGGAATAAAAATGGAAGAAAAAATAGATATATTATTAGCAACATATAATGGTGAAAAATATGTGGCTGAACAAATTGAAAGTATATTAAACCAAACATACAAAAATTTTAATTTAATAATATCTGATGATAACTCAAGTGATAATACACCTAAGATTTTAGAAGATTATGCAAAAAAAGATAGTAGAATAATATTAAATCTTCAAGAAAAAAATTTAGGAGTAGTAAAAAATATAGAATTTTTATTGAAACAAGTGCAAAATGAATATTATATGCTTTCAGACCAAGATGATGTATGGCTTGAACAAAAAGTAGAAAAATCTTTAGAAATCTTAAAAAATGAAAATGCAGATTTAGTTTTTGGTGATTTAGAAATAGTAGATGAAAATTTAAAAACAATTCATCCATCTTTTAGTGATTTTATGTCATTAACAAAAAAGATAGAAAAAAACATAAACAATTATAAATTAAATTATTTATATAATTGCATAACAGGATGTACAATTTTATCTAAGAAAAAATATTTAGAAAAAATTTTACCATTACCAGATACTTCAAGCCATTTAATACATGACCATTGGATTGGCTTAATGGTGTCTTTGAATGGTAAAATTGCTTATATGAATAAAGCTTATATAAAATACAGACAACATGGAGATAACCAAGTTGGAACAGATAAGCTTTCATATAAATTAAGAACTCTAGAAGAAATAAGAGAACATTTTATAAAAGTAAAATTAGGAGTGTTTGGAGTATATGTAGAAAATAACGAAAAATTCCCAAAAGAACTTCAAACATTAAATAAACAAGCCTTAGAATATTTTAATATGGTACAAAAAAAGAAAAATGTGAATTTTAGAAAGTGGAATATTTTTTATAAGTTATATAAAACAGAAAGCTTTAAATATTATATGCTAAACTTCATAATAATTAATTTACCAATATTAGGAAAATTATTATTTAATATAAGAAAAACCATTAAAAAATAAAAGGGACAATAAACCGGAGGAAAGTAAAAAATGAATAAAGAAGAAAAGTCTGAAAACATGATTGAAATTAAAAATTTAAGAAAAGATTACAAAATGTATAAAAGTAAAAAAGCTAGATTATTAGAAGCTGTACTTCCTTTTTATCAAAATCATGGTACATTTAGTGCAATAAATGATTTAGATTTAACTTTAAAAAAAGGTGAAGTATTAGGAATTCTGGGAAAAAATGGAGCTGGAAAATCAACTTTATTAAAAATGATAACAGGAGTTGTAGCACCAACAAGTGGAACAATAAAAGTTAATGGAAAAATAAGTTCATTATTAGAATTAGGAGCAGCTTTTAACTCAGACTTAACAGGGTTAGAAAATATATATCAACATGGACAAGTTATGGGATTAACAAATGAACAAATAGAAGCAACAAAACAAGACATAATAGACTTTGCGGATATAGGAGACCATTTATATCAACCAGTAAAGACATATTCATCAGGAATGTTTGCAAGACTAGCTTTTGCATGTGCAATAAATGTAGACCCAGATATATTAATAGTTGATGAAGTTTTATCAGTTGGAGATATGGCTTTCCAATTAAAATGCTTCAAAAAATTTGAACAATTCAAAAAAAGAGGAAAAACAATTCTTTTTGTTACACACAATATAACAGATGTAATTAGAAATTGTACAAGAACAATTATTATAAATGATGGTAAAAAAATATATGATGGAGACGTAAAAGGCGGAGTTGAAAGATATAAAAAAATCATTGTAAAATTAGATTCTGATAGACAAGAAATAGACAAAAAAGAGAAAATAAAAAATGAACAAGAAAAAGACTTAAGCCAAAACAAATTAACAAATAAAGATGAATGGAAGAAAAACTATACAATAAATCCTAACATAATAGAATACGGAAATGGTCAAGCAGATTTAATAGATTTTGGTATTTTTGATACAAATGGAAACATATTAACATCAATTCCAAATGACAAAGAAATTGTTTTAAAATCAAAAGTTGTATTTAATGAAAGAGTAACAGACCCAATATTCACAATGACAGTAAAAGATTTTAAAGGTTTAGACCTTATGGGAACAAATACCTTAATAGAAAAAATTGTAACAGGAACATTTGAAAAAGGAGATACGGCTATAGCTGAATTCAAACAAAGAATAAGTTTAGCACCAAATAAATATACATTATCATTTAGTTGTACACATTTTAACGGTAATGGAGAATTAGAGGTACTAAGTAGAAAATATGATGCTTTATTAGTAGAAATAACATCAAATAAAGATACTGTAGGACTATATAGAATAGATTCAGATATAAATGTTACAAAAATAGAAGGGGAAAAATAATATGAAAAAGAAAAATAAAATTGTAAAAATAGTAGCAATTTTAGTTTTGATAATTTTTGTAATAGGCACAGGTCTATACATAAAAAGAAGAAACAATTACATATATATAACACAATTTTCTCCAACTACATCAAGACAAATGATGGGCTATGCAATAAAAACTTTAAATGGAAAAATAGTTGTAATAGATGGTGGTTTACAAGAAGATGCACAGCAACTAGAAAAATACATTACAGATAATGGCGGAGAAGTAGATACATGGTTTATCACACATCCACATATTGACCATGCAGGAGCTTTTGAGATAATTTCACAAAATACTTCAATAAAAATTGATAAAATCTATATGTCGATAGAAGACAAAGATTGGTATTTAACAAATGAACCATCAAGAACAATAGATATAGAAGAATTTTTCAAAGTAATAAATCAAGAAAAAATAGCAGAAAAGATAATAGAACCACAAGTAAATGATATTATAAAAATTGATAATATTACAGCAAAAATTCTAGGAACAAAAAATCCAGAAATAACTACAAATGCTATAAATAATTCAAGCATGGTAATACAAATACAAGTTAACCAAAAGAAAATATTATTTTTAGGAGATACAGGAACTGAAAGTAGTGAAAAATTAATAAAAAATCAAGGGAAAAATTTAAAGTCAGATATAGTTCAAGTCGCACACCATGGTCAAGCAGGAGCGACAGAAGAATTATACAAAATAGTAAATCCTAAAATATGTTTATGGCCAACTATAGATTGGTTGTGGGACAATATAGCAGATGGAAAGAAAAATGCAGGACCATTTAAAACAATGGAAACAAGACAATGGATGGAAAATCTAAAAGTAAAACAAAATTACTTAGCGCAAGATGGAATAAAATTAATAAAAATATTCTAACCAGAAAATTAAGGAGGGGGATTTGATGGTTATAGATGAAGAAATAGACTTAAAAAGAAATGTATTACAATGGTACCCAATAAAAGAAAATAGCACAATTTTGCAAATAGGTTTTGAAAGCTATGAAGTAATTGATGAAATGTGCAAAAAAGCAGAAGATGTAACACTAATTGTAAACAGTGAAGAACAAAAAGAAGAAATATTACAAAAAGCAAAATATGAAAATTTAGAAATAATAGTGGAACAAGAACTAGAAAAAATAGAACAAAAATATGATTATGTATCATTAATAGGAACCATTAAAATCTACCAAGACATATTAGAAGAAAAGGCATATAAAAGATTACAAAAATTATTAAAAATTGCAAATAAAATTTGTAAAGATACAGGAAAAATTTTATTAACAGTAGACAATAAATATGGAATGAAATTCTGGACAACAATGTATGCACAAAAAAATATACTGTGTAATCAAAAATTTGCATTAAGCAAAACAATGATAGAACAATTACTAAAAGAAGCAAATCTTACAAATTACAAATTTTATTATATGTTACCAGATTATAAAATAACAAATGTAATTTTTACAGATAATTTCTTACCAAATGTAGAAAGCATACATAGAGATTTTACATATGGTGAAGAAGAGTTTTCGACATTTAATGAAATTGAAGGTTTTGAAGAAATATTAAAAGAAAATAAAGAATTATTTAAATTTTATTCTAATTCATATTTCATAGAAATTGGAAAAAGTGACTTAGAAGAAAATGATATAAAATTTGTCACATACACAAATATCAGAAAAGAAAAATATAGAATAAAAACAATAATATATAAAGACAGAGTAGAAAAAACATATAATAACGAAAAAGCAGAAGCACATATAAATCAAATAAAAAGAAATATAGACATAATGAATGAATTGAAAATAAAAACCTTAGATACATATGAAAATGAAAAAATAATAAGTAAATATGTTGAAAATGGAAAAAGTTATGATAAAATCTTATTAGAATATTTGGAACAAGAAAACAACGAAAAGTTCTTTTCAGAAATAAAAACATATCAAAATAGAATAACAAAAATATTGAAAAACGTCGACTATGTACAAATAAAAGAAAATAATGTATTTACAAAATATAATGTTGAGTGTGAAGAAGAATTATTAGAAAAACTTCATTTTGTAAAGCACGGATTATGGGATTTAATTTTTCAAAATGCATTTTATATAGATAATAACTTATATTTCTATGACCAAGAATGGTATGAAGAAAATGTACCAGTAGAATATATAATTTATAGAGCAATTGCATATTTCCCAAATGCACATGCATATATACCAACAAATAAATTATATGAAACATTAGAAATTGAAAAATATATTCAAATATTCCAAGCACTAGATAATAAAATTCAAGATGAAATTAGAGACAACAAAATTTGGGAGGCTCATAACAGAACAAAAACAGGACAAACATTAATGGATTTATATTACAATTTGCAGAAAGAATATGAAAATTATAAAAAAGAACATGAAAATATTAATATAGATGAATTAATAAAAGAAAACATGCAATTAAAAAATGAAAATATTGAATTAGAAAAACAAAAAGAAAATTTGGTAAATGAAACAAAAAGCTTAAAAGATACAGTAAATGTATTAAAAGGTTTAAATGAAAGAATGTCAAATTCAGCATCTTGGAAAATAACAAAACCACTTCGCTGGATTAGAAGAAAATTTTAGGGGATTACTATAGGAGGAAAAAAGTGAGAAGATTACAAAATATAATAAATCAAGTTAGATATTATTTTAAAAAATATGGGTTTGTAAAAACAGTAAAAAAGGTTGTTTTAAAAACATATACAAAAATATTTAGAAGAGAACAAGAAGCACATCTTGTAAGTGAAAGAGAAAAATATCAAATATGGATTAAAAATAATGAACCAGATGAAAAACAATTACAAGAACAAAAAAATACAAAATTTAAAATAGAACCTAAATTTAGTTTAGTTGTTCCAATGTACAACACACCAGTAAACTTTTTCGAAGAATTAGTAGATTGTTTAATTAATCAAACATATTCAAATTGGGAACTTTGTTTAGCAGATGGAAGTCCAAAAGAAAACGAAGAAATAAAACCAATATTAGAAAAAGATGAAAGAATTAAATATAAATTTTTAAACGAAAACAAAGGTATTTCAGGTAATACAAATGAAGCTCTAAAATTAGCAACAGGAGATTATATAGCATTACTTGATCATGATGATTTAATACCAAGATTTTGTTTATATGAACTTACAAAAACAATAAATGAACATCCAGATGTAGAATTCATATACACAGATGAAGATAAAATTGAAACAACACAAGCAACAAGAAGAGATCCACATTTTAAACCAGATTTTGCTATAGATACTCTACGTTCAAATAATTATATAACACATTTATCTGTATTCAAAAAAGAATTAATGGACAAGTTGGGTGGATTTAGAGATAAATATAATGGAGCACAAGATTTTGATATTATTATGAGAGCTTGTGAAGAAAGCAAAAAAATAATACATATACCAAAGGTTTTATATCATTGGAGAGTACATCCAAATTCAACAGCAATGGTAGCAGATGCCAAACCATATGCATATGAAGCGGGAATAAAAGTAATAGAAGACCACTTAGAAAGACAAGGATTAAAAGCAAAAGTAACACATGGCGGAGATATACCAGGAGTATATGAAGTAGAATACGAAGTAGAAGGAAATCCAAAAGTTTCTATAATAATACCAAACAAAGACAGTGTAAAAATATTAAAAAACTGTATAAATTCAATATTAAAACTTACAACATATGGCAACTATGAAATAGTAATAGTAGAAAATAATAGTACAAATCCAAAGACATTTGATTATTATGAAATGATACAAAAATTAGATAAAGTTAGAGTTGTAAAATATGAAGAAAAAGGTTTTAATTATTCTAAAATAATAAATTTCGGAGTAAAAAATTGTCCAGATAGTGAATTTGTAGTTCAATTAAATAGTGACACAGAATTATTAACACCAAACTGGTTAGAAAAATTTATTGGTTATGCACAAAGAAAAGATGTCGGAGCAGTTGGAGCAAGACTATATTATGAAGATAAATCAATACAACATGCAGGAATTGGAATAGCAATATGCGATTTAGCAGCAAACTTACTTACAAATACACCAAATGGTTTCCATGCATACTTTGGAAGAGAATGCTTAACACAAGATTTATCAGCAGTTACAGGAGCATGTCTATTCTCAAGAAGAAGCATATATGAAGAAGTAGGTTATATGGATGAAGAAAACTTTGCAGTAGCACTTAATGATGTAGATTTTTGTTTAGAAATTAGACAAAAAGGTTACTTGATAGTATATAATCCATATGTAGAATTTATGCATTATGAATCAAAAACAAGAGGCTATGAAGATTCGCCAGAAAAACAAGCAAGATTTGAAAGAGAGTGCAATAATTTTAGAACAAAATGGAGAAAAGTGTTAGATGCTGGTGACCCATATTCTAATATAAACTTTGATAAAAATACTGCACAATACAATGTCAGAACAGATAAAATAGAATATTAAAAATCAATTAAGGAGAAGGTTTAATGACTGAGAAAATAAAGAAATTTATAAAAAAAGGAAATTATACAAAAACAAAAATAGTGTTATTGATTTTAATATCCATTATAGGAGCATTTATATTAACATCAATTGCAAGAAGAGGCTTTATTTGGGATAGAATACCAATTTTAACAGTTATTTTATTTTTTGCAGGATCACATTTTATATTAAATATAAAAGAACTTTACAATAATATATATAAATATAGATTTTATATAGCTGGTATAGTACTAATATATGCAGTGCTAATGGGTTACTCTGCTTCTTCAATAGGTATTTATAATGATATTATTCAACCAAATAACAGAGAAATATATTATAGTCCAATATTTGGCGATAGTCGAACAATAAGAACCGATGAATGGGCTGTAAATGCACCAAGTTTTGTTTCTCAATGTGTAGACCCTAACGGAAATAATTATTCATATTATCATGATAGTTTGAGAGGAACAAAAACAGAAATGTTTTCTCAATTAAATCAACCAATTTTAGATATATTATCAATAGGAAAACCATTTACACTTGGAGCTCTTATTTTAGGAGCTTCAAGAGGATATTCTTTTTTATGGGCAGCAAGTATTATTGCTTTATTATTGGTATCATTTGAATTTTGTATGGTGATATCAAAAAATAATAAATTAGCCTCACTTTTGGGAATGCTACTTATATCTTTTTCTGCATCAACACAATGGTGGCAATGTTATAATATTTTTACATGGGGAATGTTAGCTATAGTATTATTTGATAAATTTATGCTAACAAAGAAATTTAGTACAAAAATTTTATGCTCTATAGGGATATTTATTTCGGGAATATCATATATATTCTATTTTTATCCAACTTGGCAAGTTCCTTATGGATATATATATTTAGCAGTATTGATTTGGGTAATAATAAAGAATTGGAAAGAATACAAAATAAACAAAAAAGATATATTATTAATTATTGCAATAATATTAGCAATAGGAGCAATATTAGGAATATATTTTGTGAAATCAGCAGATGCTTTAAAATTAATAACAGGAACAGATTATCCAGGAAAAAGATTTGAAACTGGTGGAAAAGAAATAAAAACAATCTTTTCTTATGTATATTCAATAATCTTCCCATATAAAATAGATACAATTGGTAATCCATGTGAATTATCAAGCATGATATCATTTTATCCAATCCCAATGCTAATAGCATTAATTTATTTAGTAAGGAACATTAAGACTAAAAAACACTTTTCATTTTTAATCCCAATGCTAATAATTAGTATAGTATATTCTATATTTATGGTATTTGGAGTAAATGAAATGTTTGCAAAGATAACACTTTTATATATGACACCTGCAGGAAGACTAGCAGTACCATTAGGATTTAGCCAAATATTACTAATAGTTTATATGTTAGGAAATTTCACAAAAGAGGATATCATACTAAAAAATGAAATTATAAAAAAAGCGGGAACAGTATTAGCATCAATATCAATAATGTACATAGCTTTAAAGACAGATATGAATATTTTGCAAAACCATCCAATGTATATCTATATTTGTGGACTTATATTGGTATATGGAATATATCAAATTGTAAATATAAATGAAGAAAAAAACAAAAAAAGATTAATAATGTTATTAATGCCAGTAGCCATATTAACTGGGGCAACAGTACATCCAATTCAAAAAGGAATAAGTGTTTTAACGGACAAACCAGTAGCCCAAAAAACACAAGAAATAGTATCACAAGATAAAGAAAATAATTTATGGATTTGTGATTCAACAAACTTTATGACAAATAATTATTTACTAGCAAGTGGAGCAAAAATAATAAATTCAACAAATTTGTATACAAATTTTGATTTATATAAAACAGTTTTAGGAGAAGAAGAAAGTCAAAAACCTGAAGTTAGATATGTATACAATAGATATTCTCATATTAATATGGAAATAACTGAAGATAAAAACGATATTGAATTGGTTCAACAAGATAGCATAAAAATATCTTTAACTTCAGAAAAAATAAGAGAATTAGGAGTTAAATATATTTTAACAACAAGAGATTTAGATCAATTTGATACAGAAGATGTGAAATATCAAAAAATATATGATGAAGATGGTATGATTATATATCATGTAGAATATTAAAATAGCATTTGTTAATTTTGAAAGGATAGAATAAAGAAAATATGAAAGTTTTAATAATAATACCAGCTTATAATGAAGCACAAAACATAGAAAAAACAGTAAAAGATGTTACAGAAAACACAGACTATGATTATATAGTTATTAATGACTGTTCAAAAGATAATACAAAAGAAGTATGTGAAAAAAATAACTTCAATATGTTATCATTACCAATAAATTATGGTTTGACAAGTGGTATACAATTAGGAATGAAATATGCATATCAAAATGGTTATGACATAGCAATACAATTTGATGGAGATGGACAACATCAAGCAAAATATTTAAAAGATTTAGTGAATGAAATAGAAAAAAATAATGTAGATGTAGCAATAGGTTCAAGGTTTGTAACAGAAAAGAAACCAGTTACAACAAGAATGATAGGAAGCAGATTAATATCTTTCAATATAAAATTAACAACTGGAAAAACAATAAAAGATCCTACATCTGGAATGAGAGCATACAACCAAAAAGCAATATGGGAATTTAACAGAAATGCTAGTTTAACACCAGAACCAGATACTTTAGTATATATGATTAAAAAAGGATTAAAAATAAAAGAAGTTCAAGTTGAAATGAAAGAAAGAGAATTTGGAGAAAGTTATTTAAATCCAATACGTTCTATAAAATATATGGTGAATATGATATTTTCTATATTATTTATAAGATCAATAACAAGAAAAAACAAATAGAGGTGAAAAAATATGTCAGTAACATTAAGAGTAATATTAATAGTATGTTCTTTTATATCATTTTTCTTATGTATAAAGAAAATAAAACAATCAAAACTAAAAGTTGCAAATTCTGTAACATGGATGCTAGGTAGTATTATACTAATACTAATGAGTATATTCTCAAATGCAGTAGCATGGTTATCACAAAAATTAGGATTTCTAGCACCAGTAAATTTTGTATTCTTAGTAATGATAGCGTTTTTATTAATACAAGTATTTATTGACAATATACATATAACTGAATTAAATGAAAAAATAAAAGATTTAGATCACTATATAGCATTAAAAGAACACAAAGACAATAATAAATAGTTACATATGAGAGGAACTAATAAAATGGAAGAACAAAATAATCCAAAAGTCATTATATGTATGTCAACATATAATGGAGAAAAATATGTTAAAGAACAAATAGAAAGCTTATTAAATCAAACCTATAAAAACCTTGAAATTTACGTTAGAGATGATGGCTCAAAAGATAATACAATAAACATATTAGAAGAATACGAAAAAAATAACAAAATACATTTTATAAAAGGCAATAATGTAGGTGTTGTAAAAAGCTTTTATGAATGCTTAAAAGAAGCTTATGATAATGCAGAATATTTTGCTTATTGTGATCAAGATGACAAATGGCATGAAGATAAAATAGAAAGAGCAATATCAAAATTAAAAAAAGAAAATCAAGAGCAACCACTATTATATTTTTCAGAGTTTAACTATTGTGATGAAAATTTAAATTTTGTAAACAAATCAAATTTAAATAAAAAAGGTGCAAGCTTCGAAAATTCAATAGTAGAATGTATTTCATTTGGAATTGTAGAAGTATTTAATAAAAAATTAGCAACAAAAATATTAGAATCAGGAACAGAAAATATTTGTTTTCACGATTGGTGGGCATATATGATTTCTGCTGGTCTTGGAAAAGTTATATATGATGATACAGCAACAGTGGAATATAGAAGAACAGGAAGTAATGTAAGCCCTAGCGGAAAAGCAGGCATAAACTTACAAATATATAGAATCAAAAAATTTGTATTTGGAAAATACTTTAAAAATATAAGATTACAAATTAATAAGTTCCAAAATTTATATAACAATGAACTAAAAGAAGAAAATAAAAAAATAGTAAATTTATTTAGTTTAAAATATAACTTTATTAAATCAATAAAAAAAGTATTTTATCATAAAATGTTTAGACAAAATATTATTGATGAAATATTTTGTAGAATACTATTTTTATTTGGAAGATTATAAGGAGAATTCAAATGAAAACAATAGCAATTTTTTCAGGATACTATTTACCTCATCTAGGAGGAGTAGAAAGATATACATATAATTTAGCAAAAAAATTAAATAAAATGGGTTATCGTTTAATTATAGTAACTTCAAGATATGATAAAAGTTTAAAAGAAATAGAAGAAACAGAATATGCTAAGATATATAGATTGCCAACAGCAAAAATATTTTGTGAAAGATACCCAATAAATATAAAAAATAAAAGATGTAAAGAATTATTTAAGATGTTAGAAAATGAAAATATTGACTCAGCAATTATTCAAACTAGATTTTGGACAACCTCATATTTTGCATCTAAATTTATAGCAAAAAATCATATACCGGCATGTTTAATAGAACATGGAAGTACACATTTTACAGTTAATAATAAGATTTTGGACAAATTTGGCGAAATATATGAACACAAATTAACAGAAAGCATAAAGAAAAATGTAAAAGATTTTTATGGTGTTTCTAGAAAATGTACCGAATGGTTAAAACACTTTAACATAGAAGCAAGAGGTGTATTTTATAACTCTATTGACATAGATGAAGTTGAAAAATATAAAGAATATATTAAAAAAAGTCAAGATAAAATCATAATAACATATGTAGGAAGAATGATAGAAGAAAAAGGTGTTCTAAAGCTAATAGAAGCCTTCAAAAAATTAGAAAAAAAATATAGTAATTTAGAATTAAATCTAGCTGGAGCAGGGCCAATATTAGAAAAAATAGAAACAGAAAATAAAGAAGAAAAAAATATACATATATTAGGGAAAATATCACATGATGAAGTTTTAAAATTACTAGGAAAAACAACAATATTTGTAAACCCATCAGCATTTTCAGAAGGATTACCAACTTCAATATTAGAAGCAGGAATTATGAATTGTGCTGTTGTTGCAACACCAATGGGTGGAACAACAGAAATAATATCTAATGATGATATAGGCTATATATGTGGATTTGAAACAGATGAAATATTAGAAAAAATTGAAAAATTAATAAAAAATAAAGAAGAAATAGAAAAATTAAGTATAAATATAAACAAAAAAGTAAAAGAACAATTTTCTTGGGACATTACTGCTAAAAAAATAGCAGAAACAATAAATTATAAAAAACAATAAAACAAAGGAGAAAAAATGGTAAAAAAATCGGAAATAATATGGAATACCTTAGGGAGCTTTGTTGAATCCTTACTAAGTGCAGTATTATTAATGTTTTGTACAAGACTTAATGGTACAGAAATAGCTGGAATGTTTTCAATAAGTTTTGCAACAGCTACAATTTTAAATGCAATAGGAGATTTTGGAATAAGAATTTACCAAGTAACTGATACAAACAGAAAATACAAATTTGGTGATTATTTATTAGCAAGAGTATTTGTAGTTATAACAATGGTAATAATAGGAATTCTATTTGTTAATATAAGCGGTTATACAGCAGAAAAATTATGGATTTGTATAGCATTAATAATGTTCAAAGTAATAGATAATTTAAGTGAAACATATCAAGGAGAATTCCAACTAAGAAATAGACTAGACTTAGGCGGAAAATCTATGGTAATAAGGGTTTCAAGTTCATTAATAGTATTTTTTATAACAGATGTAATAACTAAAAATGTAATATTTTCTTGCATAACATTTGTTTTAACAAATTTAACATTATTCTTATTATGGGATGTAAGAATTTTGTCAAAATTTCAAAAATTAGAAATAAAGTATGATAAAAACAATATAAAAGAAATTTTATTAGATTGTTTACCACTTGCAATATCAACTGGTTTAAGTTTATATATTATAAATGCCACAAAATATGCTATAGACAACTTTGGAGATTATACAATGCAAACATATTTTAATGTAATATATATGCCAACATTTGTAATTAATTTAGTTAGTGCATTTGTAATAAAACCATTTTTAAAACCCTTTGGGGATTTATGGAACAGTAAAGAATATCTAAAATTCATAAAATCAATTTCATTAATAATATTAATATTAGCAGGAGCAACAATTTGTATAGATATAGCCTGTGCATTATTGGGAGTACCAGTATTATCATTTATATATGGAATAGATTTAAGTCCATACAAAATAGAAATGTTATTACTTGTAATATCAGGATTTTTCTATGCATCAGCAACAGTTATGTTATATGCACTTAGTACAATAAGAAAACAAAAATTAACAACAATAGCATATATTATTACATCAGTAATAGCTTTAATATCATCAAATATTTGTGTAAATAAATGGCAAATGAAAGGTGCAATAGTCTCAAATATGATAACTACAGTTACTTTGTTTGTTTTATTAGTAATTTTCTTTTTATATGAATTAAAAAAGAGCAAAATGGAAAAATAAGGAAATTGCTATAAAATGATAAAAAACTATTGATAAAAAACAAAAAATAAATTAAAATTAACATAAATGAATTATGTTGGAGGTAAAGCAAAAATGAAGAAAAAATCTTTAATAGTAATAATTATATTTATTATAATTAATATATTTTCTACATTAGTATATGCAAATAATGAAAGTACAAGCAATAAAACAAAAAATGTGCAATCTAATAACATATCAAAAGAAAATACTGCAATAAATAATAGTTTAGTGAAAAATAATACTAATACAAATAATAGTATAGCTAATACCACAAATAATACTACTAACACTATGACAAATAATGTAATAAAAAAAGATAATACAATAAAAAACAGTACTACTAATAGTATAAACAATACAACAAGTGAAAAAAATACTACTACAAATAAAAATAATACAACTAATAAAGCGGCAACTGAACAAATCCAAGTAGAATCAGATAATTCTAAAGCAAGAGCAGTTGTTAGTAATGGAATTCAATATAGAACACATGTACAAAATATAGGATGGCAAAACTATACAGAAAATAGCAAAACAGCAGGAACTGAAGGGAAAAGTTTAAGATTAGAAGCAATAAATATAAAATTAGTAGGAGATATAGCATCAAACGTAAAAGTAAAATATCAAGTGCATGTTCAAAACATAGGATGGCAAGGTTGGAAACAAAACAATGAAATGTCAGGTACTCAAAATCAAAGTTTAAGGTTAGAAGCAATAAAAATAAAACTAGAAACTTCTGATGATTATTCTGTAATGTATAGAGTTCATGTTCAAAACATAGGCTGGCAAGAATGGAAAACAGATGGTGAAATTGCTGGAACAGAGGGAAGATCATTAAGACTTGAAGCAATTCAAATAAAAATAGTACCAAAGGTAAAAAAAGCATTAATTAACCTTGATACCGCATATGATAATTCAGTCTTTTATAGTCCTTCAACAATAAAAGTATCTGGATGGAAGATGTCAAATGTTTCTAATACAAAAATCAAGGCATATATTGACAATAGTGCAACACCATTAGCAGATAATCAAATTACATATAAAAAAAGAGATGATGTTATCTCTGCTATAAAAGGATATGGAACATCAGTTGAAAATGAAAAACCAGGCTTTGAATTTAATATTAATGCAAAAAATTTGAAAAACGGAACACATACAATAAAAATAGTTGTATGCACAAAAAATGATGAAAAAATTAAAGAAATAACTTCAAAGATAAAAATAGATAGAGATTTACATGTGCAATATAAAACACATGTCCAAAATGTGGGATGGCAAGGAAATACTTTAGATGGAAAGACAGCAGGAACAGAAGGAAGATCATTAAGAATAGAAGCAATAAATATAAATTTAATCAATGCACCAACAAATGCAGGTATTATATACAGAACTCATGTCCAGAATGTAGGGTGGCAAGCTTGGAAATCAAATGGACAAATGGCAGGAACTTCAGGACAATCTTTAAGAGTAGAAGCAATTGAGATAAAATTACAAAATATGGCAAAATATACAGTAGAATACCAAGTACATATTCAAGATTATGGATGGAGTAGCTGGTATATAGATGGAGAAACAGCAGGAACTGTTGGAAAAGGAAAAAGAATTGAGGCAATTAGAATTAGAATTGTACCTAAATATAAAAGAAGCTATAAAGGAATAGATGTTAGCGAATTTAACCATAGCATAAACTGGGCATTAGTAAAAAGAAGTGGAGTAGAATTTGCAATGATTAGAGTTGGCTATAGAGGATATGGTACAGAAGGAAACTTTAAAGAAGATGCAAATTTTAGAATCAATATAGAATCTGCAAAAAAAGCAGGTGTACCAGTTGGAATATATTTTGTAACACAAGCTACAAATAAAGAAGAAGCAATAGAAGAAGCAAATTGGGTTATAAACAAACTTAAGGGTTATAGTATAAACTACCCAGTTGCTATAGATATAGAAAGGTCAACAAAACCTAATGGTTCAGGAAGAGCAGATGATTTGGATAAAAATACACGTACATATTTAGCAAAAACATTTTGCCAAACAATTCAATCTTCTGGTTATACACCTATAATCTATACAAATGTTGAATGGGCAACAAATAAACTTGATATGTCTCAATTATCAGCATATGATACTTGGATTGCAAGTTATAAAGAAAGTATACAATCTGGACCAGGGTATAATGGAAAATACTCAATGTGGCAGTATACAAGTTCAGGAAAAGTAGATGGAATACTTGGAAATGTTGATTTGAATATTTGTTATAAAAAATACTAATGAAAGGAAAACAAAATGAAAAAAATAAAAGAATTATATTTAAAATATAAAGAAATTATAAATTATTTAATATTTGGTGTATTAACTACATTAGTATCTTTAATAGTATATTATTTATTAGTATTTACATTTTTAAATCCATCAAACCCTATTGAGCTACAAATTGCAAATATATTATCTTGGGTAGCAGGAGTAGCATTTGCATATTTTACAAACAGAAAATTTGTATTTGAAAGTAAAGAAAAAAATAAGATAAAAGAAGCTAGTAAGTTTGTAACAGCAAGAATAGTTACACTTATAATGGATATGTTGATTATGTGGATTGGTGTAACAATATTACATGGAAACGATAAAATAATGAAATTATTATCACAAGTGATAGTAATCGTATCAAATTATTTGTTTAGCAAATTAATAGTATTCAAGGAAAAAGAAAAAAATGAAAAATAAAATTAGAGATTTTATATTAAAAACAATTGCAGTAATATTTTCAATATTATTTGCAATTGTATTATTTAATACAATATTTTTTAATAAAACAATTGGAATAAATTATAAAATACCAGTAATTATAATTTTTACGATAATAGTATATGGAATAATCTTATTTTTGTATTATATATATACAAAAAAAGAAATGAAATTCTTAGATTATTCACCAAAAAAAATATATTATTTTATTTTTATTGCTATAATTTTTATAGTTCAATTTATTATAGCAAAACTTGTATATGGCGAATATGGATGGGACTGTGGAGAAATAATAAAAGATAGTTATTTATTCACAAATAATGGATATTTTAATTTTCCATATTATGCACAGTATCCTAATAACATAGGAATATTTTTAATAATAAATAAAGTTTTGGAAATTTCTAAAAATTTTATAGATATAAAAATAATAGAAAATTGTTTCTTATCTTCAATTGTATTTAATATAATAATGGTAGATTTAGCTTCACTTTTTACATTTTTAACAATAAAAAAAGTGAGCGGAAATAAAAGTGCATATCTTTCGTTAATGTTTATATTACCATTAATGATATTTTCACCATATATAAATATACCTTATACAGATACAATATCAATGATGTTTCCAATATTAATTCTGTATCTATATATATGTATAAAAGAATTGCCAAAAGAAAAATTCCAAAAATATCTTCTGGCATTATTAATGGGAATTGTAACAGTAGTTGGAACGTTATTAAAGCCAACAGTAATAATTATGCCAATAGCAATTTTTATAATATCAATTTTAAATATAAATAAAGTCGGATTGAAAAATATTGCATATACATTAATATTATGTGTGTTTTTTATAGTAGGTGTAGGATTTTCATATCTTGGATATAGTGTTCAAAAAGAAAAATTTTTTAATCAATTAATATCAGAAGAAATGTCTTATGATTTAGAAATATCATATATGCATTTTTTAATGATGGGAATGCAAGAAAAACCAAATGATACAAAAGAAGACGGGAAAAACCAAACACTATACGGAGCATATAATGGAACAGATGTTGAAAATACAAATTCAATAAAAGGCTACAAAGAAAAACAAAATTATAATTTAAAAATAGTAAAAGAGAGGTTAAAAAGTTTTGGAATAGTTGGATATATTAAATTTTTATATAATAAAGCTAATTGGATATTATCTGATGGAACATTTTATTATGGTTATGAAGGAACTTGGCTAGTAAATGGTTATAGCAATAAAAGTGAACCAGCAAAAAGAATACAAAAATTTATAACAGTTACTACTAAAGAATATAAAAATATAACAGCTAATATAATGCAAATAGCTTGGGTAATTATTTCTATTGGACTAGTATTTTCAATTAGTAAAGAAAAAAATGAGTATATAGATATAGGAAAATTAGCTATAATTGGAATGGTACTATTTTTATTATTATTTGAAGGAAGAGCAAGATATTTAATTAATCATATTCCAATATTTATACTTGTTGGAACATATGGCTTGAAAAATAGTTTGAATAAAATACTATTGACATTAGAAAATAAATAAATTAGAATTTTATTAATAATGAAAAAGGAGAATAAAAATGGAAAAGAAAAAAGTAACACTTGTAATACCAATGTATTATGAAGAAAAAGTTGTTGAAGAATGTTACAAAAGAGTAAAAAGCAATTTAGAAAAACTTACAAACTATGAACATGAAATAATATTTGTAAATGATGGTAGTAAAGATAAAACATTAGAACTATTAGAAAAAATAGCTGAAAATGATAAATGTGTTAAAATAGTATCTTTTTCAAGAAACTTTGGACATCAAGCAGCAGTTACAGCTGGTTTACAATATGTAACAGGTGATGCAATAGTAATAATGGATGCCGATTTACAAGACCCACCAGAATTAATTCCAGATATGCTAAAATTATGGGAAGAAGGAAATGAAGTAATATATGGAAAAAGAAAATCAAGAGATGGTGAAAGTGCATTCAAACTATTAACAGCAAAAATGTTCTACAAAACACTAAATGCATTATCAGATGTAGAAATTCCAAAAGATACAGGAGACTTTAGATTAGTAGATAGAAAAGTAGTAGACACAATAAACACATTACCAGAACACAATAAATTCTTAAGAGGTCTATTTAGCTGGGTAGGTTACAAACAAAAAGCTTTTGAATATGAAAGAAAAGAAAGATTTGCAGGAGAAACAAAATATCCATTAAAGAAAATGCTAAAATTAGCATCTGATGGAATAATAAGTTTTTCAACAAAACCATTAAAATTAATAGGAATATTAGGAGGGGTGTGCATAGCAATATCACTAATATTACTAATATATATAATAGTAAATGCTATTGGAAAATTTAATTATTTATCAGTTTCATGGCCAATTATAACAGCAATAACATTCTTCTCAGGAGTGCAATTAATGACAATATGGATTATATCAGAATATATAGGAAGAATTTATGATGAAAGCAAAAAAAGACCACAATATATAGTTGATAAAAAAATAAATATAGAATAAAGGAAAACAGAAGATGAAAAATAGAAAAATTAGTGCTTTAGAAACAGCAATTATTTCGATATTAAGTTTATGCCTATTAATTTATGAGTTGGGATTTTGTAACTGGAATGCATTGGCAAATAAAACCTATAATTTTTCTTTGTTTAGAACAATTATATATATTGTTTGTATAATTCTATATAGTAAATTTTCAAAAAGTTTTATAGAAGAAGCGGAAAAAGTAATAAAATATAAGAAAAAATTGATAATAGTATATTCAATTATTGCAACAATTTTTACTATATATGAATTATTTTCTCATAAAAACATATATTCAATAATTTTAATATTATTAGTAGAATTAAATGGAATGTTATTTATATTATGTGTTACAAAGGATTATATAAAAAATTTAGTTTTAAGTATAATAACATTTGGTTTCTTATTCTCAATTACAACTACAGTGTATCATATTGTAGATGAGAAAAGACATTTTTTATCTGCTTTAAACATAGCTGATGGTAATTTTAATTATATGAATAAACCAATAACAGATGATGCATTTCATAATATAGAATTTAATAATCCATCAATAAACTTAGCAATAGATTATTTTGGAGAAAAATATAAAGAAGATAAATACGAAATTCCAGAAAATGAAGAAGTATATTCAACTCCAACAGATACATCACCAATACTATATATCCCAAGTGTTATAGGAATAAATCTAGCAAGGCTATTAGGGCGGAAGTGTAGCGGACATATTTATAGCAGGTAGAATATCAAATGTAATTTGTTACGGAATATTATTAATAATTATATTTAAATTATTAAAATTCAAGCAAGACATATTTTACTGTTCATATTTATTACCAATAGCAATTATATTAGGAGCATCATATTCTATTGATGCATTAACAATTGGAATAATAGGTATTTTTATTGCATATGTGTTAAAACTAAACATGGAAAATAAAGGAACAATAACATTTAGGCAATTTTTAATATTATTAGGATTAATGGTGTTATGCTTGTTATGTAAAAATGGAGCATATTTTGGAATATTTACATTAATATTTTTATTGCCAATAATGAAAAGCATAAAAAAAGATAAAAAAATTCTATGTACAGTAATAATTATTATTATATTAGCATTAGGATTTGGAATGTATGAAGGAATAAAAATATCAACAAATTCTCAGGGAGACCCAAGAGTTGATGGAACTAGTCCAATAAAACAAATAGAATTTTTATTAGAAAAACCAAGCAATATATTAACAGTATATATAAATTATATTCGCTCATCAATATTTAATTTGAATTGGTATACAGGATTTAATTTAAAAGTATTTTGCGGACCATATTATAGTATAATAGCATATATATTATTTATTTTTGTATTATATAAATCTATAACGGATAATACATATACATTTAATAAAAAAGAAAAAATAATAATGTTTAGTACATTTGGAATAACATTTTTATTAACAACATTTGCATTTTATTTATTAGTAACACCAGCAAGAGCATTATCAATAAATGGTTATCAAGCACGATATTTAATAGCAATATTACCATTGATATTAGTTAATATAAATAGTCAAAAGATATCAAAAGACTATAAAGATACAAATGAATATAGTAAAACAGCATTATATATAGGAATATTTACAATGATAGATTTATTATCAAAAATTGGTATATAAAAAGAAAAAAGTACAAGAAAAAACTTGTACTTTTTTCTATTTAGTGATATTATAATGACTGAAATTAAAGGAAAGAAGGAATAGCATATGAAAATACTTATAACAGGTGCAAATGGAATGCTTGCAAAAGAAGTAAAAGAAAAATTTGCAAAAGGAAATGATATCACTGCAACAGACGTTTCAGAACTAGATATAACAGATGAAAAAGCAGTATTTGAATTTGTAAACAACTTAAAACCAGATTATATAATAAACTGTGCAGCATTTACAGCAGTTGACAAAGCAGAAGAATGTTATGAATTAGCAGATAAAATAAATGGAGATGGACCAACAAACTTAGCAAAAGCTGCCAAAGCTTCAGGAAGTAAATTAGTACACATATCAACAGACTATGTCTTTGGAGGAAATCTAGATTTATCAAAAGATTATAAAGAAGATGATAAAAAAGAACCAGTAACAGTATATGGAAAAACAAAATTACACGGAGAACAAGGAATAGAAAACAATATGGATGAATACTACATATTTAGAACAGCATGGTTATATGGAGTAGGAGGAAACAATTTTGTAAAAACAATGACAAAATTAGGCTCAACAAGAGATGAAATAAATGTAGTATCAGACCAACACGGAAGCCCAACATATGCAAAAGACTTAACAGAAATAATATATCAAGCAATAGAAAAACAAATACCATACGGAATATACAATGCAACAAACGAAGGTTACACAACATGGTATGACTTTACAAAAGAAATCCTAAAAGAACAAGGAATCGAATGCAAAGTAAATCCAGTAACAACAGAAGAATATATAGAAATGATGAAAGTTACACAAGCCAAAAGACCATTTAATTCACAAATGTCAAAAGAAAAACTTGAAAAATGTGGAATAAAAGTTCCAGATTGGAAAGATGGATTAAGAAGATATTTAGAAGAAGAAAGATGTCAATAGGGACGCCCTTTTTTGACAAGGTAAGGAGGAAATAATGAAAAACAGAAAAGGAATAATATTAGCAGGAGGAAGTGGAACAAGACTATACCCATTAACACTTGCAATATCAAAACAAATAATGCCAGTATATGACAAACCAATGATATATTACCCATTATCAGTATTAATGGAAGCAGGAATAAAAGAAGTATTAATAATATCAACACCAAGAGATGCTGAAACATTCAAAACACTTTTAGGTGATGGTTCACAATGGGGAATGACATTTGAATATAAAATACAAGAAAAACCAAATGGACTTGCAGAAGCATTTATCATAGGAGAAGACTTTATAGGAGAAGACAATGTTGCAATGATATTAGGAGATAACATGTTTTATGGTTCACACTTATCAGAAATGCTAAAAAGAGCAAATGAAAGAGAAAACGAATCAACAATATTTGGTTACCAAGTAAAAGATCCAAGAGCATATGGAGTAGTAGAAATAGATGAAACAGGAAAAGCAATATCTATAGAAGAAAAACCAGAAAATCCAAAATCAAATTATGCAGTACCAGGATTATATTTCTATACAAATGATGTAATAGAAATAGCAAAAAATGTAAAACCATCATCAAGAGGAGAACTAGAAATAACAACAGTAAATGAAGAATATATGAGAATGAACAAATTATATGTAGAAACATTCGGAAGAGGAATGACATGGTTTGATACAGGAACACATGATGCATTACTAGAAACAGCAAGCTTTGTACAAACAATAGAAAAAAGACAAGGATTGCAAGTATGTTGCCCTGAAGAAATAGCTTATCAAAAAGGTTGGATAACAGCAGAACAATTATCAAAATTAGCTGATAAATATATGAAAACAGACTATGGAAAATATTTAAAAGAATTAGTTAAATAATTTTAGATAATTAAAAAATGTGTCAAAGAAAGGATGAAGAAAATGGGAAAATTTAAAAGAATAGATACTTCAATAGAAGGTGTTTGCATAATTGAACCAACAGTATTTGGTGACAATAGAGGTTACTTTATGGAAACATACAGCAAAAAAGATTTTGAAGAAATAGGTTTAAACTATGACTTTGTACAAGACAATCAATCAAAATCAAAAAAAGGAGTATTAAGAGGACTTCACTTCCAAAAAGAAAATACACAAGCAAAATTAGTTAGATGCATAAAAGGAGAAGTATTTGATGTTGCAGTAGACTTAAGACCAGGAAGCAAAACTTATGGAAAATGGGAAGGTGTTGTATTAACAGAAGAAAATAAAAAAATGTTTATGATACCAAAAGGATTTGCACATGGATTTTTAGTATTATCAGACGAAGCAGAATTTGCTTACAAATGTGATGATATTTACAACCATGAAGCAGAAGGTGGACTAGCTTGGAATGATCCTGATGTTGGAATCAATTGGCCTATGGGAGATTTAAAAGTGGAAGAGCTACTAACATCAGAAAAAGATGGAAAATGGCCATCACTAAAAGAATTAAAAGAAACAGATTTATTTAGTAATTTGAAATAAAAGAAAAGAGGAAAAAAGATGAGTAAAAATGTATTAGTAACAGGTGCTGCAGGATTTATAGGAGCAAACTTTGCAGAATATTTTGTAAACAAACATCCAGATTATAATGTAATAGTTTTAGATAAATTAACATATGCAGGAAATTTAAATAATTTAAAAAAAGTAATGGATAAAATAACATTTGTAAAAGGAGATATATGCGACTTTGATTTTGTATTAGAATTATTCAAAAAATATGACATAAACGGTGTAATCCATTTTGCAGCCGAATCACACGTTGATAACAGTATAAAAAATCCATTCATATTTACACACACAAACGTAATAGGAACACATACTTTACTAGAAGCCGCAAAACAAGTGTGGGGAGAAGGTAGCCCAAATAAATTTGTTCATATATCAACAGATGAAGTTTATGGTTCACTTAAAGAAGATGGATATTTTACAGAAAAATCTCCAATCAAACCAAGTAGCCCATACTCAGCATCTAAAGCAAGTTCAGATTTAATTGCATTTGCATATCATGAAACATTCAAAATGAATGTAAATGTAACAAACTGTTCAAATAACTATGGACCATATCAACACAATGAAAAATTAATCCCACATATGATTAAATTAGCATTAAATAATGAAAAATTACCAGTTTATGGTGAAGGATTAAATATTAGAGACTGGTTATATGTAGAAGACCACTGTGAAGCAATAGACTTAGTATTCCATAATGGAGTAGCTGGAGAAAGATATAATATTGGTGGACACAATGAAAGAAGAAATATAGAAATCGTTAAACTAATTTTACAAAGATTAGGAAAATCAGAAGATTTAATCGAACACGTAGCTGACAGAAAAGGACATGACTATAGATATGCTATAGATCCAACTAAAATCAAAAATGAATTAGGATGGTATCCAAAAACAAAATTTGAAGATGGTATTGTTAAAACTATTGATTGGTACTTAGCAAATCCAGATTGGTTAAAATAGAATAAGTATAAAATAAGGAGAAAGCAAAAATAAAAATATGCTTTTTCCTATTTTATATAATTGAATCTCTTTTTCGTAATTGATTTAGAAAAATAAAAATCATCAAATAAATTAAAATAAACAACAAAATATTACAAATAAGATTTAGCTTTAAATCAATTAAATTAAAGTGTGAAACACACAAAACCAAATATGAAATAATACTGCAAACAATAGGAATTATTAGCCAATCTATAAAATTTAATTTTATTTTTGAATATTTTATCATTTGAAAAAGACTTACAAAAAAGTTTAAAATCTCACTAATAAATATAGAAATTATATATCCCTTAATGCCATAAATTGGAAGTAAAAAATATATAAAACATATAGTTACACTTAAATCCAAAATATTACAACACATAACACCAAATTGTTTATTAAGACCTTTTAAAATACTATCAATTATATTGTCCATATACATAAAGAAAATTAAAGGAGCTAAAATTTTAAAATAAAATCCAGACTCCAAATTATTATAGATAGCTAAGCCAAGTTCATTTGAAAAAAATAAAAATATACTACAAATACAAAAAGAAAAAGCAGAGGTCAATCTAAATATCTTATTACTAATGAAATTAATAGCTTTATAGTTCTTTTGAGCTAAATAAGTTGAAAACTCAGGGATTAAAAGCATACTATAAGAACTCATAAAAACAATAGGAAAATTTATAACAGGCATAACCATACCATTAATAATACCATATTTAGAAAGCGACTCAGAACAAGACAAACCAGATTTTTCAAGTTGGGTTGGAATTATAAGTTGTTTCAAAGTAGAAAGCCCAGAACGTATATAAGAAGTAAGTGCCACAGGAGCAGCTATTTTAATAATACTTGTTCTTTCGCCAAAAGAACGTACATTATCTAATTTTTTCTTTCTAATATCAACTTTATATAAAATATAAATTAAAGTAAAAGAGCAAACTTCTGATATAACATCAGCCAATATTAAAGAAATACAAACAAGTTCAACACCTTTACTAATATTAATTTGTAATAAAATGATAGTTGCAATAAGTTTTATTATAAATTCAAAAATTTGTGAAATCGCATTTTTATAAGCTTTTCGTACAGAATTAAAATAAGCATTAATGCAAGCTGACATCGCAATAAAAGGTAGACCAATAGCAATATAAAATAAAGGTTTACTTGAAACCCTGTTATGTAAGCAAGCTGAGGTAATAAAATTAGAAAAAATAATAATTAAACTACCTGCAACAATTCCAAGAAGTAAACTGAAAAATATACAAGTTCTAACAGCTTTTATGCCTGTCTTTTTATTTTCTAATGCAAATTTTTCAGAAACAATACAAGTGACTGCAATATTCAAGCCAGAAGTTGCAACTGTAATAAAAAACAAATATACAGCCATTACTAAACTAAAAATGCCGACTGCTTCAGAACCTATTTTATTAGAAATATATATATTAAAAATTAATGTTACAAATCTCATAAATAATGCGGTTAATGTAAGAATTGTACCATTAATTAGAAAAAGTTTGCTTTTTTCTCTCAAAATAATTCACCTCTTTAAGGGTATTCTTGAGATGAATTTTTATGATAAAAAAATAACACTTCTTTGGAGAAAAGTGTTAGAAAATTAAGCTGAAAACTTAATTAATATTTTTTTACTATTATATATCATAATAAAAGCAAAAATGCAATATGTGTTAAAAAAATTTTTGAGTTAGTGTAATTTAGAATCAGTTGAAGATAAGCTATTTATAAAGTTCTTTCACTTTATTAAGTTTTCAGCTTAATAAAGGAGGAAAAATAAAATGAGAAGACAAAAGAAGAATGAAAGTGGAATAACATTGGTAGCACTAGTGATAACAATAATTATTTTATTAATTTTAGCAGGAATTGCAATAGTCACATTAACACAAACAGGGTTATTTGAAAATGCAAAACAGGCTAAAAATGCTATGAAAAATGCACAAAATACAGAAAATAATACTTTGGTAGAATATGAAGGAAAAATTGATGAAATTGTTGAAAAAAGTTCTAGAGAGAATAATAAAATTTCTGTAGAGTATAAAAACAATTTTAAATTTAATAAAGAATATGTTAATGCTGAAGAATCACCAATAACAGTTGCTCAATACGGAAATGTTGTGACGGTAACAGGTGTTATTAAACTATCAGCACAAAGTGGGAATGGGTGCTTGTTATATCTAGAAGATTTACCTAATCCAATAGAAGAATTATATTTTGTGGCAACAGATGAAAATGCACAAAAAATCAATTTTAAGATAGAGAAGAATGGTAAAATGTATAATTATTGGTCTGGTAATACAATAAGTCAAGGAAAGCAAATAAGATTTTCTATCACATATATATGTGAATAAATTATTAAGAAATAGAATTTGTCAAATTATTTATCTTGAAATCAAACAAAAAATATGATAATATAAGACTATACATTATTTGTCAATGTATAGTCTTATAAATTTTTAAATCAAAACAACTTAGGAATGACAAAAAGAAATCTAAAAAAATCCCACAAATATTATAGAAAATAGGAAAAAAGGAGGTTAATATAAAAAGTAAGCAAAAGAATTATAAAAAATATAAATTTACTACAGAAAAAACGTTGACAAATAAATAAAATATAATTATAATAAAGGAGATGAAGCAATATAGAAATCTTTACTTATGGAGACTATTTAAAATACAAAAATATTTTAAAAAATTCTATAATATCACAATTATCAGATCAAAAAGAAAGTTACTATATAACAAACAGACACGACAAAATATTTAGAACAATATTAGACAAAAAAGAAGAAGCGGTAACACTAATAAATCAAGCAATAAAGACAAAACTAAAAGCAGAAGAAATAGAAAAATATACAAGTAGCTTTGTAAGCAAAATATTCCAAAATAGAGAAGCAGACATAGTATATAAATATAAAAATAAAAACATATTTTTCTTGATAGAACATCAAACCAAAATAGACTACTCAATGTCATACCGAATATTAGAATACGAAATAGAAATAATGAAAAGTGCGATAGATATAAGAAAAGTAAAAAATAAAGAATACAAACTACCATTAGTAATCCCAATAGTTTTATACACAGGCAAGAAAAAATGGGATGCCAAAAGATATCTAGAGGAGAGTCAAGAAACATTAGATGATGTAAAAATAAAGGCAGGAAACTACAATTTAGTAGATATCAATGATTTTACAAAAGAGGAACTGCTACAAGGAAAAACACTAATCTCAAAAATGATGTTACTAGAAAAGAGTGAAAGTACAGAAGAATCAATAGAAATGTTAGAAAAAATAATACCAAATACAAATAAAGAAGAAAAAGAACTATTAAAACGAGTAATCTCAATATTATTTGGAGAAAAAATAGGAGAAGAAAAAACAAAAGAATTAATAGAAAAAATAGATGGAGGTGAAGGAAAAATGTTAGCATTAGTAGATATGATAAGAAACGAAAACAAGATGTATATAAATATGGGTAGAAAGGAAGGCAGAAAAGAAGCAAGAGAAGAAGGAAAAATTAAATTAAAACAACAATGCTTAGAAATAGCCAAAAATCTTTTAAAACTAAATATGCCAATATCGCAAATAAGTGAAGTAACAAAATTACCTGAAGAAGAAATAGAAAAAATAAAATAATAGAAAAGAAGTACTTTGATACCCATATAGGTAAAAAAGTATTTTTTCTAATTGACAAAAACCAAAAAATATGATAATATAACTAACTGTGAAATACAAATAACAAAAAATAACACAAATGGTATAATTGGAAACGAACATTATTCAAAAAGAATAATGACTAACGAACAACACAAAAAGTGTTGTATTTTTTTGTTAAAAATAAAAGGAGGAACAAATGGAAAACGAAGAAAACATACTAGGAAAAGAAAAAATCGGAAAACTAATCAGAAAATTCTCAATACCATGTATAATATCACTATTAGTAAACTCACTATACAACATAGTTGACCAAATATTCATTGGTTGGGGAGTTGGTTATTTAGGAAATGGGGCAACAAACGTAGTATTCCCATTAACAATGATATGCTTAGCATTTTCATTAATGTTTGGAGATGGAGCATCAGCATATCTAAGCTTAAAATTAGGAGAAAAGAAAAAAGAAGAAGCAGGAAAAGGTGTAGCAAATGGAATTGCAATGTCTGTAATTATAGCTTTAATTATGTGTGTAATAACATTAGGATTTTTACCACAACTATTAAATGTATTTGGATGTACAGACAATTTAAGAGAATATGCCTTAAAATATGGTTATATAATAGCAATAGGATTACCATTTATGATGATAGGAACAACATTAAACTCTATAATAAGAGCAGATGGAAATCCAAAATATGCAATGACATCAATGGTTTCAGGAGCAATTTTAAACACAATGTTAGACCCAATTTTTATATTTGTATTTAAAATGGGAGTTGAAGGTGCAGCAATTGCAACTGTAATAAGCCAAATATTAACATTTATAATAAATATATGTTATATTAAAAAATTCAAATCAGTAACATTAAATAAAGAAAGTTTCAAAATAAAAGCAAGTGTAGCAAGAAAAGTAGCAATGCTTGGAATAAGTAGTTTTATAACACAAATGAGCATAGTTGTAGTTATGGCATTTGAAAACAATTTACTAGGAAAATATGGTGGACAATCAAAATTTGGTTCAGAAATTCCAATCACTGTATTAGGAATAGTAATGAAAATAAGCCAAATATTAAATAGTATAATAATAGGAATTGCAGCTGGAGCACAACCAATAATTGGTTATAACTATGGAGCTGGAAAATATGACAGAGTAAAGAGAACTCTAAAAACAGTATTAGGATTAAGTGTTATTATAAGCACAATAGCATTTATTTTATTCCAAACAATACCAGATAAATTAATATCAATATTTGGTAGTGGAGATGCAAATTATATGGAATTTGCTTGTATAGCATTTAGAACATATTTAATGTTAGTAATATGTAATGGAATTCAAATTCCATCAGGAATATTCTTCCAAGCAATTGGAAAAAGTGTAAAAAGTGCAGTATTATCATTATCAAGACAAATACTATTCTTAATACCAGCAATGGTAACATTTGGAAAACTATGGGGAATAGATGGAATATTATATGCTGGACCATTTGCTGATGGACTTGCATTCTTAATAGCTTCAACATTATTAATCTTAGAAGTTAAACATTTAAGAAATAATGAAAATAAAGAAACAGTAACTGTTGAAGAAAAATCAAAAGTGGAAAATCAAAATGGAAGAAACATAGTAATAACAATAGCTAGAGAGTATGGTTCAGGAGGAAGATACATAGGAAAATTAGTTGCTGAAAAATTAGGAATAAAATTATATGATAAAGAATTTGTTAAAAAAGTAGCAGAAGAGACAGGACTTTCAGAAGAATTTATCAAAAATAATGAACAAAAAAGAGAAGCTTTAGCAGATTTAAATAATGGTTATTATTTTGGACTAAACAATGCAGATGAACTATTCTTAAAAGAATCAGAAATAATTAAAAATACAGCAGAAAAAGAATCATGTGTAATTGTTGGAAGATGTGCTGACTTTATATTAAATGATAGAAAAGATGTAACAAAAGTGTTTATTTACAGCAATATGGAAAATAAAGTAAAAAGAGCAACAGAATTCTATGGTTTAGATAAAGCAAAAGCAGAAAAAGAAATAACAAGAATAAATAAATTAAGAGCAAATCATTATAAACATTATACAGAAAAAGAATGGAACAATCCAAACAATTATGATATCTGTATAAACAGTGATACATTAGGTGTAGAAAAATCAGCAGACTTAATATGTGAAATAGTGAATAAAAAAACTGACCAATTAGTGTAATGACATTTTAAATAAAATAGTGTATTATAAATAAGGTAACTAAAAAAGTTACCTTATTTTTATATATTAGGAGAAAATTCATGAGAAAACAAAGAGAAGTAAAAGAATTTGAAAATGTAAAAGAAATAATTTATAATTCAGCAAAGGAATATAGCAATAATGTGGCTTTTATAAAAAAAGAACAAATTAATAAAAAAGCAGAATATACCAATATAACATATAAAGAACTTTTAAATCAAATAAATTATTATGGTACAAAATTATACGATATGGGACTAAAAAACAAAAGAATAGCCATTGTAGGTCGTAATAGATACGAATGGATATTAGCTCATCTAACAAACCTTTTAGGAGGAATAGTTTCAATCCCATTAGACAAAGATTTACAAATTGATGAACTAGAAAATTCACTAATAAGAAGTAAAGCAGATGCTGTAGTATTTGATGAAAAATACATTGAAAAAATACAAAAAATAAAAGATGATAACAACACAAACATAAAAGAATATATTTCAATGTCAAAATTAGAAGGATTTTTAGATATGAATTCTTTATTAGAACAAGGAAAAGAAATTTATGAAAAAGGAAATAAAGAATTTGTAGAAACAAAAATAAATTCATACGAAATGGCCATTTTGCTATTTACATCTGGAACAACATCAAAATCAAAAGCAGTAATGCTTTCACAAAACAATATTGCATCAAATATATATGCAATGAAAAAAGTAGAAGGAATATATGAAACAGATTCAAACTTAGCATTTTTACCATTTCATCACATATTTGGTTCAACAGCATTAATAATGATGCTAGCTTGTGGTGTAAGAACATCATTTCCAGACGGATTAAGATACATTGCACAAAACTTAAAAGAATATGAAGTATCTGTATTTGTTGGTGTGCCATTATTAGTAGAAGCAATTTATAATAAAATTTTAAAAGAAATTGAAAAACAAGGAAAAACAAAATTAATAAATAATGCAATAAAAATTAGTAATGCATTATTAAAAATAAAAATTGATATAAGAAGACTATTGTTTAAACAAGTATTAGAACAATTAGGAGGAAAATTAAGATTCGTAATTTCAGGTGGAGCACCACTAGATCCAAAAGTTCAAAAAGGATGGAATGATTTAGGAATAAAAATGGTTCAAGGTTATGGACTAACAGAAACTTCACCAGTAATATGTGCAGAAAATGATTTCAAAACAAGAAACGGTTCAATAGGAGTTCCTATGGAAAATGACACAATAGAAATCGTAAATAAAGATGAAAAGGGAATAGGAGAACTTAGAGTAAAAGGACCAAATGTAATGCTTGGATATTATGAAAATGAAGAAGAAACAAATAAAGTCTTAAAAGATGGATGGTTCTATACGGGAGATTTAGGCTACCAAGACAAAGATGGATTTATATTTATAACAGGTAGACAAAAAAATATGATAGTTTTAAAAAATGGAAAGAAAATCTTCCCTGAGGAGGTAGAAACCCTAGTAAACAGAATTGATTTAGTTGAGGAGTGTATGGTTTTCGGATTACCTGATGAAAAAGATAAAAATGATATTACTTTGTCTGTTAAGGTGGTTTTAAATAAAGAAACTGCTAAAGAAGAAAAATATAAGGGCATGAGTGATGATGAGTTAAAAGATATTATTTGGAATAAGATTAAGACTGAGGTTAATGAGACTGTGCCTAGATATAAGCATATTACTAATATGATTTTTAGTAAGGAGGAATTGGTTAAGACTACTACTAAGAAGGTTAAGAGAAATGAGGAGATGAAGAAGATTTTAAATAATGGTCTTTAAATTGACCGCCCCCAAAAGAAGTATTTTTTGATATTTTCGTTGCCCCATTTAAGAAAATGTAACTCACTGGCGTTCGAACATTTTCTAAAACGGTCACCCACGGATTACTGCAATATCAATAAATACTTCTTTTGAGGGCTTCTCTACTTTTTGGATTTTTTGTGTTTTTTTAGTGCTTTAATATTAATTCCTAAAAATTTGGGGAAATTTTTAGGAATTTTTTTGTGGCTTTTTTTAACTTCTTAAGAGGTCTACCCAGCTGTATATGATTTGTTTACAGGTAGTGAATGGAGTTATTTTGTCTATGTTGTTTTCGGCTACTAGATTTGTTGTGGCTAAGGTTTGCCCATCAAGCGTAAAGGTAACTTCTCCAATTTTGTCTCCTTTTTTTAGTGGTGCTTGTATATTATCATTGATAGTTATATTTTGTGTTATTTGATTTTCTTTTCCTTTTTCTATTAATGTACCAGCATTATCTTCTAGAATTGCATTAACAGTGTTTTTAACACCTTTACTTACATTAACATTTTGAATTACATCATTTTTGTTTCCAAAGTTTTTAAAAGAAAATTTGCTAAAACCATAGTCTAAAAGTTTTGATGCTTCAGCAAATCTTACTTTAGTAGATGGTGCTTTCATAATAACAGCTATTAAAGAAAGATCATCTCTTGTTGCACTTGCTGATAGATTATATAAAGCTAGGGAAGTTGAACCAGTTTTTAGCCCAGTAATACCTTTATAGGTTCTAATTAATTTGTTGGTATTAACTAATTGTGATTTACCATCTCTTAAAGAATCCATCCAAATTGTTGTATATTTTGTTATATCAGGATGGTTACTTAAAAGTTCACGAGACATTAAAGCTATATCATATGCAGATGTTACGTGGCCATCTTCATCAATCCCATGACAATTTTTAAAAGTCGTATCATTCATACCAAGTTCTTTTGCTTTATCATTCATCATTTGAACAAAAGCTTCTTCAGAGCCTGCAATATGTTCAGCCATTGCTACTACACAATCATTTGCAGAAACTACACAAATTGCTTTTAACATTTCATCAACTGTTAGTGTTTCTTTTGTATCAAGCCATATTTGAGAACCTCCCATAGACCTTGCATTTTCAGAGCATGGTATTTGCTCTGTATATGAAAGCCTTCCACTATCAATTTGTTCCATAATCAAAAGAATGCTCATAATTTTTGTTACAGAAGCGGGACGTAATTTTTCATGACTGTTATGAGAATATAAAACTTGACCAGTAGATTGCTCAATCAAAATAGCAGAGCCACTTTCAAGGTTTAAAGAGTTATTATCTTCAACATTAATAGATGTATTAATTGAAGAAGAAGTTTCTAGGGTAGCAGAATAATCAGAAGACCAAATGTAAGAACTTGAGGTGTCATAACAAAGAGATATTGTAGTAAAAGATAACACAAAAATAAATATAATAAAGGTTAAAACAAATTTACGCATAATAAGCCTCCTAAAGGGTAATTAATTTAGTATAAATATATGTTGATAAAAACAATTTAGAATAAAAATTGTAAAAATCTAAAACCCTTGACATTTGGGACAAAACATATTAATATATAAATGTAAAAAGTAAAGGATGTTGAAAAATATGATTAATATAGTTGTTAAAATATTAGGGATTTTATTAGTTCTAACAGGTGTTATTTTAATATATGATGCAAGAAATATAACAAAGAAATTTTTTGGATTTGGAGACCAAAATGAGGGAAGTTCTGGACTGAAAATAATAGGATTTATTATTGCAATAGTTGGAGGAATAATTATATTTGTTGTAAAATAGATTTTTATATAAAAAAATAGATGTTTTATAAATAAAATTGACATAACAACATAAGTGGTGTATAATGTAATAAGTCAGCTAAGAGCTGATTAATAAATATAAAGTGAGGATTAGAGAGACATGAAAAAGGTTACAGCAAAACAGGAGAACACAACAGTATCAACAACAGTTAAAGACTCAATGGCGTCTAAAAAAGAGGGCTATGAGGCTGCTGGAATCCCAGTAGATAGATTAGTCGTTTGTAATGGATTGCCACTTAGTACTGTTGAATGATTGAGTGTACTAATCCGGAAAAGGAGCATTTCAATAATGCTCTTTTTTCTTTAGAAACTTTGAAAATTAAAAAAATTTAAAAATACTATTGACAATAAAAGTTTAAATGTGCTATTATAAGTAATGTCATAAGAAATGCGGATGTGGCGGAATTGGTAGACGCGCTGGTCTTAGGAACCAGTGCCAACGGCGTGGGGGTTCGAGTCCCTTCATCCGCACCAATAACGTATCTGTTCGAACTAATAAAACAGATAGAGACAAAAATCAATCAGAAAATAAATCTGGTTGATTTTTTGTTGCCTTTTATTCAAAATGAAGGGAGAATTTTTAATTATGAATAAAGAAAAATTTAAGGAATATAAGTAAAAGACATGGCACACTGACCTAATTTTCAAGAAATGTTAGCAGATATGAGAAAGGTAAAATTAATTATATTGGTAGCTTATTTAACAAATAAAATTTGATAGACCTTTTAAAAAAATTTTGTGTGCATTTATAGTAAACTCTAAATTCTAAAAAATAATTTGCAATTTTATGTAAAATGATGTATAATTGAGCTATAGGTATTTCCTAATTGTAGCAAATTAACGATATAAGTAATTATTATTACTTATATATTATCAAACAAAAACAGGAGGAAAAGCTATGGTACAAAAAGTTCGTTACAATGGTGGAACACAGCGGATGTATGAATGTTCAGATCCTACTGATTTAATTGTAGGAAAAGAATATGAAGTTATCCAAAAAAAAGAGAGTGACTGGCATACAGAATATATTCTTAGAGGAGTTAAGGGAGAATTTAATTCAGTATGGTTTGACGAAGTTTCAGAAAACATCTATATGGCTGTTTCTCGCAGAAAACCTGAGCCAGGAAAAATATACGCTTGCTCTAAATTGGAGTTTATCGGCGGAAAGCTTAAACTGAAAGGCTGGACTACAAGCATTGTAAAGAATGTGGAACATCTAGGAAATGATATCTTTAAGGTAAAAACAGAGAATAATATTTACATCATTAAGGTGGTTGATTAACCACTCAAAAGACTCTTACTTAATGTAAGGGTCTTTTGAGTTCTATATTACTTGGTAGGATGAAAAAAATAAAAAGTTTTTACATTACATTTATATTACAATTTTTCAAATTTATTGACTAAAAAAATATGCAATGATATAATAAAACGGAAAAAGTAAAAAAATATCAAAAAAGGAAAAATATATAAAAAAACGAAAGAATTGGAGGAAACAATAAAGATGAAAATGCTAAAAAAGATGTTAGCAAGTATAATAATCTTAACAATGATAACATACATATTATCATCAATATTAATTCAAAACAAATCACTAGCAGTAACACAAAATACCAGTACAGATATTAATTCAATAGATAGTTCAAAATATCCAGGAGTAAAAGAAAAAATACAAGCTTTACAAAAAAAATACCCAAATTGGAAATTTAAAATACTTTATACAGGGTTAGATTTTAATGAAGTAATAGCTAATGAATATACAGGACACGGAAAATCTCCTAAAAACCTAATATACAAATCAGCAAATTATCAAGGAGCATGGATTTGTTCAATTTGTAAAGAAAGAATATATGACAATGGAAATTGGAGATGTGCATCAGAAGAAGCAATAAAATATATGATGGATCCTAGAAATTCAATAAACGAATCTGATATATTCCAATTTGAAGAATTAACAAAAACAGAAACAGATATAAACACAATAAAAAACATGACAACAGGAACATTCTTAGCCGGTTATGAACAAGCAATAATAGATACTTCGAACAGTAATAATGTAAATGCTTGCTATATAGTTGCAAGACTAATACAAGAACAAGGAAAAACAGGAACAGTTTTAACATCAGGAAAAGGTTATAATGGTCAGTATGTTGGCTATTACAATGCATTTAACAGAGGGGCTTCTGGAAACTCAACAGAAGCAATATTATTAAATGGATTAGCAACAGCACAAAAATATGGATGGACAAGCTTAGAAAAATCAATAAGTGGTGGAATTGATTTTATAGCAAATCAATACATACATAAAGGACAAAATAACCTTTATTTACAAAAATTTGATGTAGAAGCAACAAATGGACTATATTCAAATCAATATATGCAAAACCTAATGGCAGCAGAAAATGAAGGATTAACATTAAAAAATACATATAAAAATACAAATTCAATGTCATCAGCACATACATTCATAATACCAGTATATGAGAATATGCCAAAAGCAGATTGTGCAAGACCATCTACAAATGGAACAAGTAATGTAACAACAGATTTAGTAAGAGTAAATGTTAATAGTACAATAAGATTAAGAAATGCTGTGAATGGCAATAATACAGTTGGATGGCTATATAAAGATGAAATTGTAACTAGATTGGAAAAAGCAACAACTAAAGTTAATGGAACTTATTGGGATAAAATAAAGAAAGCAGATGGAACAACAGGATATGTAGCTAGAGAAACTTATGAGAACGAAAGTGAGTATAAATTGTATTTAGTTCCTATAAGTGAAGATAGCGGAAATAATAGTAATAACAGTAACAACAATAATAGCAATGAAAACAATCAAATTTTAAAAGGCGATGTAAATAAAGATGGAAAAATAACATCAAGTGATTACGTTTTAATAAAAAATTATATAATGGGAACAAGAGATATGACTGAAGAAGAAAAGAAATATGCCGATTATAATGGAGATGGAAAAATAACATCAAGTGACTATGTTCTTATTAAAAATTATATAATGAATAATTAATAAAGGAGACCAACTATGAAAAAAGTTATTGAAAGTTTAATAGTAACATTTATGATGATTTTGATAATAGCAGTTAGTATGCCAAAATCTAATGCAGCAGGATTAACAATATCATTTTCAAAATTAAGTGCAAATGTAGGAGAAAGCGTAACTGTTACAGTAAATGGAACAGGGATCGCTGGTAAAATAGCATTGAGTGTATCAGGAAATGCAACAGTAACGCCAAGCAATGTTTGGGTTGATAATTCATCTGCAACAGCCACGGTTAAAGTAAATGGAACTGGAAGTATAAAAGTTACAGCAACTCCAGTTGATGCTTCAGATTCTACAACAGCTAATCCATTTACAACAGCAACAGCAGGAACAATAACTGTAGCAACAGCAAGTACAAATAATTCAAACCAAAGCAATAATTCAAATTCAGGCTCTAATTCCAATGCTAGTTCGACAACACAACAACAAACAAAATCAAATGTAGCAACTCTAGCAAACTTAGGGATAAAAGGACAATACGACTTTACTGGATTTAAAGCAACAAAAACATCATACTCAGTAACAGTACCAAACGAAGCAGAGTCAGTAGAAATATATGCAACTAAAGGTCAAAGTGGGCAAAAAATAACAGGAACAGGAGTAAAACAATTAAACGAAGGTGCAAATACAGTAAATGTTGTAGTAACAGCAGAAGATGGAAAAACAACAAAAACATATACAATTAATATAGAAAGAAAAGCATCTGAGGAAACAACAGAGACCCCTGAAGAAAGTTCAGAAGAAACATCAACAGAAGAACAAGAAAGCTTTGGACTAAAAGAATTAAAGATAGAAGGAATAGAAATTACACCAGAATTTAAAACAGACATATATACATATACTGCAGAATTAAAAGATGATAAAACAAGTTTAGAATTAACAACAATACCAACAGAAGAAAATGCAGAAATAGAAGTTACAGGAAATGAAGATTTAAAAGATGGTGAAAATCTAATTACAGTAATAGTAAAAGAAAAAGATACAGATAAAACAGCTACATACCAAATAACTGTAAACAAAATATCAAATGAGCAAAATACAACTGAAGCAACAGTAAATAAACTACAACTAAGTAAAAAGAAAATAATAATTTTAGGTGCAGGAATAGTAGTTTTATTATTAATCATAATAGTAGTGATTTTTATTATAAAAAGAAGAAAAAATGCAAATAATAATGGAGAATATTACTATAGTGAATTATATGGTAATGATGATAAAGAAGAAAATTTACAAGAACAAATAGAAGAAGATTATGATGAACAACCAAAAAAGAAGAAGCATTCAAAAGGTAAGAGGTTCAAATAAAGAGAGGAAAGAGTATGAAAAATATAAAACAAGCTGTAACTCTTGATACTGTAGAGAGAGAGAGAGAGAGAGAGAGAGAGCTATAGTCTACTAAAAAATAAAAAAATAAATAGTATTTAAAAGATGGGAATATTACAATTAAAAATATGTAATATTGCTGTCTTTTAGTCGTTACAAAAATGTTATTAAAATCTTAAATTATATAAAAAATAAAGGAGGAAAATTATGAAAAAAACAAGAAAAAAATATTTAATGATATTATTTTTAACATTAAGTATAACATTATTACCAATGGGAGGAGTAAAAGCGGCTTTACAAGCAAATCCGAACACTCATGTCAAAAAAACAGATAAACCTGCAAACTGGATGAGCAATATTAGAAAAATGGAAGAAACGAATGGGGCAATGGGATTAAGTGAAAGCTTAAATTCTGATTTGACATCAAAGGAAAGTAATAATATTGATGTTCATATGATGCGAACTACTGAATATGGAGCGATTGCTATTCTTTCTGCATCCGGTTATGGAAATTCAAAAACATTACAGAATAGTTCAATAAAAACAACTACAGGAAATAAAACAGGAGTATATTTTAAAGGAAATAACTGGGAGTGGAATGCAGGAGGATTACAAGGTAAGATTTTTGGAGGAGTTAATGCAAAATATTATGATAGCTATACTGGAAGTTCTTCATCAGCAAAAGTTGGAGATGCGTTTGGATGTAGCGAATGGCACTCAGCGCCTAACGACAGTTGGGTTAGTAGTGGCTACCCTTACTTCGAACGTGATAGTGGAGGATTGTTTTCATTCAGCAGCTACGGTGCTAATGAGTGGTGTGCTGGTCGTGGGGTTGCAGTCTGTGGTGCTGGACTTTAAAGGTTGTTTTGCCCCTTGTGTTTTGGGTAAAATTAATAAAAATAGGGATTATGTTGAAGCGTCTAACTCTAATTGGGTTAATAGTAGCAACCCTTACTTCAAACGTGATAGTGGAGGATTGTTTTCATTCAACAACAACAATACTAATAACACGTATGCTGGTCGTGGGGTTGCAGTCTGTGGTGCTGGACTTTTATATAGAATGAAATATTTTAAAATATTTCGAATCAGAGGGGAAAATTTTATGGAATTTTCCGAGTATTTTCTATATATAAAAGAAATGTAATTGCTTCCTTAATTGGTAAAAAATAAAAAAATAGTATAATGCAAGTAATATAAATGAAAGTGATATATTATAAAATATAGGTGAAAAAATGTCAAAAATAGATGAAAATTTATTAATTTATCAAAAATTTATTAATTTAATATATTATTCAAAAAATTTATTAAATAAATTTCCTAAAAGTGAGAGGTTTGATTTGTGTAATGATATTAAAATTACATTATATAAAGATCTAAAAAATATAATATATGCTTGGAAAGCATACTCAAATCAAGAAAAATTAAAATATTTGAGAGAAACAGATGTAAGTTTAATATTTTTGAAAAGTTTAATTACAATTTCATATAAATTAAAATACATATCACAAAAAACTATATGGTATGGAATAATCAAATTAGTGAAATAGGAAAATTATTAGGAAGTTGGATAAAAAAAGTCAAAAAGATTAAATAATATTTTTTATGATAAATTAAAATTTAAAAATATGTATGAAGCTTACAAGAGAGCAGCAAAAAATAAACACAAATGTAAAGAAGTAATTATTTATGAATTAGATTTAGCTAATAATATATTAAAATCTTTAAAACAGTTATATTCTGGAACTTATAAAATTGGTAAATACAGAAAATTTAAGATATATGAACCAAAGGAAAGAATAATTCAGTCATTGCCTTTTTGTGATAGAGTTGTACAGCAATGGTATGTTGAAGAGTTTATTAAAAAGATATTTGTACCGAAATTTATACAAGATACATATGCTTGCATCGAAAATAGAGGTGTACATAAATGCGTAAGAAAGTTAAATAAATATATGTATGAATATTCTAAAAACAATTCCGAATTTTATATATTAAAATGTGATGTTTCTAAATTTTTCTATAGTATTGATAAAGAAAAATTATATAAGATAATTTCAAGATATGTAAAAGATAAAAAATTTTTAGATTTGACAAAAAATTTATATATCATGATAATAATTCATTTGGGACACCAATAGAAAATTATACATCACAATATTTTGCAAATATTTATTTAAATGAATTAGATCATTTTGTAAAAGAAAAGATTAAAGTTAAGTATTATGTAAGGTATATGGATGATTTTATTTTACTTTTGGAAAGCAAGGAAAAATGTCAGGAAGTGTTGAAGAAAATAAAATAGTTCTTATATGTAGAATTAAAATTGAAACTGAATCAAAAAACTAATTATTTTAAAAATAAACAAGGAGTTAATTTTTGTGGGTATAAAATTTATTCTACGCATATTAAATTAAAAAAAGAGAAAAAAAAGAAAATAAGAAAAAAATAAAAAAATGGAATAAATTATATTATGATAAAAAATTAGACTTAAGACAAACAACGTTAAGGCTAAATTTATGGATAGGACACGCCAAAAACGCAGATACATTTTTATTAATAGATAAAACTGTAAGAATGTGTAAATGGTTATATAATGAAAGAACGTAAAGGAGAAAATCAAATGAAACGAAAAACAACAGGCATAACACTGATAGCACTAGTAATAACAATAGTAATTCTTCTAATACTAGCAGGAATAACAATATCAGCAGTAACACAAAATGGTCTATTTGGCAGAGCAAGCGAATCGGCATTCAAAACAAAAATGGCAGAATATAGAGAAAAAACAAATCTATATGTATCGTGGAAAATAACAGAAACATTAAATACAGATACAACAAATATAAATGCTGGAGAAATCCTAAAAAGTGCAATAGACCAAGAAATAGTAACAGACATAACCAAAGATAATGTAACAATAAATTTAGAAGATATAATAACAAACATAAAAGAAAACGACAAAGAATCAATAGTTGTATATAAAGGCGAAATGTGTTATGTATCAAATAAAAATACTCAAAATAATGAAAAACAAGTAAAATGGTGTAAAGATATTGGAATAAAAGTTTTAGAATATATAGAACCAACTGGAATTGTAGTAAAAAATGGAAAATATGAATTAGTAAAAGGAGTTTATCTATGTACACCAGTATTAAATAAAGGATTTGTAAGCGAAAAAACAAGATACTTAGAAGTGAATAATGAAAATAATTTAACACCAGGAAATTGGATTACAGATAATCCAAGTGAAAACTGGTATGATTATAAAAATAGTCAATGGGCAAATATATTAGTCGAAAATAATGGAGCAGAAGTTTATTATACATGGATTCCAAGATATTGTTTTAAGCTGAACAACAGTACACAAACAAGTGATGTAAAATTTATAGACACAGATAATAACTATAAAGATGAAAATGAAAATATAACAACTTGGGAACAATTACAAACAGATGGATATCAAATTCCAGAGGCCTTTACATTTGATGGGCAAGAATTACCAGGTTATTGGGCAATGAAATACACAGCAGGAGATATAACAACACCATCAACACTAAATTATGATATGTCAGTATCAAAAGGAGTAATAAACTTAAAAAATATAACATTAAATACAACAATAACAAATGCAAATCCAATAACAAAATATACAGTAGCATTAAATGGTAAAATAGTACAAACAATTGAAAAAGCTGAAGATATAACAAATATAAATTCTCAAACAATAAAAATAGATAATTTGAAATCTGGAGACAACACTGTAAATATAACAGGATTAAATGCTGGAGGAGAAGAAGTTGGAAGCATGACAAAAGTATATTCACCAGCAATTGTAAATAAACCGGATTTGAGTGGATTTAATCCAGATACAACCTTCTATGTAACATATGATGAAAATGACAATGAACATAGTACAGTACCAATTAATCAACAAATGCCACAATATTGGTACGAGTATGGAGAAAGCAGATGGGCAAATATTGTAACAAGAAATAATGGGTTAGAAACTTACTATACTTGGATACCAAGATATGAATTTATATTGGATCAAACAAATCAAAGAAGTACGGTAAAATTTTTAACAGGAACGGCAGATGCTGAAACTGGTTACCAACTACCAGAAGCCTTTACATTTGATGGAAAACAATTAACAGGTTATTGGGCAATGAAATATACTGCTGGAGATGCAACAGCACCAAGATTTGATACAGAAGTAATTGCAACAAATACAAGCATAAAAACAAAAGAAATAACAGGAACAGCCAAAGCAGATGGACAAGTATATAAATATTACTTAAATGGAGAATATAAAGGAGAAAAGACAGAAGCAACAGAAAGTTTTGAATATACAGGATTAAGCCCAAAAACAAAATATACAATACAAGTAGAAATAAGAAATAGCACAACAGATGAATATATTGGCTCAATAGTAAAACAAATAAGTACAATTGATGCGAATAAACCAGAACTAACAGGTTTTAATGCAGATTGCACATATTATGTTTTATATGATGATGAAGGAAATGAAACAATAGGAGAAAAAATAAAAAATGATGGAAGCAATATGCCAAGTAATTGGTATGATTATAGCCAAAGTAAATGGGCAAATATAGTTGTACAAGCAAATGGAAAAACAACATATTTTACATGGATACCAAGATATGAATTTATGATAACAAGTAGTCAATCTGCACAACCAGCAGTAGGAAGAACAGAAACAAGATTTATAGAAGGAACATCAACAGAAACAGATACAGGATACCAAATTCCAGAAGCATTTACATTTGATGGAAAACAACTAACAGGTTACTGGGCAATGAAATATACTGCAGGAGATTAAAAACAAAAGTCAAACATAAATTTTAAAAAAACCAAATTTATGTTTGACATTTTTTTGTTTGTATGATATGATGTTAAAAAATCGAAATGGAGTGATAAAAATGCCAAGAAAAAAACCAGAATTAAGTAATAGAGAAAAATCAATATTAAAATTTATCGAAAAACAAATAATGACAGTTGGTTATCCACCATCAGTAAGAGAAATAGGAAAAGCTGTAGGTTTAAGTTCTACAGCCACAGTACATGGATATTTAGCTAAATTAGAAGAAAAAGGTTATATCAAAAAGCAAGACAAAAAAGGAAGAACTTTACGATTATTAAAAGGAACAACAGGAGAAGCTAAAAAAACATCAACAAAAGATTTTTACACACAAAAAGAATTAGTAGAAGTTCCAGTTGTTGGAAAAATAACTGCAGGTATGCCAATATTAGCAGTAGAAAATGTAACAGATACATTCCCAATTCCAATAGACTTTGTAGGAAATTCAGATTGCTTTATGCTTACAGTTAGAGGAGAAAGTATGATTGAAGCAGGAATTTTGGATGGGGATTATATATTAGTTAGAAAACAAAGTAATGCAAACAATGGAGAAATAGTAGTAGCATTAATAGAAGATGAAGCTACAGTAAAAACATTCTACAAAGAAACAGACCATATAAGATTACAACCAGAAAATAGCACAATGGACCCAATAATAGTTCCAACTTGTGAAATTTTAGGTAAAGTATGTGGTGTATTTAGAAAAATGTAATTATATAAAACAGGAGAAAACATGATAAAAAGAGTAATATTTGACATAGACAATACACTAATTCCATTGGAAAGTGAATATGACAAAGAAATAGAAAAAACATTAGATGAATTAAATATACAATATACAGAACAAGAATATAAAGAAATAAGAAAAGCATTTTCTGAATACGAAAAAGTCAATTATAGATTTGATAAAAAATTAATGTTAAACTATATAAACAATTATATGAAAAAACAATACCCAATTGAATTCATTGATAAAGTTCTTGAAAGATGGGGAAATTGTGTACCAGAAAAGATTGAAGATAGTGTAAAAGATACATTAGTGTATTTAAAGAATAAATATGAAATGGTTATTTTAACAGATTGGTTTGCAAAAGAACAAATAAATAGGTTAAAAATATTAGATATAAATAAATATTTCTCACAGGTATATTCTGCAGAAAAAACAAATAGAAAACCATTTAAAGAAGCATTTGTAAATGCTATTGCAGATAATAAACCAGAAGAATGTATAATGATAGGTGATAGCCTAGAAAGAGATATAAATGGAGCAATAAATGCTGGACTAAGAGCAGTTTATTATAATCCTAATGAAATACCTAATTATGAAGGAAAAAATAGTTATCGAATAATTAATAAATTAGAGCAATTAAAAGAGATTTTATAAAAGTTCACAAAAAATTCACATTTAAATTATTGACAAATGACACCGTGTCACATATAATATATGACACGGTGTCATTATTGATTTATTAAATTCAAAGGTGGTGATTAATATGCCAAAAGAAACATTTTTAAAACTTCCAAACGAGAAAAAAGAAAAAATAATAAAAGCTGCTCAAAAAGAATTTGAAAGAGTTCCAATAGAAGAAGTGTCAATAAAAAATATTGTAGAAAATGCAGAAATTGCACGTGGTAGTTTTTATCAATATTTTGAAAGTAAAGAAGATTTACTTCGGTTTTATATTAAATAAACATTTTAAGCAAATGAATAAAGAAATAAAAAATAATATAATAGAAGCAAACGGAGACATTTTTAAAATATTTATATCTATGTATGACTGCATGGAAAATAATTTTGCTAAAGAAGAAGATATTAAATTATATAAAAAAATATTTGAAAATTTAAAAACAAGTGAAGATAGCAAAATTTTCAAAAAATTCATAGAGGAAAAACCTAAAAAAATTAAAGATTTTTATGAATATATAGATACAAGTAAATTAAGAATAAATTCAAAGGAAGATTTAGAAACTGTTGAAAAAATTCTATTTACAATAACTGCAAAAGCAATAGTTATGAGATTTAAATATGACTCAAAAGAAAAGGCAAGAGAGGAATATTTAAAACAAATAGAATATCTAAAATATGGAATATTAAAACAATAAAAAAGTTAAAATAAATGTATAAAATAAGGAGGAAAAAATGCTAAAAGTATTAAAAAATTTAAAGGAGTCATGGCTATCAGTAATAGCAATAGTATTATTATTAATAGTTCAAGCAGCTGGTGACCTAACATTACCAGATTATACATCAAAAATAGTAAATATAGGAATACAAAGTGGTGGAATTGAAAATCCAGCACCAGAAGTAATTAGAAAGTCTGAAATGGACAATTTACTAATATTTATAGAAGATGATGAACAGATTTTAAATGACTATAAAGAAATATCAAAAGAAAATTTGGATGAAAAAGAATATGAAAAATTAGTAAAAAAATACCCAGCACTAGAAAATGAAACTTTATATGAGGTTAAAAAATTAAATAGTGAAGAACAAACACAATTAAATAATATGATGACAAAACCTTTAATGATGTTAAGTTCATTAGAAAATGAAGAAACATCAAATTCAATGAAAGAGCAAATGTTATCAAGTATGCCAGCAAATATGCCAGAACAACAAAAAATAGCAATGCAAAATATGGAATTAATTGATATTATAAAACAAATGCCAAAAGAACAAATAGATAAAATGCTAGAAACAGTAAACGAAAAATTAGACAATATGCAAAATAGCATATTAGAACAAGCTGCAATACAACAAGTAAAAAAAGAATATAAAGCAATAGGAATAGACACAGATAATTTGCAAAACAAATATATAATTATTGCAGGATTAAAAATGCTTGGAATATCATTTATCATAATGGCTTCAGCAATATCAATTATGTGTTTATCAGCAAGAGTTGCAGCAAAATTAGCTAAAACATTAAGAGAAAAAACATTCAAAAAAGTATTAAAATTCTCAAATAAAGAATTTTCAGAATATAGTACAGCATCATTAATAACACGTTCAACAAATGATATTCAACAAATTCAAGGATTAATAGCAATATTATTTAGAGTATTAGTATATGCACCAATAATAGGTATTGGAGGATTTCTAAGAGTATTAAGCCAAAGCGATAATTCAATGGCTTGGATTATAGGTGTAGCAATATTAGCAATTCTTTTTGTAGTAGCAACATTATTTATTATTGCAATGCCAAGATTTAAAAAATTACAAGAATTAATAGATAAACTAAACTTAGTCGCAAGAGAAATACTAACAGGATTACCTGTAATAAGAGCATTTAACACAGAGAAAAAAGAAGAAAAAAGATTTGATAAAGCAAATGTAGATTTAACAAAAACCAATCTTTTTGTAAACAGAGCTATGAGCTTTATGATGCCAACTTTAATGCTAATAATGAATGCAATTTCACTATTAATTGTTTGGGTTGGAGCACATGGAATTGATAATGGAACAATGCAAGTTGGAAACATGATGGCATTTATTCAATATACAATGCAAATAGTAATGAGTTTCTTAATGATTTCAATGGTATCAATCATGTTACCAAGAGCTTCAGTATCAGCAAACCGTATAAATGAAATATTAGAAACAGAAGAAGCAATACAAGAAAGCAAAGAACCTAAAAAATTAGATGCAAGCAAAAAAGGATTAGTAGAATTTAAAAACGTATCATTTAGATACCCAGATAGTGATGAAGAAGTTTTAAGTGATATAACATTTACAGCAAAACCAGGAGAAACAACAGCTATAATAGGAAGCACAGGAAGTGGAAAATCAACAATAGTAAACTTAATACCAAGATTTTATGATATAACTTCAGGAAATCTTTTAATAGATGGTATAGATATCAAAGAAATTTCAAATAAAGATTTAAGAAAAATAGTTGGATTTGTACCACAAAAAGGAATATTATTCTCAGGAACAATAGAATCAAATATAAAATATGGTAATCCAAATATGTCTGATGAACAAATGATAGAAGCTGCACAAATTGCACAAGCTACAGAGTTTATAGATTCAAAACCAGAAAAATATAAAGAACCAATAGCACAAGGTGGAAGTAATGTATCTGGCGGACAAAAACAAAGATTATCAATAGCTAGAGCGATAGCAATAGACCCAGAAATTTTAGTATTTGATGATAGTTTTTCAGCATTAGATTTTAAAACAGATAGCACATTAAGAGCTGAACTTGCTAAAAAGACAAAAGACAAGACTGTAATTATTGTAGCACAAAGAATTAATACAATCTTAAATGCTGACCAAATCATAGTATTAGAAGATGGAAAAATCGTTGGAAAAGGAACACACGAAGAATTAATTAAAAACAATGAAACATATAAACAAATTGCATTATCACAACTTTCAGAAGAAGAACTTAATTTACAAAAAAATCAAGAAATAGAAGGAGGTAACAAACATGAGTAATACAGAGCAAACAACAAATAAACCTCCAAGAATGAGAGGACCAATGGGTGGAGGACCACACGGAGGACGTGGTCCAGCAGAAAAAGCAAAAGATGTAAAAGGAACAACAAAAAAATTAGCTAATAGACTTTCTGAACATAAAATAGCCATAATAATAGTAATGATTTTTGCAATAGGAAGTACAATTTTTAGTATTGTTGGTCCAAAAATATTAGGAAATGCAACAACTGAAATATACACAGGATTAATGAACAAAATTAACGGAACAGGTGGAATAGACTTTGCTAAAATCGGAAAAATAATTTTATTTGCATTAGGCTTATATGCAGTAAGTGCATTATTTTCAATGATACAAAGCTATATTATGGCAGGTGTGGCTCAGAAAGCAACATATAAAATACGTAATGAGTTAACAGAAAAAATAAACAAATTACCAATGAAATATTTTGACAAAAGAACAAATGGAGAGGTTCTATCTATAATTTCAAATGATGTTGATACATTAAGTACAGGACTAAACCAAAGTATTACACAAATAATAACATCAATATTTACAATAATAGGAATTTTAGTTATGATGCTTTCAATAAGCTGGGAAATGACACTCGTAAGTTTATTAATATTGCCAGTATCAGCAGCAATACTAAAAAAAGTAATTGGTAAATCACAAAAATATTTTGTAAAGCAACAAGAATACTTAGGACACGTAAATGGTCAAGTTGAAGAAGTATATGGCGGACACAATATAGTAAAAGTATTTGGAAGAGAAAATGAAGCTATAAAAGAATTTGAAAAAGATAACCAAGAACTTTATAAATCAGGTTGGCGTTCACAATTCTTATCAGGATTAATGCATCCATTAATGAACTTTGTTGGAAATGTTGGTTATGTTGCTGTAGCAATTTTAGGTGGTTATTTTGCAGTAAAAGGAAGAATAACAGTTGGTAATATACAAAGTTTTATACAATATAATAAACAATTTACACAACCAATAGGGCAAGTTGCACAAATATCAAGTACAATACAATCAATGCTTGCAGCCGCTGAAAGAATTTTTGAATTCTTAGAAGAAAAAGAAGAAGTTGAAGATGTAAAAAATCCATTATCAACAGATGAATTAAAAGGAAATATCAAATTCGAGCATGTTCATTTTGGATATGACCCAGAAAAAACAATAATAAATGACTTTAATGCAGATGTAAAAGATGGTCAAAAAATAGCAATTGTTGGTCCAACAGGAGCTGGAAAAACAACAATGGTAAAATTATTGATGAGATTTTATGATGTAAATAGTGGGGCAATTCTTTTAGATGGACATAATATAAAAGAATTTAAACGTGGTGAACTTAGAAAAATGTTTGGAATGGTACTTCAAGACACATGGCTATTTGGAGGAACGATAAAAGAAAATATTAAATATAGTAAACCAGATGCAACAGACTCAGAGGTAATAGAATCAGCAAAAGCAGCTCATGTTCATCACTATATAAAAACTTTATCAAAAGGTTATGATGCAAAAATAAATGAAGAATCAACAAATATATCAGCTGGTCAAAAACAATTACTAACAATAGCAAGAGTTATACTTGCAAATCCAAAAATATTAATACTTGATGAAGCAACAAGTTCAATAGACACAAGAACAGAACAACAAATTCAATCAGCTATGGACAATTTAATGAAAGGTAGAACAAGTTTCATTATTGCACATAGATTATCTACAATAAAAAATGCGGATTTAATTCTAGTAATGGACCATGGAGATATTGTTGAACAAGGAAAACATGAAGAATTATTAGCAAAAGATGGATTTTATGCTAAACTATATAATTCACAATTTGAAGATTGCAATGATGAAGTTGAATAAAATAAAAAAAGTTGTTAAAAGGGAAAATCCCAATTAACAACTTTTTTTATTTTTGATATTCATAACTAGAACACATTGATTCATCAGCATTTTTTGTATTACAATCTTTTGTTGGTGAAACTTGGATTTGAGCTAATTCACAACGGTTTTCTAAATTATTGTATTTACAGCTTTTAACACTGCAACAAATTTTTTGATTTCCATTCATGATAAAAACCTCCAAAAATAAGAATGAATTTAATTTTAAATTCAAAATTAGTATAACAAAAAAATAAAAAAAATATTCAAAATATAGAAATTTATAAATCAATGTGATAATATAAAATAAAAAAAGGGGAAAAATATGAAAAAAATAATCAAAATAATATTAATAACAATTTTAACACTAATAACTATAATATTAGTAACAACATTAGCAATAAATCAAAACATATATCTAAAAACAAAAAATAAAATAATAACAGAACAATCGGAAAAAATAGAAAATGTTGACTGTATACTTATATTAGGAGCAGGTATATGGAACAATCGTCCAAGTCCAATGTTGGAAGATAGATTATTACAAGGTATATCATTATATCAAAAAGGATTTGCTTCAAAAATAATTATGAGTGGAGATCATGGAAGAAAAAATTATGATGAAGTAAATATTATGAAAGAATTTGCAATAGAAAGAGGAGTGAATTCTGAGGATATATTTATGGACCATGCTGGTTTTTCAACTTATGAAAGCATTTATAGAGCAAAAGAAATATTTGGTGCTAAAAAAATGATAATAGTAACTCAAGAATATCATTTATATAGAGCTTTATATATAGCACAACAATTTGATATAGAAACATATGGAGTTGCTTCGAACCCAAGAGAATATATGGGACAATTTGCAAGAGAAGTAAGAGAATGGTTAGCAAGAGATAAAGACTTTTTTAAATGTATATATAAACCAAAGCCAACATATCTGGGAGATACAATACCAGTAAGTGGAAATGGAGATATAACAAATGATAAAGAGGAGGTAGAAAAATGAATCTAGTAACAGGTCTATTAATACCATTTTTAGGAACGGCCTTAGGCTCAGCAATGGTATTTTTAATGAAAAATAAGATGAGTCAAAAAGTAGAAAAAATCTTATTAGGATTTGCATCAGGAGTAATGATTGCAGCATCAATTTGGTCTTTATTAATTCCAGCAATAGATATGGCAGAATCACAAGGAAAAGTTGCATGGATTCCAGCTACAATAGGATTTTTATTAGGAATAGTATTTTTGTTAGTATTAGATAGTATAATTCCACATATGCACTTAGAAAGCGAGAAACCAGAAGGAATAAAATCAAAATTAAAGAAAACTACAATGCTAGTTTTAGCAGTAACACTTCACAATATACCAGAAGGAATGGCAGTTGGAGTAACATTTGCAGGAGCTTTAATAGGAAATACAGGAATTACTATGGCAGGGGCTTTTGCTTTAGCGGTAGGAATTGCAATTCAAAATTTTCCAGAAGGTGCAATTATTTCAATGCCACTAAAAAGTGAAGGTGTATCAAAACCAAAAGCTTTTTTATATGGAACTTTATCAGGAATAGTAGAACCAATAGGAGCGATTATTACAATATTGCTTACAAATGCAGTTGTTCCAATTTTACCATATTTATTATCATTTGCAGCAGGTGCAATGATTTATGTGGTAGTTGAAGAATTAATCCCAGAATCACAAGCAGGAGAACATTCAAATATTGGAACTATTGGAGTTGCAATTGGTTTTGTGATTATGATGATTTTAGATGTAGCTTTAGGGTAAATAGAAAACAACATAATTTTTGTTATATATTAGCAAAAAATATGTCGTTTTTTTAATGTTAGCCTTGACAAACAATCTGCAAGAGAGTATAATGTTAACCGTAGTTAACAAAAATGTAAAAGGAGAAAAAACATGATATCAAAATCATCTGAAGAATATCTGAAAACAATGTACATATTAAAACAGCAAAATGGTAATGTGCGTGTAACAGACATAGCACAAAAAATGAATTGTACAAAGCCAAGTGTAAATAAAGCAATATACAACTTAAAAGATGAAGGCTTATTAAATTATGAATCATATGGAACAATAGAATTAACAGAATCAGGAGAAAATTTAGCAAAGAAAATTTTAGAAGCTTATGATATTGTTTACGTATTTCTAAAAGATGTTTTAAATCTTGAAGAAGATGATGCAAAAAAAGAAGCAGAAAGAATAAAATTAGCGATAACGGATAAAACAATAAATAAGCTAGCAAAATATGTACATAAAGTATTAGGATTAAGCAACTTAGATTGTGATTATGATATAAATAAAGAAAAATGTAGATGCTGTGCAAGAAGAATAGCAAAAAAGGAAAGGAATTAAAATTATGGACAACAATTTATTAGAAATAAAAGATTTACATGTAAACGCAGGAGAAAAAGAAATATTAAAAGGAATAGACTTAGATATAAAAAAAGGAGAAATCCATGTAATAATGGGACCAAATGGTTCTGGAAAAACAACAACAGCAAATGCAATATTAAATAATCCAGAATACACAAAAACAGAAGGAACAATTACTTTTGATGGTGAAGATATAACAAAAACAAGAACAGATGAAATAGCAAGAAAAGGAATATTTATGTCTTTCCAATTACCAGAAGAAATACCTGGAGTTTCAGTAACAAACTTCTTAAAATATGCAAAAAATAAAATAACTGGACAACCTGTAAAAATATTTCAGTTTAAAGATGAACTAAAAAAATATATGGAAGAATTAAATATGAATTCTAAAAATATGGAAAGAAGCTTAAATGTAGGATTTTCTGGTGGTGAAAAAAAGAAAAACGAAATTTTACAAATGCTTGTATTAAATCCAAAACTTGCAATACTAGATGAAACAGACTCTGGACTAGATGTTGATGCAATAAAAACTGTATCAAAAGGTATAGAAATGTTTAAAAATGAAAATAATGCAGTTTTAATTATTACTCATAATACTAAAATTTTGCATAGTTTAAAGGTTGATTATGTTCATGTTTTGGTTAATGGAAAAATTGTTAAAACAGGTGGACAAGAATTGGCTTCAGAAATTGAAGAAAATGGGTATGCACAATATAAATAGGGTAATAATCAAAAAATGATTATTACCCCGGCCACCTAGAATGGATAATAAGTTGCGTCATAGTGAAACATTAAAGAAATGATACACTTGACAACATTAGATATTGCAATAGCAACTAAGCATCCTGTACAAGGAAACTTAATTGATTCGGGAATAAATGGTATCTCTAGAAAATAAACACAAAGTGAAAAAATAGTAAGTATAAGTCCTACAATACCATAAAAAATGCCCCGAGTTAAATAACTTTTTTTCATATAAGTGACCTCCTTAAGTTTTTTATAAAAATATTATACCACAATTTTACATAAAATACAAGTTTTAGAAAGGACTATATAAAATGTCAAAAACAAATTTAGAAGAAATAAATAGAAATATCTATGATATAAAAAACAAAGACGAATATGACTTCAAAATAAAAAAAGGTCTAACAAGAGAAATAATAGAAGAAATATCAAAGCAAAAAAATGATCCAGACTGGATGAGAGAATTCAGACTAAAAGCATTAGAAGTATATAATAACTTAGAACTGCCAACATGGGGACCAGATTTATCAGAATTAAATATGGATGAAATTGCAACATATGTAAAACCAAAATCAAAATTAAATAGTTCTTGGGATGATGTACCAGAAAATATAAAAAATACATTTGATAAATTAGGAATACCAGAAGCAGAAAAAACATCACTTGCAGGTGTTGGAGCACAATATGATTCAGAAGTTGTTTATCACAGCATGAAAGAAGAATTAATCAAACAAGGTGTAATTTATACAGATATGGAAACAGCTGTAAGAGAATACCCAGAACTTGTAAAATCACACTTTATGAAATGTGTACCAGTAAATGACCACAAATTTGTTGCATTACATGGAGCAGTTTGGTCAGGTGGTTCATTTGTATATGTACCAAAGGGTGTAAAAGTCGATATACCATTACAATCATATTTTAGATTAAATTCACCAGAATCTGGGCAATTTGAACACACATTGATAATAGTAGAAGAAGGTGCAAGTTTACACTTCATAGAAGGTTGTTCAGCCCCAAAATACAATAAAGTAAACTTACATGCTGGATGTGTTGAATTATATGTAGCAGATAATGCATATTTAAGATATTCAACAATAGAAAACTGGTCAAAAAATATGTTAAACTTAAACACTAAAAAAGCAATAGTAGGAAAAAATGCTAAAATGGATTGGGTATCTGGTTCATTTGGTTCAAAAATATCAATGCTTTACCCAATGAGCATATTAAATGGAGAAGGAGCAAAAACAGAATTTACAGGAATATCATTTGCTGGTGGTGGACAAAATCTAGATAATGGATTTAAAGTAATCCATAATGCACCAAATACATCAAGTGTAGTAAATGCAAAATCAATATCAAAAAATGGTGGTAAATGCACATATAGAAGTTTAGTAAGAATAAATGAAAATGCAAAAAACTCAAAATCATCAGTATCTTGTGAATCACTTATGTTAGATGATATATCAATATCAGACACGATACCAACAAATGACATAAGAACAGATGAAGTGGAATTCTCACACGAAGCTAAAATAGGTAAAATAAGTGATAAAACAATATTCTATTTAATGAGTAGAGGATTATCTGAAGAAGATGCAAAAGCTATGATAGTAAGAGGGTTTGCACATCCAATAGCTAAAGAATTGCCAGTAGAATATGCTGTTGAAATGAATAATCTTATTAACTTAGAATTAGAAGGAGCAATAGGCTAAACCAATGGGGACGTTGATTAAATTGGTAGAATAAACCAAAAAGAAGAGCGTCCCGAATGGTTGAAAATTAAAAGAAAGGAAAAATTTGATGGAAAACTTAAAATTAAATGAAACACCAGTTAGAACAGCTAAAAATTTTAGAATAAACAATATAAAACTAGAAAATATTGAAATTCCAGAAGTTATACCAGAATTCGAAAATGTAACAATAACAGGTGATACATCTAAAATAGATATAGAACAAAATGCAGATAATATAGATATAAATTTAGCTTACGGTTTAAGTGAAGAACTTGCAGTTCAAGTAAAAGCACAAGCAAATCAAAAAATAAAGCTAAACATAAAAGGTACTCAAAATGAAAAATCAAAAACAGAGAATCTAGAAAAAGCAGAAGCAGAAATAGATTTTAAATTTGATGATGAAAATTCTGTATTAGTAGACGATATAGAAATTACTGCAACTGAAAATACAAAATCAACAGTAGTAATAAAATATACTTCAAATCAAGAAAGTGAAAATTATCACAATGGAATAATAAAAGCAAAAGCAGAAAAAGATTCAGAATTAAATATAGTATTAATTAATTTAATGAACACAAAATCAAATAATTTTCTAGCAATCGAAAATGATTTTGAAGAAAATGCTAAAATTAATTATACAATAATTGATTTTGGAGGAAAAAATAGTATTACAAATTATTATTCTAATTTAAAAGGTGATAATTGTGATAATCAACTAAATACAATCTATTTAGGAAAAGAAAATCAATTATTTGATTTAAACTATATTGGAGAATTAAGAGGAAAAAAATCAAATATAGATATAGAAGTTCAAGGAGCATTAAAAGATGTAGCTAAAAAACACTTTAAAGGAACAATAGACTTCAAAAAAGGCTGCAAAAAAGCTACTGGAAATGAAAATGAAGCTTGTATGTTATTATCAGATACAGCAAAATCAATAGCTTTGCCAATGTTACTTTGCTCTGAAGAAGAAGTTGAAGGTAACCATTCAAGTTCAGCTGGAAAAATTGGAGAAAAAGAATTATTCTATATTATGAGTAGAGGATTTGAACTTAAAGAAGCTATGAAATTGATGGTTAGAGCTAGATTTAATAAAATATTAGAAAATATAAAAAATGAAGAATTAAAAGATGAAATTTTAAAAGAAATTGATATGAGGTTAGATTAATATGAATAATATAAAAAAAGATTTTCCACTATTAGAAAACGAAAATATAACATATCTAGATAGTGGAGCAACAACACAAAAACCAATCCAAGTAATAAAAGCAGTAGAAGAATTCTATCAAAAATACAATGCAAACCCACACAGAGGAGCATATTCACTAAGTGTAGAAGCGACTGAACAATATGAAAACACAAGAACCAAAATAGCAAAATTCATAAATGCAAGACATAGAGAAGAAATAATATTTTCTAAAAATGCCACAGAAAGTTTAAATTTAATTGCATATTCATATGGAATGGACAACCTAAAAAAAGATGATGAAGTAGTAATTTCAATAATGGAACATCATTCAAATCTAGTTCCATGGCAAAAAGTTACAAAGAAGACAGGTAGCAAATTAAATTATATGTATATAAATGATGAATTTGAATTAACAGACGAAGAAATAGAAAATAAAATTACAGACAAAACAAAAATCGTTGGAATTACACATGTTTCAAATGTTTTAGGAACAATAAACAATGTAAAGAAAATCATCAAATATGCACATAAAAAAGGAGCTATAGTAATAGTTGATGCATCACAAAGTATTCCACACATGAAGATAGATGTTCAAGATTTAGATGCAGACTTTTTAGTATTCTCAGGACATAAAATGCTTGCACCACTTGGAATAGGTGTATTATATGGAAAAAAAGAAATACTAAATAAAATGTCTCCATTCTTAATGGGAGGAGATATGATAGAATATGTTTATGAACAAGACACAACTTTTGCACCATTACCAAATAAATTTGAAGCAGGAACACAAAATGTAGAAGGTGTAATAGGATTAGGTAGTGCTATTGATTATATTGAAAACTTAGGGTATGATAAAATCCAAGAAATAGAAAAAGAAGTATTATCATATGCAAGAGAAGAGTTATCAAAATTAGACTTTTTAGATTTGTATATAACTCCAAACGAAAATAATCATTCAAGCGTTATATCATTCAATATAAAAGGTATACATCCACATGATGTTGCAAGTATTCTAGACTCAGAAGGAGTTTGTGTTCGCTCTGGAAATCATTGTGCACAACCACTTATGAGATTTTTAGGAATAGATTCAACTTGTAGAGCAAGTTTCTATATCTATAACACAAAAGAAGATGTAGACAAGCTTGTTAGTGCTTTGAATAAAGCATATGATATGTTTAAAAAATATATAAAAAAATAGGGGTAAAATAATGGATGACGAATTAGCAGATGTTTATAATGAATTAATAATGGAACACAGTATGAATTCATATAATAAAAAAGAATTAAAAGATGCAGATTACTCAGAGATTGGACATAATCCAAACTGTGGAGATGAAATTAAACTAGAATTAAAATTAAATGGAAACAAAATAGAAGATATGGCATTTTCAGGACATGGATGCGCAATATCTCAAGCTTCAACATCGATAATGATAGACACATTAAAAGGAAAATCAATTGATGAAGCAAAAGAAATTATAAAAACATTTATAGAAATGATAAAAAGAGAAACAACAGATGAGGATGAATTAAAAAAATTAGAAGATGCAATAGCTTTTAGAAATGTTTCTCATATGCCAGCAAGAGTAAAGTGTGCTCTTTTAGCATGGCATACAATGGAAGATATTTTAGAAAAAAATCAAAGTCAAAACTAAAAATTTTGGCTTTATTTTTTTGACTAAAATCACCTCTATATAAAATATTAATATAATACTAAAATGTGACAAAATTTGTAACAAAAATGTAACAAATCATTTTTCTCTTAGAAACAAGCGGACAAAAAAATACAACAAAAAACTTTTTTATAAAATGTTGCATTTGCAACAGTAAAAGAAAAAGATTGATATATAATAAGAACATAAAAAATGAGGAAGGAGATATGGTAATGAAAATTATAAAAAGGGATGGAACAATAGTTGATTATAATCCAGAAAAAATTAAAATAGCAATACAAAAAGCAAATAATGAGGTATCTGGAAGAGAAAGAGCTTCAGAAAAACAAATTAAAGAAATAATAAATTATATAGAAGATTTAAAAAAATCTAGAATATTAGTTGAAGATATACAAGATACAATAGAAAGAAAATTAATGGCATATGGAAAATATCAATTAGCAAAAACATATATTACATATCGTTACACAAGAGAATTAGTAAGAAAAGCAAACACAACAGACCAATCAATAAAAGAATTAATAGAAGGCGAAAGTGAATATTGGAATAGTGAAAATTCTAATAAAAATGCAACAGTAGTAACAACACAAAGAGATTACTTAGCTGGAATAACAAGTACAGATATAACAAGAAGATTTTTATTACCAGAAGATATAGTAAAAGCACATGATGCAGGAATTCTACATTTCCACGATGCAGATTATTTTGCACAAAATGCATTAACAAACTGTGAACTTATAAATCTAGAAGACATGTTACAAAATGGTACAATAATGAATGGAGTAATGATAGAAAAACCTCATAGATTTATCACAGCATGTACAATAGCAACACAAATAATATTAGCAGTTACTTCTTCAACATATGGAGGAGCAACAGTATCATTAGCACATTTAGCACCATTTGTTAGAAGCAGTTATGATAAATATTATAAAAAATATAAAGAAAAAGGTTTAACAGAAGAACAATGTAAAAAATTTGCAGAAGATGATACTAAAAAAGAAGTTGCAGATGGAGTTCAAACTTTCAACTATCAAGTAAATTCAATGACAAATACAAATGGACAAGCACCTTTCTTATCAGTTTGCATGTATTTAGGAGAAACAGAAGAATATAAAAAAGAATTAGCAATGATAATCGAGGAATTCTTAAACCAAAGAATTTTAGGATTTAAAAATGAAAAAGGTGTATATATAACACCAGCATTTCCAAAATTATTATATGTATTAGAAGAAGACAACATTCACGAAAATAGTAAATATTGGTACTTAACACAATTAGCTGCAAAATGTACAGCAAAAAGAATGGTTCCAGATTACATATCAGAAAAGAAAATGAAAGAATTCAAAGTTGACAAAAATGGTGAAGGACATTGTTTCCCATGTATGGGATGCCGTTCATTCTTAACACCATATATTGACCCAGAAACAAACAAACCAAAATATTATGGAAGATTTAATCAAGGTGTTGTAACATTAAACTTAGTAGATGTTGCATTATCATCTGGAAAAGACTTTGATAAATTCTGGGAAATATATGAAGAAAGACTTGAATTATGTCACAGAGCATTACAAGCAAGACATGAAAGATTAAGCAAAGTAACAAGTGATGTAGCACCAATTTTATGGCAATACGGAGCATTTGCAAGACTTAAAAAAGGTGAAAAAATACATCCATTATTACATGGTGGTTATTCAACAATATCACTTGGTTATGCCGGATTATACGAATGTGTAAAATACATGACTGGAAATAGCCATACAGACAATGGAAAAGGAAAAGAATTTGCTATACAAGTAATGCAAAAATTAAATGATAAATGTAATGAATGGAAAGAAAAAGAAGACATAGATTACAGTGTTTATGGATCACCAATAGAATCAACAACATATAAATTTGCAAAATGTTTAAAAGAAAGATTTGGAGTTATAAAAGGAATTACAGATAGAGGTTATATAACAAACTCATATCATGTACCTGTATTTGAAGAAATAGACGCATTTTCAAAATTAAAATTAGAAAGTGAATTCCAAAGATTAAGTCCAGGAGGAGCTATATCTTATGTAGAAACACCAAACTTACAAGACAACTTAGAAGTTGTACTTCAAATAATCAAATTTATTTATGACAATATAATGTATGCAGAATTAAATACAAAATCTGATTATTGCCAAGAATGTGGTTATACAGGAGAAATCTTAATAGATGATAATTTAGAATGGTATTGCCCAAACTGTGGTAATAGAGATCACAATACATTAAATGTAGCAAGAAGAACTTGTGGATATATAGGAAGCAATTTCTGGAACAAAGGAAGAACAGAAGAAATAAAAGAAAGAGTTTTACACATAGATAACAAAGATGATAAAGAATAAAACATTAAACGATGAATAGAGGTAAAAACAAATGAGATATAACAAAATCAGAAAAATGGACATCTCAGATGGCCCAGGTGTAAGAGTATCAATATTTATGCAAGGATGTACTTTCAATTGCAAAAATTGTTTTAATAAAGAAACACATGATTTTAATGGAGGTAAAGAATTTACTGATGATACAATAAAAAGAGTTTTAGAATTATGTGAAAATGAAAATGTAGAAGGATTATCAATATTAGGAGGAGAACCAATGAACCCTAAAAATATTGATGGAACTACAAAACTTGCAAAATCATTTAAGGAAAAATTTCCTAACAAAAATTTATGGGCTTGGTCAGGATATCTATTTGATAAAGACTTAAAAGATAAAGATGTTGTAAAATACTTAGATGTACTAGTAGATGGTCAATATGTAGATGAATTACATAATCCAACTTTAAAATGGAAAGGCTCTGCAAATCAAAGAGTTATTGATGTGCAAAAAAGTTTGGAACAAAATAATGTAGTATTATTGTAGAAATAAACTCGAATTTTGTCGAACGATTTATGTTGAAATTAGGGAAAAAACGTGTTAATATATAGCTATGCAATTTTGATATATTGCATGGCTTATTTT